>RCUF01000413.1_pt1 | contig 13814 bp, 12 predicted proteins | sample 2166311 | NCBI WGS metagenome assembly RCUF01 (sample SAMN09932608, study PRJNA488358) | compost metagenome | feature: garden; material: soil; isolation source: compost soil in 4-hydroxybenzonitrile-enriched culture | place: Germany: Experimental Botanical Garden Goettingen | collected 2016-01-27
TTGGCCGTGCTGGCAAGCGGCATTTTAACTTCTGAGTTATAGCTGATTTTCTCCACACCATTTTTGATCATATACAAAGATGCTTTACTCGGATTCTCCTTCAAAAAACTTAGAACATCCATTTCTGTTTTATTATTATTTTGGCGCTTCGCAATGAACAAAAACAGGATACCTATGAACACAAATATTAAAATGATAGCTACTAACCATAAAATTATTTTCATACTTTGCTCCTTAATGGACGCGTTTAGACTGAAGTTCACATAAGTCGTCACAGCTCCCCACGGGAATCACTTTTCTTTTAGAAGCTATATAATCATACAAATAACCACCTATACCCATTTTTTAAAAATGATTATAAAGGGAACCGCCCACCAAAGATGCGGTATCCCTGTACAAATTTGTGCAATAGAGTCATTATCAACTAGAACCTCATTGAAGAGCAAATTACCAATGCATTCTATATTCAAGCTTTCCTTAACATCTCTCAGCAAACCGTCACTCTTAATATTTTTAAAAAGTGATTGCCTTTATTCTCCACTAAAGCTTTTGGCCCATTCAGCAACCCTACGACTACTTTCTTCTTCTGACAAATCCTCGATCCTGGTCATAATAGACCATCTCACTCCACAAGGATCCAATATACTTCCGAATCGATCACCTGAAACAAAGTTTGTAACTGGTTCCCTTACTTTTGCTCCTCTTGCTACCGCATTTTCAATGACCTGATCAACATTCATTACGTAAATTCCGAAAGAATAACACGCATTCTCTTCATCTGGCGGCAAGACCAATTGATATGTCGGATTCGCTGCTCCCAGCTGCAAAAAACCATTCCCAAAATCTAATTCAGCATGAACAATTATTTTATTGCCATTCTCATCAGGATATTCAGTAATATCCTTAACCCTTGCATTGAAAACACTTTTATAGAACTCTATTGCTTCCGAAGGATTCTTCACTGTAATAAAAGGGGTAATAGATGTAAAGCCGTTGGGCATTCCCTTCTTTGTATATTTACCTGACACTCCCGTATATTCTCTGCTTTCAGTCATTTTGACTCCTCCTTTAAATGATCGTAACAGTTCAATTTTATGCGCATACCTTTATTGGATTGAATTCATCAACTCATAGTAATATTTGGATGCGCGAGTCTTATTTAGACTATACCAGGCTTCTAATGTTTTAGAAGAAAACACACCCAGAGCTTTCAAAACGTGTACGGAAAATTCCAACGGAGCTGTTCCAGATGCAGTGATTAGTTTTCCATCCGTCACAGCAGACTCCATTTTATAATACTTTTCGCCTGTATAGGTGGGACAAGTCATTTTGAGGTATTCCAGATCATTGCTTGTATGCCAACGTGAATTCAGCAATCCTGCCTGGGCAAGTCCCATGGTAGCACCACAAATCGCAGTAACCCATATACCTTCCTCTAAGCACCTCTCAGCGATTTTAAAAATCGGTTGATGAATGGCTTCTGTCCATGTATTTCCACCGGGTAAAATCAATGCATCCGTGCTCTCAATACGGCACTCATCCAGTTTGATGTCAGGCAGGATTTTCAATCCGCCCATGGTAATGACAGGAGTCTTCTCCATTCCCACGGTAACTATTTTGGATGGGACCAGCCCCTTTTTATAATATCTCCCCGAGTTCAGTTCGGCAGTTAAGTAACCGATCTCCCAGTCTGCCATGGTGTCAAACACATAAAGGTATACCGTTCTATTCATTCACATGTTCTCCTTATTTATAATTTATCAAGTAATACCACCCCTCGGTAATCCATGACTATCCTCATTATAAAAAAGCTTCACTGACATCTGCTGTCAGTGAAGCTTTTAACGTTGATAATATTCCATTAACTCCGACGCAACAGCAACAAGCTTTTTCTTCAAACTCTGTGGTTCGATGACTTGAATGGATTTCCCGTAGGGTAGGAGTAAATAAGGGACATATGTATGAAGTGATTTTTCCTCAAGCAAAAAGATGGCTTGATTGGATGCCCGCTCTTTCAGATGATGCCCCAAAAACCAATGCAGACATAAGTCATCCAATGCCTCTGACCTGCCTCCGATAGTTAAAGAAATTAAACCGTCCTTACCCACTAAATCAGGTAACAGATTTTGCATAAAAAATTCACGAGCCGAAAAAGCCTCAGGACGCTTAAATATGATGGGAGTACGCTTGATTTGTAGAATCCGATCTGCCCGAAAGCTACGGATCTCATTTCTTAGGTGGCAAAATGCAACAGTGTACCATTTATTGTTCCAATAAACCATTCCATAGGGGTCTATCACCCTATTCTTGGGTTGTTCTTCATGGCTTGTGCGATAATCCATTTCTACAGAGAATTCGTTGGCTACAGCCTGCTCCAATTCTGCCAATACCGGCTGAAGAGAAGGGTCTCCTATGCGGTTAATCACTTCAAATCCGGCTAAATGACGGCTAAGTATACTTTCCTGCTCTTGATTCGAATACATTTTTAATTTTGATGTCGCATTGCCTAATGCCTCACTCAAAGGGTATCCAGCTTCTTTTGCAAAAATAGCAGCATGAAGGAGTGCCTTTTTTTCCTCCATATCAAATAGTAGAGGCGCTCTGATAAAATTATTCAGCAAGCTATACCCGCCATTATGACCCGTGTCGGATATTATAGGCACTCCACTGGCACATAGTGCATCAATATAACGATAAACTGTCCTTATATTTATTTCTAACTTTTCGGATATTTGTTTTGCAGTCATTTTTACGCCCGAATTCAGCATCCATAGAATGGCCAGCATATTATCGTTTTTTGGCATAACATAAACCCTCATCTTTCATTAAAGCTCAACTTTTATAAATATCTTCTTATACTCCCTCTTACCATCTATTATATGCTTTTTTCTACTCAAAACTCCCCTCCGATATCTCCTGCTTCCAGAAATACACATTGTAAGTACCTCTTCCAATGGTTCATTCTGTAAACTAACTCTCTCTTTTAACCGATAAATACATATGCTGGATTTATCAATAACCACATTACTAGCTGGGAATCTCATAATAACATTTACCAAAAACAACTATAGAAGGAGACACCTATGGAAAACATCGTGACGTACGGTCATATCGAAATTATGCCTTATGAGTTCGTCCGCCTTCATGAACTTAAAATCTTAAAAACAGTCAATGACCATGCCCGAATGATCTGTACAGGTATCATCTCGGAGAAAAATCGAGAGCTGTATGTACGTGCTTCAGATGAAGAAACTCAGGTCAAAGCTTTTGTTACAGACCAAAATGGCAATCGACAGCCCCTTTTTCGAGGCATTGCCTTGGATGTGGAGGAAAAAGTCGTTCATGGGGTCCATTACCTGACCGTCGAAGCCATATCTCATACCTACGAGTTAGATATTAAGCGGCATCAACGCTCTTTCCAGAACCCCAAGCTCACCTATACGGGTCTGATCGAAAGTATTGTATCGGACTACTCCAAAGCCGAAGCCATGGATGTTGTGTCCCACAAGAAGCCCATCGGTACCTTTATCATGCAATATGATGAGACCGATTGGCAATTTCTGAAACGTATGGCCTCCCACTTCTACTCTCCGCTCATTCCTGCGGTGGGCTATGGAGTGCCGAAGTTTTATTTTGGCCTGCCTATGGGACTCAGTAAAGGAGAAATTAAATCTACCAATTATAAGGTCACCAAACGGGTTGCGGATTTTCAAACCGCCTCAGAGAACCATATCCCTGGCGTACGTGATGCTGATTTTATCCAATATGAGGTCGAGACGGAGAAATTACTGGAACCTGGCTATGAAGTAACCTTTCAAGGTCATAAGTTGATCGTAGCTGAGGTGCTAACGGAGATGAAAGACGGGGTGCTGACCCATACCGCCAAGCTGTCACCACGAAGCGGCTTACGTCCAATTAAAGACTATAATCGTTCTATTATCGGCGCTTCCATTCATGGCAAGGTACTAAGCGTTCGTCGGGACAAAGTCCGCGCCCAGCTCGATATGGACGATCAGCAAGACCCGAACACAGATTACTGGTTTCCCTACTCTACCATTTATGCATCTGCGGATAACACGGGCTGGTATTGCATGCCTGAAGACGGAGACAGCATCCGCATCTATTTTCCCAGTTATAAGGAAGAAGAAGGATACGCGATCAGCTCGGTTAAAAGAGAACCACAACCTTCCGGGGGAAAATCTACTGCTACTTCTGGACATGCCACAGCTTCTACTTTGTCTGCCGGATCAAAGTCTTCTTCAGCCTTGTCCGCAGCAGCTCCTGCCCCAGATCGAATGGCTGACCCTGCCATTAAGACGCTGCGAACCAAATACGGCAAAGAAATCATGCTCGCTCCGGATCAAATCGTTATTTCCGGGAATGGCATGTCTATTGTCATTAACGATAAAACAGGCATTGATATTGTAAGCGGAAAAAATGTGAGCATTAGCGCGGCTTCGGATATTGTTATGAGTTCCGGTAACATCCAGCTTTCCGCCGGAAAAATCGAGCTGTCTGGTAAAGGCAACACGATTACGCTGGATGACAAAACCACCTTCTCCGGCACGGAAATTAAGATGAACTAACGGAAGGTGAGAACTAGCAGATGGATAAACAAGCGGCGTTACACCATTTTAAAGAGCATCATTTTACACCTTTGCTGGACATTCAGTTGGACATGCTGGAAGCCAAGTTTCAGCGCTGCCAAGCTCAACTGATCTTCGATTTCAAAGAATCGTTTAGGGATTTGTGTATACACATTCTGAGCATGCAGCAACAAGGTCAAAAAGAACCCATTGGATATATCCACTACTCATTGTTGCGCACTCAAATGCTGGAGCAATCCTACCTGTATATGGTCGAGGCTTACTCTGCTGAATGGTACGAAGATGATTCCGATTGCAAGCTAATCTATGACGCTTCATGGGCCTATTCACCGATGAGTACCATGTTGGAAACCTTGGAGCAGGAACGAAAAATATATATGGGGACGATCACTTCAGTGGACGTTGAACGACTGATGTTGGAATCCGCTCCTTTTTTTCACCAGTTTGTGAACTCCCTCCTGCGCTTAGGGATGGCAGAAGTGGTTCAAATGCCTGAGTATCTCGCCATTTATAAAGCTAATCGTGTAGCTATCCGAACGGGCGAGTACAAGGATATCAGCGAGAATCTATATGTCGAAGATCAGGAAGCACTTCTTGCAGATCATGTGAAAGAGCAATTGATACATTCCAGTGAAGAAGAACCCTATGTTTACGAAAACCTAAAGCGGCTTTCTCTTCCCCACCTTCACCTGATGCAAAAGGATTTGCGCTATAACGATTTTAGCCACAGTGACTTACGGGGAAGCCAGTTTCACAGCTGCATATTGATCGGAAGCATCTGGCAACGAGCGAATCTGGAAGGAGGCAACTTTCAGGGATGCCTACTGACCGATACGGATTTTAGATATAGCGATTTGAGAGGTGCTAACTTCAATAGTGCCAGCGGACAGCCGTATCGGGAACATGGAGTTCGGGTGCCGGGGCTATGTGGGCTTCATTTCGAACACGCCAACCTGGATGGGGCTGATTTTACAGATGTACATTCGTTTGAACATGCATATTTTGAGGGGGCTTCGATGAAAGGAACTCTTGTCCCACGAAAGTACCAACAGTATTGGAAATTAAGCGAAGCACAGCGTCAATCTATTGTGTGGACGGAATAAGGAGGAATGTGTATGCGCCATTATTATGTGCTGGTCGATGATCATCGTATTTCCCGAAACATTAAACCGATGAATTTAGACCTTTTTAAAACGCCATTTGTTGGCATGCCTCCGGCTCAGGTTTTAGATGTTCATGCGACAGAAGATGCCGAGTACACGGACTGGCTACCGTTTTCACCCTCACAACCGCTATTTTCCGATTCTATGAAACGGATTCTAGAACTATACAATACACAAGCTCGTTTTAAACAGGTGTATATCGTGAACCGGGAACCTAGCCGTCAAGAATTATATTGGATTTCATCCGTTCCCTCTGTCGATGGCATTTCAGAACAGACTGAATTTTATGCGCACGACCAAACCTTAAAACGACTTGTGCTGGATAGTCAAAAGGTAAATGGACACCATTTTTTTCGACTGTCTAACGTGAGGGAACCCTATTTCATTGTTAGCTTGGAGGCTGCTGAAAGTTTGCTGCGGCGGAGTTTGAGTGGTTTTCGGCTACAAAAGCTAGAACTCTTATAAGGAGGTTTAACCTTGACGGAGTATTGGGATGAATTTTTTTTAAAACTGCATCATCAACAAATATTGAAAGAGCAATTAAGTACAGCGGAAAACAATGAAGGCTGGATGATGATATCTATTGAAGAAGCGATGGAGGGAATTTTGAAAGGCTCACTAACCCTACCGAATGAACAGGAAATTCGATTTCAAACCCTTTCTGTCTTTGAAAATCAACACACCATTTCCCTGCCTGACTCTCTTATTCCAGAAGTTCGGGCTGGACAGACGGTAGATCCGTCGAAAAGCTTCGTTGTTCAGGACAAGCTGGGTGGAATCCTGTTAGGTCTGCACCAAAGCAGGCAAGAACTGGACCCCACGCAAATAGAAATCTATCAACAGCAGATGATTGAGCAAACGAGTCGCGCACAACCAAGTATGAAGCTCGTGGATGAAAAGGCTCTTTCTATTCAAGATACCATCATTGGTTGTTATGAAGCTATTTTTCTAGTTTCCCCCTCTCCCTATTATCAGATTGTCTTTGTGCGTTCCTGGCATGGCAAGGCTGTGATCGGAAGTTGCCAATTTAAGCTGGAGGATGCTCCCCTCTGGGTTCCCTTAACCTATGCCATGCTGCACACCGCAACATGGTCGGAGCTTTCTTGATTTTATACCTTTTATTCAAGGAGGTACTTGTATGTTTTTACCTTTACTTATTAAAGCTCTGGCTCAAGGTGCACTCAGCGGAGAACATTCTTATGTGGTGAGAGGAGCCAAGCTACAGTGCAGTCAAGGCACAGACCCTGGTGTGCTCAATATGATGTACAGCCACGGTGTTTTCATTAAAGATAAACCCGTTCTGAACGTGGACGATGCCATTTGTGGAGCCAATATTAGCAAAATCAATGCTTTTGGATTGTGTAAATTGAAGCAGGGTCTTCCCTGTGAACCGGAGATTGCGTTTGGGTCCAAGTGGACAGGCGGTAAGGAAGACGTATTGATTGAGGGGGCGCCTGCCCTACTCAACAATTCGACCTTAATGTGTAGCTGTCAAGGTGTACAAGAGGCGATATCCTCCTTTTTTGGTGCAGACAGCACGGGATCTGGTGGTGGAGGTATCATCTCCATTACAGATGACGGACAGGATGGTTGATTTTATCAAGCAAGGAGATTAAGGATGAACATCGTAGCGAAAGACCGCTTTACCTATCAGCACTTACATGTCACTTGGCCCTATGGCAAGCTGCGTCTTCACAACGTCCATATGAGTCACGAGCTGGGAGAACATGCTAGACTGGTGATCACGGGTAGTCTAGAAGCCGATCAAGCAGACACAATCATTACCAAAGCAAGCAGTGACGACGAAGTTGAGCTATGGTATTCCGATGCCAAAGATCAGAAGCATCCCTTATTTATGGGACAACTATACTGCTTAGATGTGGAGCACAGACATCAGGAGATCGTGGTAACTCTCGACGTCATTTCTCATAGTTTTAAACTGGATACGCAGCTCAAAAACCGCTCCTTTCAGCACATAAACCAGAAATATGTTGAAATCGTCGACGCAGTGCTGGCCGATTATAAGGGCTCGGACAAGATTGATGAAGCTTTTGAGAAAAAAGCGACAGGCCAGTTTATGTTGCAGTATCAGGAGACCGATTGGACTTTTTTAAAACGGCTGGCTTCGCATGTGGGAGCCCTTCTCGTCCCTAATGTCGTTTCACACCATGCGCAAATTTGGATCGGTATTCCGCAAGCCAGACAGCATATTCATTTGAAAGAGGTTCCTTTTGCGTTGCAGCGCAAGATTGCTCCCTATCTGGATCAGGAGGCTAACGGCTGGAGATCTGCCCATATTGCAGACTATACTCGGTATACCTTTGAGTGGGATCGAATGCTGCAATTGGGAGATGAAGTGGAGCGCAATCACGAAACCTACGTCATCACCAAACGTGAAGGACAGTTGATTCGCGGTTTAATGACCTGGTCGTATGAATGCGCATTGTCACAAGGCTTGAAGGTCCCTAAAATCTATAATCGTACCATCATTGGCGCGGCTATTGAAGGAAAAATACTAGATGTCAGCCGGAATCAGGTTCGGTTGCATTTGGATATAGACGATCAGCAGAATCCCAAGGATGCCCAATGGTTCCCCTATTCTGCTGAAGGGAATCAGGTGTGGTATCTAATGCCGGAAAAAGGTGCGCAGGTGAAGCTGTATTTTCCAAGTGCAGACGAAGACGATGCGATGGTCATACAATCGGTTCGAACGAAACCATCCAGCGTTGCTGTCCCTTCATCTCACGCAGCCCAAGGTGCTGTGGTCGAATCACCAGCAGAACGCCACCAGCGTAAAACTGCCGATCCCGGAGTCAAATCCTTTGCGAATCCACAGGGAAAAGAAATTTCCTTAGGGAACTCTGAACTGTCGATGAGTGCGCAGGAAGGGTCGCTGTACATCTCCATGAATACCCATAACGGTGTCAGCCTGAACAGCACCCAACGTATACAAATTCAAGCCACAGGTAGTCTTAGTCTTTCGGCAGGTAGCATCCTGCTGCAAGGAACCAACGGCTTACACTTGAATACAACAACCGATACGTTGGATTTGGAGCAGGAAGTCAACAGCGTCAGCTCTGAGATTCAACTTAAAGCTTCCCTCCATCAATACTACCCAGAACCGATTTTGTCTGACTTCGAGAAGCAAGTCGCTGAAAACGGAATCCAAAGTGTGCTCGGAGCACGCGTTAAGGAAAACGTAGGCGCCACGCTCAAGGGAGAATGGGATGCGGGTATAGAGTTTTTAGGCGGTGTATGGGACTCAGTTGTCGACATAGCGGATATGGGAACCATGGTAATGACTCCTTTCGTTATGCCGGGAAATTACACTGGTAAAGGTTTTCTGGAACGCAATGAGACGCTCGAGGGTATTAAGGGCGGTGCAAAGTTTGGCTGGGACTATATTGCCGATTCATTCCAAGGAAAAAAAACAAAGAAAGATGTGGTTCACGACCTTGAAACCGTGTGGGACGGCATAAAAAGCATACCCGATCCGATTGAGCGAAAATTGAATAATTTCTTCCCTAATCCATTGACCGATACCAAACAGGAAAGTTACGACGCAGGATATGACAGTATCAAGGCCGTTGAACGTGTAGCAGATATTTATGGGTTTGTCAAAGGCGGCGCAAAGTTAGTTAGAAAGCTGGGTAAGTTGGGTAAAGAAGAAGCCTCCTTATCTAAGGGACTCAAGGAAGCTGAAGAAAAGAAAGCCGGTAAAGGAGGGACACCGGGGTTATTCGGAGATTCAGCAAAGGCCGACTCTGCTCTGGCCAAAGTTGGAGATGGAAAATTCAAAACGAATGCCATCCGTTTTCCAACCAATTTTGAATCCTTAGGGAGTTACTTGCAAAGTGTAGCAAGAAAGATGAACTTCCGTATAACTAAAAGGTTACCCATTTTCGAAACTGCTGGAGGTCATTATCGGTTTCATGATACTAGTCCTGACGTCCCACATTCTAAAGGTTCCGGTGCAAAGATTTCGCCTGAGAGACAAAAACAGATTGATGCGTTAGAATCAGGAGAGTATACGGGTAAGAGCACTAAGGGACCGGAGAAAGAGCCTAATGTAAGCTACGGAAAAGTATATCCAACAAGAACAATTGATTTAAAAACAGAAGGTCATATTATCGATAGAGTAAGAGATTTAAGAACTAGACTCTCAAATAGATTAAAAAAAGATGGAAATTTTGCGTACTCTGAAGTGGACATACCAGGAATAGATAAAAAAGAATTTTATGCACACAGTGGCTTAAATGGAGATAATAAAGCGAAAGACTATGCAGATTTCTCATTAAAGCCAACAAAAAAACCTAAATATGAGGCAACCAAAGCGCCGGATAAAAGTGGACGTGTATATAAAAGAGACATGGACACTGAGTATAAAATATTAAATGATCTAGCAGCAAGATTAGATAAACTAAAAGACTCTTCAAATGTTCGTGGGAAAATAAAAATGTTCACTGAAAAAGATACTTGTGGTAGTTGTAGTAGAATTATTAATCAATTCCATAAAGATTACCCTGGTATTAATATTGAAATAATCCACAACAATGATGATATGATTATCCCATAAAAATAGAAAGGTGATAGATTAACATGAAAAGAAACTATGAAGCTTTATTTGGTGCCTTTTATGAGAAATACTTTGATTTTAAAATTGAAAAAATGAGTGACGCTGAGGCCGTCGCAAGAACTTCTGGAGAATTTGAAGGTATTTTAAACAAAGGCGAAATGGAGAAAGCCGTAGTATACATTGCTGAAGGAAAGATTTATTTAACGCATTCGAAAATATTTTTTAAAGCAAAAGAAAGATTAGTAGAGGTTTTAAATTCTTTAAATCTAGAAAAGCTAAAATTAGAGATAACCTCAGATGAATATGAAGATTTATTAGAACGTAGGGATATGGTCTTAGATGAAATTGATAATAAGCAGATCGATTATGATCCATTTACGAGATGGTATTATCATGATATGGAAAAGGAAGTAAGACACTTCTTTAGTAGCATTATTACTGAGATTCAAGATAACCATGAAATTGTTGAGAAAATAATCGAACGATTTGAAAATGATTGTGATAACACCCTTAGTGAAAATATTATAATTAAAACTACATTAGCGGAATTATTAATTAGGAATAATATTAAGGTAGATGAAGATCTTCGTAACATAAAGAGTGAGCTAGAACAGTTTAATATTGAAGATATAGGACTACAATTATCAGAAGACGAGAAAATAGATTTAACTTTACGCATTAAAGAAATATTAAGTAAATTAAGTGGGATTTAGTATAAGTGACAGCGGCCAGTCGTCGGAAATAAACCGGAGACTGGCTTTTTTTATTTTGTACGAGTTGGGTTATATTATGTTACATAGTCTCGAAGGTCTCAGACTTTAGCAACAATTCAATGGAGGTGTTAACAACGGGTGTTCTCTTTTCGAACATGTCTATGATCATCATTATAAATATTTTTAAGTTGTTAACAGTGAGCACCTACTTCGAAATAATTCTATTCTCTGTTTTAGCTTGTATACATGTTTAAATATCCATTTAAGTGTCCAATTCAATTTAAAATCTGACTTTCTATTTAATACAATCCCTCGATATCCTAATCTACATCCGTTATGCTGCTTCTTAGCGATCAAGGCAGAGCGTAAACATATCAAGCTAGAATAAAATAATTAGCTTGGCATCGTCAAGTTCCATCTAAAATGCACTTAGTAGTTAATAGTACAGCAGAATTTGAAGGCTATACAAGTCATCACTGCTCTACTTTCTCTATTCAACTTAGAAGGAAAATAATATGGAATTTGCGCTGAAATGGTCAAATAATATATCCGGACGGGTAAGGCTCAAACCCGAAAAGATATTAGGAATACTGTTCAAGATACACTGAGTTCTCCAGTGAAGAAAATCCAAAGAAATTGTCCCTAATGCCAAAGTGAAATATAGAGGTTCTTTGGCTACTGGGCAGAAAGATCTACATAAAGGGAATGCGCCATTTGATCCAACTGACTTTGATATTGATGCTTTTATCGTTAGTGATAAGTTAGCTTCAAAATTCTCTTCTAGCTCTACTTTTTGGAGAGCTGGGACCGACCTAAGAGAAGATAGACAATTGCAGAAGGAAATTGATAAAACACTTAAAGAATTTTGGGATGGCTTAAGAAGAGAAGATAAAAAGGAAGAACGGACAAGTTCACTCTTCGCATATTTACGCAGGAAGAATACAGTCGTAGATATCAAAAAGGGGGTCATTTCTTTTATTTGGGGTGTTCCTTTTATTGGATTAGAAGATCATATTTACGAAGAAGTGCCTACTGTATATATTGATAATTCTATTTTGGGACTTCAGATAGTTTTACAGGGAGCCGGAGGCGAATTGGGGTATACTTTAAAAATCCGTTCTCACACAGATAATGATGAGCCAGATGACGCAAGTGAGATAGAGCTAGATATAATAGGGTATGTCCCCTGCCTTTTTGAACGGACTGATCAAATAAAGATAAAGTGTGATGAATTAATAACAAGGATTACATTAGTATAATTGAGTAAAGAATTCACAGTGTCTCTGATAAAAATAAAGTGGGTTTACATCTAAAACTACAAGATCGTACACTACAACATATCAAACACTTTAAAAACTTGACAACCATTTGATAAATTTTCAAAGGCTTATTCCAACTTGAACCGCGAGAAGGATGAGCTTTTTTTCTACGCAAAACAATACATGCACCCCTCAAGAAACAGGAAGAATGCAGTTGGTAGATGAGAATGTTCATGGTAAAGTAAATCATACTGATGGAAATAAAATATGGGGTAATGGCGATTAAACCTCTAATAAATTAAAGGGAGAATTAAAATGGGATATGAGCTAAAATGGTCTGATAATATAAATTTAGATGAAAGCAAATTGAGAGGTCTTGAGGAGCGATGGAATATCCGCTTTCCTAAAGAGTATGTAGAAATTGTGCTGAATCATGATGGATCGGTACCCTATATAATAGATCAAAATGGTGAAGAGATTACGGGCGTTGTAGAAGTACCTGGGAAATTAACATGGTCTATACAACTATTATCTCTAATAGAAAAAGAAGTTCTTGGAGAAGTAATTTCTCCAATTGAGCTGGCGTATGATACTTTGAGCGAGGCGTTACCAAAAAATATATTTCCCTTTGCTATTAATGGATCTGGAGATAAATTTTTATTTGATTTTCGGAAAGATAAAAATGAACCCCAAATTTTGTTTCAAAACCATGAAGATTTAATTTTAGAAAGTGAAATAACCGAAGAGGAATTAGAAGAAAAATCACTTGAAGACTGGCAAGACGAAACATTAGATTTTGTATGTGAATCATTCGCAGCTTTTCTTAAATTAATTTCTCCTAGAGACTAAAAGGATTACTCTTTAAAGCTACTGCCCTAAACATAGCTATAAATAAATGAACTTAATTATATAGATTCGGGAGTGAATTATTTAGAGAAATCATTATTAAATATATATTAAATGCATTTACTCTTTTTTTAAGATGGGTCACTCTAAAATTTTGAAAGTCCATTCCAATTTGAATCATAAGAGGAATGGACTTTTTCAATTTAAAGAAGAAATAAAAAATAGCAGCCCCACCAATCTCCCTGCACCAAAACAATAACTTGCCATCCCCCTATCAGAGTTACCAACCACATCATAACCTCTGATGGATTCGCAATTGGTCGGCATCATAAATATCAACATGTTTGCTCATCATTTATTTTCAGAAAAGCTTAAATCTATGGATTTTCCACTTCATTTATATATTCCCTTGAACTCAAACTAAAATCACACAAAAATGCACCCCCTAGCATTCACCGGACAAACCAAGAGGTTTGTTCCAAGTTCCAATGTCTACACTAGGGGGTACTCTTCTAACCTGTGGAATTTGTTTTACCCCTTAACCGATCCTGCCGCAATTCCTTCTACAATCCGGTCACTCATAATGAGGAACACTAGCAAAATGGGCAAAATGCTGATCATCAACGTAGCTCCGATAGCTCCCCAGTCGG
>RCUF01000414.1_pt1 | contig 13807 bp, 11 predicted proteins | sample 2166311 | NCBI WGS metagenome assembly RCUF01 (sample SAMN09932608, study PRJNA488358) | compost metagenome | feature: garden; material: soil; isolation source: compost soil in 4-hydroxybenzonitrile-enriched culture | place: Germany: Experimental Botanical Garden Goettingen | collected 2016-01-27
TTAATGAAAGAGGGTGTTCCTCAGTCATCTGCGATGACTTTTGGGACACCCCCTTTTTATTATACAGATTTTAGCCATGCTGCATTCAAATGTGAATTTCCGGGTAGTATAAAAACCAGTAAATTGAGTTAGGGATGATTAGTATGTGGTCACAATTCGTATCTTATATTCCTGATTGGGCAACATTTATGCAGGCGGGGTTGACGTTGTTGATTCCGATATTAATCTTTTATTCGTATCGATCGCTTCATTCAATGATTAAGGAGCAGAGTTCTACGGAGAAAAGAGCATTGTCCACGGATTCTTCAGGTGAGACCTCCGGCAGCAAATTAGCAGGGGATTATAAGTCTGATGTGGAGTTAATCAAGCAAGAGATAGGTAACAATTGTGATGTGCATTTTCGGGAATTCATCATGGGTGGATATGAGCTCGGGGCAACTCTGATCTTTGTTGCCGGAATGCAGGCGGCGGATCATATCAACACACAGGTTTTGCAAATTCTGATGATGGATGCAGAGAAAGATTCTAAAGACAACAAGAGCTTGCCCTCTAATTCGGAGCTATCTGCTTACATGAAACAAAAGCTGCTTCCTGTTTGTGAAATAAAAGAGGTAGTAGATATAAGAGATCTGAATCAATCCATTCTGAACGGTCATATTGCTTTATTTATTGAAGGGATGCCAAACGCATTAGTTATGAGCATGCCGAATGAAAAAACAAGACCCATCACCGAGCCTATCTCGGAGGTTCTGATTCGTGGACCAAGGATCGGTTTCACTGAAGTGTTAAGTGAGAATACTGCCATACTGCGGCGTCAAGGGCGTACTGAAAATCTGGAAATGACGATGTACGAAGTCGGGAACTATCTCAAAAAGAATCTGGTTGTTGCTTATATGAAGGATATTGTGAATCCAGATCTGCTACAGGAAGTAAAACAACGAATTTCAAAGATGGATATGGATTATTTCGCAGAATCGGGTTATGTGGAGCAATTAATTGAAGATAATATTTTAAGTCCATTTCAGCAGGGACAAAATACAGAACGACCGGATCGTGTCATTAGTGCTCTATTAGAGGGACGAATTGCGATCTTACTGGATGGCACGCCGTTTGCTTTAATTGTCCCGGTAACCTTTAGCATGCTGCTGCAATCGCCTGAGGACTATTATGAGAGATGGATTCCGGGAACATTGTTGCGTATTTTGCGGTTTTTTGCCGCTTTTGTGGCTCTGATGGCTCCCGCGCTATATATTTCATTCATTTCCTTCCATCCTGGATTGATTCCAACTGAGCTGGCCATTTCGATTATTGAGGCAAGGCAGGGAGTTCCGTTTCCTGCTATGATTGAAGGTTTGATATTGGCAATTTCCTTAGAGATTTTGCGAGAAGCAGGGATCAGACTGCCAAAACCAATTGGGCCTGCGATGGGCATTGTTGGAGGCCTTATTATCGGTGAAGCGTCGGTACAGGCAGGAATTGTCAGTCCATTTTTAGTTATTGTGGTGGCGTTTACCGCTATATCTTCGTTTTCTATACCTATGTTTAGTGCAGGCATAACCCTGCGTATTTTACGTTTTGTTGGGATGTTATTTTCAGCCATACTAGGAATGTACGGAACGGTCTTGTTTTTCTTGTTGATCTGTAGTCATCTGACGAAGCTGAAAAGCTTTGGTGTTCCCTATGTTACACCTATTTCACCATTCCGCATAAATGATTGGAAGGATTTGTTTCTTCGTGCACCCTTGCCATTAATGAAACAAAGACCTGACATGATGAAGACTCAACAAAAAAAACGCAGATTATAGCTGTATGAACCAGGGGGGACAAGTTTGTTTACACGTTCTGATGACAAAATCTCAACATCACAAACCTCAATATTTTTAACCAATACGGTATTGGGAGCTGGAATTTTGACTTTACCCCGAAGTGTTACGAATGTAGTGCAAACCCCGGATGCATGGATATCTGTTTTGCTCGGGGGAGTGATCGTCATTTTGCTTGCACTCGTAATGGTGAAAATAAGCCAACAATTTCCGAACAATACTGTATTTCAATATTCCAGGCGAATCGTTGGAACAATTCCGGCAGCCGTCCTATGTCTGCTGTTGATCATTTATTTTATTATTATTGCTGGTTTTGAAGCCCGGGTAATGGCTGAAGTAACTCTGTTTTATTTGTTAGAAGGGACTCCTATTTGGGCGGTTATCATTTCATTTATTTGGGTAGGGGCTTATTTGATATTTGGAGGGATTAACTCGATCGCGCGGGTGTATCAGATTATTTTTCCAATTAGCATACTGATTCTGCTTTTGTCTTATTTTCTTAGCGTAAGGATATTTGATATCGATCATTTGCGTCCTTTTCTTGGTGAAGGTATGCTTCCCGTCATTAAAGGGCTGAAATCTACGATTCTTATTTTTACCGGAATTGAAGTGATTATGAATCTGGTTGCCCATATGCAGCATCCGGAGCAGGCAGTCAAAGCAGTAGTTACAGGCATCTCCATTCCAATTGTACTGTATCTGTTGACTGTAGTAATGGTAATAGGGGGGTTATCTACTGACGGTGTCTTAAGAAGTACCTGGCCTACACTTGACCTTTTAAGAAGCTTTGAAGTGGCAGGTTTATTTTTTGAACGATTTGAATTTCCCTTTTTGGTCATTTGGTTGATGCAAATGTTTTGCAATTTCATCAGTTTTTATTTTAACGCTTCATTAGGTATTTCGCAGGTGTTCGGCCTTAAAGCTCCTTCTGTCTTTTTGGGGTTAATGCCGTTGATTTTTCTAACATCCATGATTCCTAAACGTATAAATGACGTGTTCAATCTCGGTGATGCCATCGGAGTCATGGGAATCATCATGTTTGTATTAATACCCGGGATGTTATCTGTCATCTACATAATTAGAAAGAAAGGATTGAAGCAGGATGTGTAGGCGTCAGCTTTTGAATTTAATGCTTATAATTGGAATGCTTCTAACACAAACAGGATGCTGGAGCAGCTTTGAAATTGAAGATTTGAGCTTATATGGCGGTTTGGCGCTGGATGAAGGTGAACCAACAGAAACAGAGAAAGATTTGAACAAGCAGGGAGGTTCTTATCCCAGAAAAAATCTGATCACAGCTACAGTACAGATTGTTCCGGTTAATTCTTTTGGAAGCAAGTCAAAATCGGATAAAGGGCACACTGCTCAATATCTAAACATATCCGAGACCGGGGATTCCCTGCTGGAGATTTTACGCCAGTATTCCGTTCGTCTGGAGCGTATGGTCATTGGTCACCATCTCAAGGTCATCATTATTTCTACTAAGCTGGCTCAGAAGCAAAGTATGGATCAAATCCTTGATTTTGTGCTTCGAGATAATGATATTCGTCCAAGCTGTACCGTATTTTTAAGCGAAGGCAAGGCGATGGATGTTTTGGAGGCGAATCGTCCGGGCGAGGTTCCGGCATTTCGTATCCGGGGCATGCTGCGTAATCATTATAGAACCAGCAAAGTAATGAAAGGTGTTAACTTGTCTCAATTGGATGCTTTAATGAATTCGAAGCGAAGTTTTGTTCTGCAAAATATTATCTCAACGAAAAAAGATCTTGAATTTGCTGGTGCAGGAATCATAAAAGGACAGACAGGTAACTGGATCGGGTCTTTGGATCAACCGGATGTAGAAAGCATTTCCTGGATAAAGGGGGAAGTCCAGGGGGGAGCAATAAAAAGCTACACGGAAGAAAATGTGCCAATTATTTATGAGATCAAATCCATGAAAAGTAAAATGAAGGCCAAGGTGCAGGGGGATGATATTTCCTTTCATGTAGATATTCAATCTCAAGGTCGTTTTACTGAAAACTGGGACATCAAGAATGATCCATCGAAAGCTCAGTTTATGGAGGAGGCGGAGAAGATTTTCGAGAAAAGGTTGTCCCAAATGATGAATAGTTTGATGTGGAAAATGCAGTCCAAATATAAAGTTGATGTGGCAGGCTTTGGAGAATGTCTGAGCATCCAACATCCGCATGTATGGAAAAAAGTAAAGGATCATTGGGATGAGGAATTCAGTCAGATACCAGTGACTTTCGATATCAAGTTAAAGATTACAGATTTCGGTTCATCTTTAAAATAACATATATTCAGGTCTTTCAAGTTGACCATCGATTCATAATTGCTTACGGGAGAGAAGATAATAGTGAGGATGATCTCTATGGCATCTACTACTGATGGAGGGACTGAGCTTGATATGTCACTGGATGAAGCATTGTATTATTTCCTTGTGTACTCGCTCCTTGGCTGGGTTCTTGAAAATGTGTACAGTTATTTTACGAGCGGGGTGTTCTGGAAAGAGGGGTTTCTACTAGGACCTTATAAACCGATGTATGGCTTTGCCCCTGTTATTCTGCTGCTGTTAATTGATGTAGAAGAGAGTATGTTAAGACAACCGGGGGCTCGAATGACTGCGGTGATTACACTGTGTATGATCGTTCCAACAGTGGTTGAGTTCGTCAGCGGATATTTACTGAAGGCATGCTTTGGACGGCAGTGGTGGGATTACAGTGGATATGTGGGACAAGTTCATGGTCATATATGTATGCGATTTTCCCTTTATTGGGGGGCTTTATCGTTTTTGTGTCTCTATGGTCTTCAACCATTGCTGTCGCAAAACTTTTTGAAAATACAATCCGTTTGGGCGTATGCGGGGCCATTACTGCTGCTGATTTTTATGGCGGATTTTGCATGGACTACGAGTGTAAGAAGAAGAGACTGGAAGCAGAGTAGAGTGTGAATGAAGCGAAACGGATAAAATACAATTAGCTGGCAAAGGAGCTGCATATGATGATACGCGATTTACGAAAGCTCAGAGTACTGAGGTGGCTATTGAGCGGATTGTTGCTGCTGGCCGCAGGAGGTTGGAGCGATTCGGTTATAGTTTCTGCTGATGCACCTCCGAATGAGTTGAAGCAGCCAAATGCTCAATCCCAAAAAAGACTTGCAGTTATCATTGATGATCTGGGAAATCAGATGAAAGGTACTGACGAGATTCTCGCAATGCCTGTAAAGCTAACGGTAGCGGTCATGCCTTTTTTGCCATCGTCAGAGCAAGATGCGCGAGATGCACACGAACGGGGACATGATGTGCTGATTCATCTGCCGCTTGAACCAAAGCAAGGGAATCCGAAATGGCTGGGGCCGGGTGCGATTCTATCCAATATGCCGGACGAAGAAGTCCGAAAAAAGGTAGAAGAGGCGATTGATAACATTCCTTTTGCCGTAGGTATTAACAATCACATGGGCTCCAAAATAACAGGCGACAAAAGGATTATGTCAGTTATTCTGGATGTATGCCGTGAACGAGGCTTGTTTTTTGTTGATAGCAAGACAAATTACTGGTCAGTGGCAGGGGATGTTTCCAGTGAAAAGGGATTGCCAGAGCTGCATAATGACATTTTTCTGGATGATGTTCATACAGAGCGTCACATTGCCGGACAGTTTCACAAGATAGAAAAATTGCTTGAGCAGCGTGGTAAATGCGTAACTATTGGACATGTTGGGGTGAAAGGCGACAAAACCGCTAAAGTATTAAAAGAAATGATCCCGGAGTTTCAGTTAAAGGGTATTACCTTTGTCGGTATTTCGGAATTTGCTCGGGGCCAAAGGAAGGACTTCGATTTTGCTCCGGGATCGGGTATTAAGCTTCCATAGAAAGAACAAACACCACATCTCTTAAGCCAAAGGGCAGGAGGTGTGGCGTTTTTATTAAGAGCAGCACGTGGAATCAGACTCAAGAAATAGTGAAGTATTCCAGAATTCCTGAGTAGATGGCTTCAGCGATTTTTTGTTGTTCTTGATGATTAGTTAGCATCGCACGGTCTTCCGCATTGCTGAGAAAGCCTGCTTCAACGATAACCGCTGGAGAATCGATATGATTCAACAGATAGAAGGGTTTTCCTAGCTCTGGATATTTTAAGCTGTTGCTGTTGTACAGCTGTCCAAGTGAACGCTGAAGCGAATGAGCAAGCAGTGCACTCCGGCCCTCATTCTGATGAAGAACCAAGGGACCGCGTTTTAATTTATTGCGTCCCCAGTTGACATGGATACTGACAACTAAGGAGGCAGGAATATATTCGCTCAATTCTTTACGTTGGGCCAAATCACGAATATGTCTTGAACGATTCTTAAGCCAGCGATTATCGTCACTCAAGGCATAATCGTCTGTACGATTAAGTATAGCTCGGTATCCGTGACTTCTCAGTACCATATACAGTCTACGCCCGATTGCCAAGTTAATGTCCTTCTCCAGAATGTCGCCATAGGAGGTCCCGCCATCAATGCCTCCATGACCAACATCAATAAGGATGACCGGTTCGGGGAAAGCATGCCGGAGATCTCTGTCCTCTGGCAATTCAGAAGCAAGTGCAGGGGTGCAGAACACATGGAAAGCCATTGTAACGGCTATTAATAATGCAGGAAGCTGTCGTCTTTTCATCATCTCACCTCTCAAGGCTTCATTTCTTAATATAGCTTGAACGAAATGGAGACAATTCATGCGTCTTTTTACTCCGCTGTTTACGAAGCGACAAATCGGTGCACACTTAAGTAAAAAGGGGGGAAACGTGCATGGCGAAGGGCGATGAACTGGTTAAATATATAACCGAAAGAGTGGTTGACTACGTAGAGACACCGCGTGAAGTCCGTAAAGAACGAGTAAAGTACAGGGAGCCGTGGGTGAATCGATGGTTTGGACTCATTCCATTCTCGATCTCTCTTTGGGTAGAGCGGATTCCTCGCAAAGGGAAGAAGAAATTATAACTTGAATGGCATAAATCAAGCGATCGCTCTTATCGATTTTCCGACAAGATGATCGCTTGTTTGTTATTTGTATTTGATAAATTTACCGGAGTCAGCCAGGGCTTGTAATGAAATAAAACGAGGAGAAGACTCAGAGCCGCTCATGATATAAAGTATGGAATCGTCGTTTAAAGACCATTTTTGATATCCAAAAACAGGTAATGGGACGGAATAAGTGCGATCTTGGCCGGAAGAAACAAATATGAGCCTTTTATGCTTTACAAGAACATTCTCGAATGATTCAAATTTGACATTCATGGCGTTTTCGACCATCCATAAGATGTTGTCATAAGGATCAAAGCTATCTGAGGTGTGGACGAGCTGGTCAGGACTCAGATGAGACATTTCTTCTCCGGTAAGGTATTTGGGATGGGTTGAACTGCTCCCTGCTGCTTTTACCGGAGGAACGTAACGGGAGGCTTGAAGCTTCCAGCTTGATTCATTTTCTGGCAAAAGCTCTCCGGTTTGAGCATCGAGATAATGCTCCACTTGCGATGTTCCCGCCCGACTGATGGCCCATTCGGCAAGAACAGGTCCGCTGTATACCGGGACGATTTCTAAATTGTTATTATTGCTCAAGGAAAGTCCCGCATTCTTAAGCGCGCTTTCCAGTGTAGATATGGCGTAAACGGAATCGGGACCCATACCGTATTCGATCAATTTATATTCTCCGGCCTCTGTCATGGAAATGATCAGGTAACCAGAAGGGGAACTGGTGGAATTTGTTTCACGATCCTGAATGGTAACAAGCCAGCTATGAGTACCAGGACCGAGTGGCTCGATCGTTGTTATAGCTTCGCTCCAAGCCGTAAAAGGCTGCTGCTGTGCTAGTTCCTGAATAACTGTTGACGCGAACTTACGAAGCTCTTCCGGTGCAGTATCTTCTTTAATTCCTGCTCTTGACAAGATGGAATATTTGATCGTATTCGGGTTCGGGCTAGTGGTAAAATGGGATGCTGCTAGCGATATTGACGGAAACAAGACGCTGGTGAACAGTAAAAAGGTTGCCATTACAGAGGATTTAGCTCGAATACTCATAATAGATTCACCTTCTTTTCATTTCTGGTCAGGCTGGACTTGTCCATTGTAACGAACACTGGATAAAAAGAGTGTTGCATCATGTCGTGCTGACTGTGACCAGTATGATTCTATTTTTGCGGTCTTTTAGCGATAACAGTCGTCAGATTGTTACCTTGGCGAACGTAGATGAAAGATGCCGTAGTTTACGGCGGATACGACAATTCTCGGCTCGTATTGCCAGCGTATTTCTCCGCGTCTGGCTTCGTATTGCTCATGATTAAAGGTCCGCAGTTCTTCATCTTCTTCCTTTAGCAGATCACTGTAATAGGAATCGATGAGGGCAAGTTCATCATTCAACCGATCTCTGGCTTGTTCGGCCCAGCTATGATCATAGCCAGCAAGCTTGTTGCTGACCAGACCCTCAAGGAAAGCTTTACCTTCTGAAAGAGTTACTCGAGTGGGCTCAATGTGAACATTCTCTGGCATACGAGGCTGCAGTGTGATTCCTTGTAGCCTTGATGCAAAAGATTCATCGATCAGCCCTGTCAGCAAGGAGACCCCAAAGAAATGAAGCTCCTCACGCTTCATATCACACCAGAACTCGATTTTGAAACATACGCCGAGCCAAGGCTCGTATGCCGCAGAGATCAGAGTCAAACGTTGTTTTTGGCCTGGATTCTCAAATAAATATACGCAGCGACCGCCTTGTCTTGCAGCGGAAAATATTTGTTTGAGCCTTGGGCTGCCAAACACTAGATCTTCTTGTTGAATTCGTCCAGGACCGAGAATGGGCAGGGGCCGAACAGCGCCGAAATGGCGGCCGAGGATAGTATCTTCCTTGTTGTCATTATTGTTGTCCTCACTGGATTCCTGTTGTTTGGCAAGCCGTTTATGCTGCTCTGGATCAAAAATAAAAGAAAAGCTCATCGTCTCCGGTTCTGCACCGGTTCGATCGATAAAACCCCAGTAATACGGGCGGTTGGTCAAATCGCGATCTGCTCTTGAGGATAGCTTGACTGTAACGTGATGTGGAGATTTCTCGATAATTTGACACTCTGTAGTCTCCAGATAGGTCATGACATACTGCTGAATTTGCTCTTTAGTCATACTCATGCCATCACCCTCCTAATATTTGCTTGAGATCACTTTCTCCATCTTGGTTCTGCTCATCATGTGTTAACTCTGCTTGAATGGAGTTTAGAGATTGACCTAAAGATTCTACCTTGGATGCGAGTTCCTCTTCATTTGCAGACTCCAGAATGATTTTGTAAATGCTCTTTTCGATGTTTTTTTCCAGAGCACCGTTCTTCTCAAAACGCTCGAGAATAACGTCAAGCTGACCAATAACCATTTCGAACATATTGATTTTTTCATGCAGCAAATGAAGAATATGCTCCTCGATCGTTCCCTTAGTAGACAGGTTGTAGATTTTTACGTCATTTTTCTGCCCAAGACGATGGACACGTCCAATTCGCTGCTCGACCCGCATCGGGTTCCATGGAAGATCGAAGTTAATCATATGATGGCAAAACTGCAGGTTAATGCCTTCACCGCCTGCTTCTGTTGCGATCATGACCTGGGCTCTGCCGCGGAACAGATCCATCATCCAATCCTTTTTCCCACGGTTCATGCCGCCTCGATAAGGAACAGCGATCATGCCCCTGTCTTTCAAGTATTTCAACAAGTATTCCTGAGTAGCACGGTATTCGGTAAAAATAATGACTTTATCCTCCATGCCTGAAATAAGCTCCATAGCCTTTTCAGCCTTGCTGTTCGCTGTTATGGTCCGGATAATGTCGACCAGCTCCCAAATTTTATCCCGCAGGGGAGAATCCGGTGCGAGTTTCTTGGACAAGTTCACTAAAGTAACGAAGACAGCGTCACGGCTGCTGCAAACCTCTCTTTGCAGGGTTACGAGAGAAAGCATGCTGCTTATGTCACCGCCAGCTGCCTGATATTGATCTTTAACAAATGAGGTGACACCGTCATATAGCTTTTTCTCTTCGGGTGAAAGTTCTACATGAATGTTCTTTACAATTCGTTTAGTAAAATCAAGCTCACCGTCACCACGGCGGTTGCGTATCATTATTTTGGATAGCTCACCTTTAAGCTGTTCTTCGTTCTTAGGTACACGCTTATCAACGACGAAGTTGGATGCAAAATCGTTTTGGCCGCCCAATTGGCCCGGCTTGAGCAGGGAAATCAGGTTGAACAGCTCACTCAGATCATTCTGAACAGGGGTTGCAGTTAGTAGGAGGCAATATTTTTTGCGCAGCCCCAGCATAAATTGGTAGTTCGTCGTTTTTTTGTTTTTCAGCTTATGCGCTTCATCAACAATGACCATATCGTATTCATTTTTAAGTAAAATATCTCGATGTGGATCACGTTTGGCCGTATCGATGGAAGCAACAACAACATCGTTGTACCACGAGTGTTCTTTTTTTTGCGCGACGGCGGGAATTCCAAATTTTTGGTTCAGCTCACGTACCCATTGCAGTACAAGAGAAGCAGGAACGAGAATGAGCGCTTTGCGGACGAGACCGCGAACAAAATATTCCTTAAGAATGAGCCCGGCTTCTATCGTCTTGCCTAATCCAACCTCATCTGCGAGAATGGCGCGGCCGCGCATTTCAAACAATACTTTTCTGGCCGTCTCCGTCTGATGGGGCAGTGGAGTTACACTCTGCAAATGCTTCATACACAACATTTCTTCAAAGCTTGTAACCAAGGTAGCGCTTTCGGCCTGGGATGCAAGATTGAACAGATTCCAGTCGTCCCATGGACCACCTTTGTTCAGACGATTGTCCAGATCCTCGTACCAGCCATTCTGAAATACAATCGGTACTGGTGTGGTACTGGAGCAATTGGCGGAGTTGTCGCCAGAATTCGGGGGATGAGGATGCACGATGATATAACCTCCCTTAATAATGACAAAGAAACAGACGTAGAAGTAGTATGGACGAAAAAGAGAAAGTTCATAACTTGAGAAGCTTGTAATGAAGGGATATGGAAATATTTCAGCTGCGTTTCATGGAGGGCTGTCGAAATAAAGAGGGATTTGGAGAAAAACTGTGATCATGTAGGATAATATGATTTTTGTGGCTAAAATTTCATGCTCAATTGCTATCATAACGAGATATTGTATAGTATAATGTTAAACGTACACAATATGTTGTGATTATACATATTGTAGGAATAAATCATACTTTATGCTTATCGATTGCAGAGCGGTACAAAACGACGTGGATGGCCTTATTTTCGGTTAATTGAGCGCCGCCAGATGCTCGCTGTAATCGACATTTTTTTTGTGGACATATTTTTTATAGGAGGGTGTTTCTTTGAATACAGTGAAAAAACAGCGCCTTGAAGGCCTCAGCGAGAAAATCTTTTTAGACCGGTATGCGTGGAAGGATGCAGATCCTAGTCATGCGAAGGTTGGAGATGTTGTTCTCGTATTAACCAAGGATGATCCTAAATTTCCTACTAAGGAAGTCGGTGAAATCATTGCTCGCGAGGGACGTAATGCAACGGTAAAAACTCGTCGCGGTGAGCTCGTAGAGACCGATGTGGAGAAGCTGACGCTGAATATCGAGAAAACGCCAGAGGAAATGTGGGATCGCCTCGCCAAGGCGATTTCTTCTGTAGAAGAAACGCCTGAGCTTCAGAAGGAGTGGGAGGGCAAGTTCCGTTCCATTCTGGACGATTGGAAGCTTGTTCCAGGCGGTCGTATTGCCGCAGGTGCTGGTGCGAGTGATGAGCTGACTCTGTTCAATTGCTATGTTATTCCTTCGCCAAAAGACAGCCGTGGCGGCATTATGGAAACTCTGTCGGAAATGACGGAAATTATGGCTCGTGGTGGCGGAGTTGGTATTAACCTGAGTTCGTTGCGCCCTCGCCGGGCAATCGTTAAAGGCGTGAACGGTTCCTCCAGTGGTGCAGTATCATGGGGCGGATTGTTCAGTTATACGACAGGTTTGATCGAGCAAGGCGGCAGCCGTCGTGGTGCGCTTATGCTCATGATTAATGATTGGCATCCGGATGTGCTTGATTTTATTACGGTAAAACAAACGATGGGTCAAGTGACTAATGCGAACTTGTCTGTTTGCGTCAGCAATGGCTTTATGAAAGCTGTTAAAGAAGATTTGGACTGGGAGCTTGTATTCCCGGATACAACATATGAGGATTACAACGAAGTATGGGACGGCGATTTGGACAAATGGAAGGCAGATGGACGTAGAGTTGTTCACTACCGGACGGTTAAAGCACGTGAAATATGGCATACGATCATTGAATCAGCTTGGAAGTCTGCTGAACCAGGCGTTGTGTTCATGGAATATTACAATCAAATGTCGAATAGCTGGTATTTCAATCCGATCATTTGTACAAATCCTTGTGGGGAACAAGGTCTGCCAGGTTGGGGCGTCTGTAACTTGTCTGCGATGAATCTGTCCAAGTTCTATGATGAAGAGAACAATGATGTGGCTTGGGATGAGCTAGCGACAACAACTCATTACTCTGTGCGTTTCCTGGATAATGTCATTAGCAGAACGCCGTATCATTTTGACGAAAATGAGAGAAACCAGAAGAAAGAACGCCGCGTAGGTCTCGGAACGATGGGACTTGCTGAACTGATGATCAAGCTGAAAATCCGTTACGGCAGCCCGGAATCACTGGAATTCCTTGATAAATTGTATGGCTTCATCGCGAAAGAAGCGTACCTTGCTTCCGCTGAAATTGCAGAAGAGAAGGGTTCATTCCCGGCTTTTGAGGCAGATAAATATTTGCAAAGTGGATTTATGAAGGTGATGACAGAGGTATATCCTGAGGTTGGAGAAGCGATTCAAGAAAAAGGTGTTCGTAACGTTACAATTATTACTCAGGCTCCAACAGGTAGCACAGGTACGATGGTAGGCACATCTACAGGGATTGAACCGTATTTTGCCTTCAAATATTATCGTCAAAGTCGTCTTGGCTTCGATGAACAGTTTGTACCGATTGCCCAAGAATGGCTGGACAGCCATCCAGGCGAGTCCTTGCCAGACTATTTCATTACAGCAATGGATCTCTCTGCTGAGGATCATATTCGCGCTCAAGCTGCGATTCAACGCTGGGTAGACAGCTCGATTTCCAAAACGGCAAACTGCCCTGCTGATTTCACAGTTGAAGAGACAAAACGTTTGTATGAGCTGGCATTTGATTTGGGATGTAAAGGTGTAACGATCTATCGTGATGGCAGCCGTGATACTCAAGTTCTTCAAACAGAGAAGAAGGAGGATAAAGCTGAAGTGAAGAGCACGGATGCTGATGCTCCTTCGAACGAAGAAAAAGAATCTCTGGATGATCTGGATAAGACATTGTCTGTATCCGTCAGTGCCAAGGATAAAGCTGTGTTTGACAAGCAGTATAAAAAACGTCCACAGGTTCTTCGTGGTGCAACTTATAAAATCAATACGCCATTTGGTATGGCGTACATTACAATCAATGATTTAAACGGCGTTCCAAGCGAAATATTCCTGAACGTAGGTAAAGCAGGTTCTGATGTGTTCGCGATGGCTGAAGCGCTCGGTCGTGTCTGCTCCTTATTCCTACGTTACGGAGACCATGGTCAGAAGGCAGAGCTGCTCATCAAGCACTTAAAAGGAATCGGCGGTTCCGGTGCAATCGGCTTTGGTCCTAACCGTGTAGAATCAATCGCTGACGCAGTAGCTAAAGCGCTGGAAACTCATATTCAAAACAACCAATACGATGATCATGATCCAGCACCTGTTGCAGCGACAATAGCGCATCATGATGATCATGTGAGCTCGGATTCAAATGGAACTCACGGTCATGGCAGCAGCGCAGCCGTAACCTCCCGTGACCTGTGCCCATCATGTGGCTCGGCTTCGTTGATCAATGTTGAGGGTTGTAAGACTTGCAGTAATTGCGGGTATAGTAAGTGTTCGTAAAAT
>RCUF01000415.1_pt1 | contig 13761 bp, 5 predicted proteins | sample 2166311 | NCBI WGS metagenome assembly RCUF01 (sample SAMN09932608, study PRJNA488358) | compost metagenome | feature: garden; material: soil; isolation source: compost soil in 4-hydroxybenzonitrile-enriched culture | place: Germany: Experimental Botanical Garden Goettingen | collected 2016-01-27
TCAGACAGAACCTCAAGCCGATTAGACAGCTGTACCAGTTCCTCACTGACCTTATACTGCTCTGAGGACATCGATGCCACTTCCTGAGTAGAAGCATTTGTCTCTTCCACAACAGCACTGACATTGGCGAAGAAATCTCTCAATACAGATTGAGAATTATTCAGCTCATGGACAGATGCAGATGAACTTTGTATATCGCCTACAAAACTCTCCATCTCACTCATCACATTTTGGAAAATCTGCAGCGCTTGTTTAACAGAAACAAGTTGTTCATCAAACATCGGAGTGATGGTTGTTAGAACATTTACTGTGTTCTCTATAGCTTCCTGGATTTCTTCCGTTATAGTTGATACGGTTTGAATTGAATTGTTTGATTGCACCGCAAGATTACGAATTTCCTCAGCTATAACGACAAATCCTTTTCCGGCAGCTCCTGCTCTTGATGCCTCAATCGAAGCGTTCAGAGAAAGAATGTTAGTCTGCTTTGTCATTTCCACCATAGGCGCCAAAATATTACGAATCGAGAATGTGCTTCTGCTGAGTTTACCGGAATTTTCTTCAATCAGCCCCGTCATACGAGAAACCGCTTCCGTTTTTTCAACTAGACTAGCCATATACTCTTTACCCTGCTGGCTTACGCCTATTACCTTCTCTACCGATTTATCCATTGCAGAGTTCAAGTTCATGACGTTCTCCATTTGATGGCCAATTTGATCTGCAATATCTACACCTTTATCCGCTTCTTCGGCCAAACTGGTCGCTCCCATCGCGATTTCACTAGTAGCGGCAGCAATTTCCCCTGCATTACGTGAAGTATCCTTGGAAGCCATTGATAGGTTTTCGGCTGTATTTAGAAGTTCCTCAGCGGACAGATTCGTCCGTTCAACAAGAGCGGATATTTGCTCCATCATCCTGTTGAAGCTATGTCCTAATCGTCCTATTTCGTCATGTCCTTTGAACCGTGTACGAACATTTAAATTTCCTTTTTCGCCCTCTTCCATCAAATTGCACAGCTTTTCAAGTGGCTTGCCTATAACGCGGATTAAGTATATACCAATTAACAAAGCTACAATAACTGCAAATAAGAGAACACCTGCTGTCACATATAGCAGCTTGTCCGCTGCGCTAACAAAGTCACTCTCAGGTGCATATCCAATAACTCTCCAATCAACGGTCTTAAGCTGTCTGTAGACGACTAGCTGTGTAACTCCATCCTCATCTGCGGTAAGGAACGAAGCATCGTCACTCTTCAACTGGCTGTCATCCAGCCCAATATAAGATTTCGATTCGATTAATGAGCTATCTGAAGCATGATTAATCATATTGTCTGCAGTAATTACACGTACTTCTCCTGCCTTACCAATCTTAAGATTGGATAAGATATCCGTAATCGCTTTATCTTTAACCTCAATTAAAAGAATAAATTCTCCATTCGGGTTTTTCAAATTTTGCAGAAGTCTGCCCATCGTTAAGGTAGGTTGATTCGTTGAACCAAAAAAACCTTTCTTCATTGCAGGGAGCCACAACGGCTTACCTCCAGCGGCTTCGATTTTATCGAATGAAGCCTGAGCGGACTCAGTGTTTTGCGTACCGCTAGATCCTCCAGATGAATAAGCCTTTGACAGATCCTTCTTTGTAAGTATGATCCCAAATAGACGACTGTCTGATCCTTTCATAGCGTCCAATTTACTTTTAATCCGAGTTTCTGCTTCTGTTTTTTTTACTATATCAACGCTAGAGTTAGTAACCAATTCCAGATCTGCCTTTAATGTTTGATCTACGGCTAATTGTCTGGAAATCGATTCATATTCGGTAAAGAGAAAATCCAATTTATCTGCTGCCTGCTCAATTGCCTGGGAGGAAGCTAATCCGACCTGACCACGAATAATTTCTTTCGACATCAGATACGAACTAACACCAAGAACAGTTGACACGAGAACTACCGTTGCAAACAGAATTATAAAAATTTTCATCCCGACTGACTTAAACTGAATGCGACCCCACTTCATAATTGCCACCTCTTCTTTCGTTAGGACTACGAAACATTACAGCTAATAACAAAATTCGCCAAAAACCGAGGAATACCCTGCAAATAAGGTGGCTTCTCCCTCGGATTTTATAAATATAGGCGAACAACGAAATCAACCATTAATTTTTAGCAAAAAGGTATAGTCCCTCCCCTTAAGAAAGGCTATACCTTTTTGGTGAAATCATTATCCTTTACTTGCCCCGGAAGTAAGTCCGTCTACAAGCAATCGTTGCATGAACATAAATAAAATCGTAATTGGAACTGCGATTAATACTGCACCTGCTGCGAACACCGTAAAGTTAGTGTTCTGAGCGTTATTAACCATATCCCACATCCCTACCGCTACGGTCCAGTTCGGCTTCGAACGAAGAATCAATTTGGCGAAGATAAAGTCTACCCAAGGCCCAGTAAATTGTAGAAGTGCAAGATAGGTCAAGATTGGTCTCGACAACGGTAATATAATCGAAGTAAATATTTTGAAATTACCAGCTCCATCAATCCTCGCTGCTTCATCCAGCGAACGAGGAATCGTATCGAAGAAACCTTTCGCAATAAGCGTTAGTCCTAAAGGTGCACCTGCAGCGTACACCATTATCAGAGCAAGATGCGTATCCAGCAATTGCAATTCTTTAAGCAACAGGAATATGGCGATCATACTCATAAATCCCGGGAACATACCAAGTACCAGCAATATGGACATGAAATTCTGACGTCCACGGAAACGGAATCTTGATAAGGCATAGCTAGTCAGCAGTGTTAAAAGCACACCCAAAATCATGGAACAAATGGACACCTTCAATGTATTCATATACCACTGTGGGAACAGAATTTGTCTGGAATTGAACAATTCACTAAAGTGATCAAGTGTCAATGTTTCAGGAAATAAAGTTTTACTATATAGCGACTTACCCGGACGTAATGCACCAAGTAAAATCCAAAGGGCTGGATATATCGCAGCAATTGCCAAAATAACTAAAATAGCGTAGCTAGACGTCAAGCGAACGACATTTCGAACTTTGCGGCTGCTCATTGGATCATATCCTCCTCTTTAAATGACTTGGTTCTGCGATAGTTGTAAATGGAGAATGAGGCGATGATCAGGAAGATAATGATACCTATTGCGGAAGCCATATTGTATCGATTGGATTGCAGAGTCAGCTTATAGAGCCAAGTAACGAGCAAATCAGTTGAACCCGCAGTTTGATATTTCCCGTTAACCGGGTCACCATTAGTAAGAAGGAAAATAGTATTAAAGTTATTAATATTTCCGGCAAATTGTGTGATTAATGTTGGAGCAGTTGTAAACAGAATCATTGGTAGGGTGACAATTTTAAATTTCTGGTAGCCCGTAGCTCCATCAACCTCCGCAGCTTCGTACATATCCTTCGGAATCGTAGTCAATACACCCATAATCAAAAGCATGGAAACAGGTATACCGACCCACATATTAACAAGGATTACCGTTACCCTTGCCCACATTGGCTCAGTCAGCCACGGAATAGCATCTAACCCAAAGTACCGTAAATATTGATTAATTGGACCAAATTGTCCGTTAAACATATTTCTCATAACAAGCAGCGAAATAAGCTGCGGGATTGCGTAAGGAAGAATTAAAATCGTTCTCCAGAGGCCTTTAAATTTAATGCCCTTCTGATTAATGAGCAATGCGACAAGCATACCACCAAAGTATGTAGTTACAGTGGATAGTACCGCCCAGATGATCGTCCAGGTTAGTACCCCGTAAAAGGTATAACTCCAGCTTTTCAGAGCCAGCAAGTTTTTGAACGTATCAAATCCGACCCAGTCTACCAGCATGGCTGGCGGAATATGCTTCGGCGCCGAGTAGTTCGTAAATGCGATCATTATCATGAAAATAATAGGCATAACAGTGAAGAACAGAATACCCAGTGAAGGAATAGTTAATAATGTTACTGCAAATTTATAATCCAGAACATAACGAACACTTTCCCTGAAGTTATTCGCTTTTTTGCCCGATTCTCTTAGTTGTCCGACCTTTCTGGCATCTTTAACGTTTAAGTAATAAGCGATCAGGAAGACGATAAAATAAATCAATGTAATCAAGCTTTGAATCAAAATAAAGATCGAATGATCATAACCTTCGTGAAGGTTAGCTGATGTTCTCGGAGTCTCACCCAATGTAGTAATTCCCCACAAAGCAAAACCTAAGTTATTGATAAAATAATAAACACTAACAGCTTCAAATGCTAGAAAGAGTAATCCTTTGGTAAATTGGCGGTTATATATTTGACCCAATCCCATGCACAGTATCGACAGTATCGTTGCTTTGTTCCGATGCTGGTCCATTTCCCTTCCTTCTCCTCTCCCTCGGAAATCAAGGTTACCCGCCGCTATTAGCGGCGGGTGAAAACAATTCCATTTGGTTAATCAGAATTATTCCGCAGCAACCCCGTTGTTCAAATCAGTAATTTGTTTAACTGCATTTTCTAAAGCAACCTTAGGATCAACATTGTTGTTCCAGATTTCAGGAAGCGCTGCGTTTGCAGGACCCCAAACGTTGTTCATTTCAGGAATAGAAGGCATTGGTTGAGAGTTTTTAGCTTGCTCAGCAAATGCAGCGATATATGGATCGTTTTTAATTTGGTCAGCTTCCAAAGCTTCAAGATTAGTAGGAACTGAACCAACTGTTTTGTTCAAAAGCAATTGAGATTCTTTGCTTGAAGCAAAATCAGCATACAATTTTGCAGCATTTGGATATTTAGTAAACGAGCTTACAACATAACCTTTGATACCGGAGAACGTAATTGCAGTTTTTCCAAGCACTGTTGGAACCGGAGCAACAGCAAGGTTGTCGCCGATAGCTTCTTTATATGCTGCAAGCTCCCATGGACCGTTAATGTCCATTGCTACATCCCCAGCAGTGAAGAGACCACGTTTGATATCACCGTTGATATCCCCACTTGGTACAGGCAGGACTTCTCTCAAATCCTGGAACACCTTCATACCTGCAAGAGCTTCAGGAGTTGCAAGACCGATATCGTCTTTGTTCGTACCGTCGTTACCGAACAGGTAGCCGCCATTACTTGCGATGAATGGGTAGTTGTAATACAGGTTACCGGTTTCCCACATAAGAGCGTATTTTTTCTTCGCTTTATCAGTAAACGTTTTACCAAATGCAATTACATCTTCAAAAGTTTTTGGTGCTTCTGCAATAAGGGACTTGTTGTAATAAAGAGCTGAAGTTTCAGCCGCTCTTGGGTATCCATACAACTTACCGTCATAAGACATACCAATAGTAGAAGCTTCAGTGTTTCTGGACTTAGTTTGTTCACCAAGTACATCATTCTCGAGAAGCAAACCGGAATTCACTGCATCGCCAAGATGGTCATGTGGCAGTACCAAGACGTCTGCGCCCAGTCCGGACGGACCGTCAGTAACCAATCTAGCTTTTTGGTCAGGGATAGGAACTTCTTCAATGTTAACTTTAACACCGTATTTTTCTTCGAATTGTTGAGCGATTTGCTCAGTAAATACTACTTCTTCTCTACTTTCCCATACGAGAAGTTCTGCGCCTTCTTCAGGTGCCAAAGCTTCTGGTTGAGCAGCAGGGTCAGTACCAGTATTCTCTTTTGTGGTATTGGTTGGCGCCGGAGCAGCATTCCCACCATTGTTACCAGCATTGTTCTTGCCGCATGCTGTAATGGATACAACCAGTGACAGAGCAGCGATCAGAACTAACAGTTTTCTAAATTTCATAAAGCTAACCCCTCCTAAAATTTATACGCTTACGGAAATTGCGCAAACGATTTCAGAGAATCTGGTTTTCTAAGTTTTTTTATATGTCTCAGCTAAGAAAAAACCAGATTTTTTGATTGGAAAGCGCTTTATCCTCGAAATCATAATACAACATAGGCAATATATTGTAAAAACGTTTGCACACGTGATTATTACTATATTTACCCCCACTTTCTCTATTTTTCTCTCGAATACTCCGTATTTCGCATTTTGCACTAAAATCATATCCTTTTTTTTTGCAATTTTCAACCTACTGATAACTACAGCCTTTTAAATCTATATGATACCTTTTAAAAAAGTTGATAAAATGTTAATCACCATAAAAGTATATCATTTCAGGTGGATTTCCGTATCTTGTGCAAAGGTTTGAACAATGCTATAATCCAACATTGAAATTACAAACAACTTGCACAGTTACTATCTTGTTTCGGCTACAAAACTCGAAGGCACTGTTATCACTAAGGTACATCCTCGGCCTGTTGTGTTGGCCCTGATGTACCTTTTTTGAGTATAAGAAGTTGCTTGATCAGTCAATTGGAACATACCGATTTATGAAGTAGTTACTCAACTTTTTTTGCTCATAGCAGTGTATTAAGGAGATTTAATTGGACGAAACTGACCAATGATTAGGAGGAATTAAGAATGTTGCTTGAAGCGGTCTATCACCGTCCCAAACTAAACTGGTCTTATGCTTACGACCTTGAGACGATCCATCTTCGTCTTCGATCAAAAAGAAATGATCTAACTGAAGTTTTCGTATTTGCCGGGGATAAATATAGTTGGGATGATAGCAAAAAACTTGTGCCAATGTCCAAACTCGTATCTGATGAATTGTTTGATTATTGGGAATGTGCCATTAAACCTCCATTACGACGGTTGAAATATGGATTTTTACTAAAATCCGGCGATGAACAAATTTGGATGACTGAGAGCGAGTTCACTAAAGACCGTCCGCAAATTCCTGATCGTTTGTATGAATTTCCATACATTAATCCAGCTGATCTATACAGTGTTCCGGAATGGGTAAAAGATACTATCTTCTATCAAATCTTCCCGGAGAGATTCGCTAATGGCGATAAGAGCAACGATCCTGAAGGCACTCTTCCGTGGGGCGGCGAGCCAACCCGTGTAAATTTCTTTGGTGGAGATCTTCAAGGTGTTATAGACCATTTAGATCATTTAATTGAGCTTGGGATAACAGGAATTTATTTCACTCCTATTTTTGAAGGCTCAACTAATCATAAATACGATACGACTGATTACATGAAAATAGACTCGCAATTTGGCGATACAGAAACTTTAAAAAAATTGGTTCAGGCATGTCACGAACGTGGGATTAAGGTTCTGCTTGACGCGGTATTTAATCACTCCGGCAATACATTTGCTCCATTTCTCGATGTTAAAGAAAAGGGGGCAGAATCCCGTTATAAGGATTGGTTCTATATTCGTGATTATCCATTAGACATAGTTGATGGCAGCCTGACATATGATACATTCTCTTTTGAGCCACTTATGCCAAAATTAAATACTGCAAATCCGGAAGTAAAGCAATATCTACTTGGGGTGGCAGAATTCTGGATTAAAGAAATCGGCATCGACGGCTGGAGATTGGATGTAGCCAACGAGGTTGACCACCAATTCTGGAGAGATTTCCGCAAGGTTGTTAAGGGAGTTAACCCTGATGCATATATTCTCGGCGAGATCTGGCATGAATCTTCCGGCTGGCTTCAAGGCGATCAATTTGATGCAGTTATGAATTATCCGTTCACAGATGCAGTTCTTGATTTTGTTGTGCACGGAACCCTTGACGCCAAAGGATTTGCTGATGCGATCGGCAAACAAATATCCCGTTACCCGCTGCAAGCTACTGAGGTAGCCTTTAATTTGTTGGATAGCCATGATACACCCCGCCTTCTGACGCTTTGTGAAGGTAACAAGAACAAGATGAAATTAGCTGCTCTGTTTCAATTCACTTATAGTGGAACACCTTGTATTTACTATGGCTCTGAGGTCGGTCTCGATGGAGAGATGGATCCAGGATGCCGTAAATGTATGGAGTGGGATCAGGATAAGCAGGACCGGGATTTGTTTGACTTCTACAAAAAGTTGATCTCTGTTCGTAAAGAGCTTGCGCCACTTCGTACAGGAACCATTCAATTCCTCGTTGCTGAAGCAGGCGATACCAGGCTAGCTTATGAACGGAAGCTGAACGGAGAGACCGTTATCGTTCTGCTTAATAACGATGATAAAGCTCAAACCCTTGAGGTGAGGAGTCACGGTAAGTCATGGAAGGATGCAATCAGTGGACAAGCCTATGGCGAAACTGAAGGCAAGTTGAGTGTAACACTCCCATCTTATGGATTTGCGGTTCTGAGAGAAGCGTAATGATCTTCTTATTGATAAAGAAGGGCTGAGCAGGAAGTTCCTGCCCAGCCCTTTTTCTTATTTCTTACAGATCTAATTTCTCGAGGAACAAGATAATCATCGCTGCAACTTGCTCACGGGTCGAAGTAGCTGTAGGTTGGAATTTGTTCTCACCTAAACCGTTAATGATACCAAGAGCTTTAGCTGCTTTGATGCTATCCACAGCATAACCGGAAGCCGTATTCAGATCGTTAAAGGAAGCTTGCTCCGATCCTGAAATTTGTCCGGGGCTACTACCTGAAACATGAGCATATGCTCTCATCAGCATTACGGTTATTTGTTCTCTAGTCACGGTTTGGTTCGGGCGGAACGTTCCATCGGTATAACCCGTTATGATACCCAGTTTGTTAAGAGCGGCTACATAACCTGCGTAATAAGCGCCATCTTGTATATCGCTCAATGAAGGAGCTTGTGCCGATTGATCCAAACCTAATGCACGTCCCAAGAAGGCAGCAAATTCCGCACGGGTTACGTTGCCTTTAGGATTAAATCGCTCTGAATCTACACCTGAAGCAATATGCTTCGCAGCAAGCAATTCGATATAATCCTTAGACCATCCACTCTTCACGTCGCTGAATGTCTTATTATATTCCATTACGACAAATCGTGTGAGCGTATCCGTTGTAAACGTTATTGTGTTATCCTTCAGCTTACCACCTACATATTGGACAGTTCCATCTTCCTTAACTGCATAAACTCCAACTTTCTTCTTGTTAGCAATGCCTTTAAGTACAGCATCATCCAAAGTCAATGTCACGCTTACTTCAGCTCCGAGCTTAATCGCAGCCGTCTGCTTGCTTGCATCTACACTGGAGAGGCTGAAGTTGTAAATATCGCCCACCGGTTGATAAGCTGAATCCTTGCCTTTAATTCCTTGCTTCAAAGCCTCTGCTGCATCAGTTGCAGCAACATCTTTGCTAAAAACAATATTTTCATGTGCATTAAGCTTAGCAGGAAGTCCAGTTGCTGGAATGTTAACTGTTATATCAGGGAACACTAACCGTAGTCCAACCTTTTGATCACCTGCTTTGGCTACAGCTTCACCTGGAATAACAACATCTGTCGCTTCTCCTGCATTAACTCCAGATACTTTAATTTCAACAACCTTGTCACCCTTCGCTGCAGAGTCAATTGCTTTCTCAACATTCGCCAGGCTAACTTCAGCTATTTTGCGTCCTTCAGCTCCAGCTTTCGCTGCAACCTCTACAGTTCCCGGCTTCACCTGAGGTGTAGGTGCAGGAGATGGAGTTGCTGAAGATGGGGTTGTGGAATATGAACTTCCACCGCCACCGCCACCATCTGGTGATGATGGTTCAGGTTTTGGAGCAGTAAGCACAACCGTACCACCATCCAGACTGGAAGGCAAGCTTACGGTAACTGTACCATTACTATCAGCCTTATACGTTTTTCCACTATATTCATCAGTAAATGTGGCGTTCTGATAGCCTGATACGGTAAAGGTTGCTTGCTGTTCTGTATCCTTCGTATTAATACCGACAACTATACTTTCTCCTTTGTACGTCCGGGCAAATATATCGTATCCAGTTGCGTCAGAACCGCCAAGTTGTGCACGAGTTCCTTTGGAGAAGGTCTTGGAATGCTTATCCCGGATATTAAGCATTTTCTTGTAATGATCATAGATATGATTGTAAGTTGGATCAGTCAAACGGTCCCAGTCGAAGTCATAACGGCTCTCATTGAATTCACCATTATTCATGTTTCCGGCAGTTCTTCCAGTATGACCAACTTCCTCACCATAATAAATGACAGGTTGACCTTTTGATGTAATTTGCAAGGATGCTGCAATTTTTTGCTTACCTTGAAGATCTTCCAGAATCGCAGCGTCCAAAGTACCTTCTTTGAATTTCGTTTGATTCTCTCTACTCATTAAATTCCAAACAAAACCATTCTCATCATGGCTGCTCAAGAATTGCCCCAGCATAGCTGCACTATCAATTCTGTTATTTCTGGATTGAAGAGCTTGTTCCGTATCAGAAATTCCACCACGTACAAAACTGCTGGCCAAATCGTTAAATCCAAAATCAAGCACGGAATCCATCATACCTGTACGCAGATACCCGCCATCATCATCTACAGTTGCTCCGAAGTGTTCTCCAATAATTTTGAATTCAGGGTTAATTTCTGTCAGTCTATTCTTGAATGCCATCCATGTAGTGTCTTCAACGTGCTTAACCGTGTCTACACGGAAATAATCAATTGTATTCCCTTTAGCTGTTCTGGAGTTTTCAATCCAATCAGTTTGCCATTTAATAACTTGTTCACGGACTGAAGGATCTTCAGTTATAAAGTCAGGAAGTCCTGCTATTTTATTTTTTATAACGGGATCCTCATCATTTTTACGCAGCATTCCATTGAACACATCACGTTCTTCCGGCTTTGGCAGGTTAGTTCGACCATTGTAACCAGAAATATCGTCCATTCCATAACCGGTATGGTTCAATACAACGTCCAGCATAACCTTAACGTTATTATCATGGGCTGTGTCCAAAAGTTCATGGAAATCAGCCATTTCCCCTAAATGTTCATCAATTTTAGTGAAGTTCTTCGCCCAGTAACCATGATACCCATATTGAGGGAAGCTTGAATTCGCGGTGAAATCAATGTTATCTACAATCGGAGTAATCCAGATCGTATTCACACCTAAATCTTTGAGATATGGGATCTTCTCAGTTACCCCTTTTAAATCCCCACCATGATAAGTTTCAAGGTGATTCTTATCGTAGTTCTCTCCATTTGGATTATCATTGCTCTCATCGCCATTGCGGAATCGATCCGTCACCATGAAATAAATACGGGCTTCGTCCCAGTCAAAGTCATCTTTACCAACAGATTGATGTGTTTTGATGTTAACTGCAGCATTAGTAAAATGTCTATTACCATACACATCGACAACAGTTACTGGCAATGTTTTCTTACCAGTTAAAATAGAATCTGTCACCGAAATCGTTAACTTTTTCAAGTTGTTGTCAACAAAAGTTTTCTCATATCCGCCAAGAGAAGTTAAGTCAGCATAAATTTCTCTGATTTCCTCTTGTGTAATTCCTGCTACCGATACATCCAGCAAATTGGTTTCAGCATAGGAAAACTCCGGATTTTCCACTTGTGCTGACAATACAGGGGAGGTCACTTTGTAAACAATTGTTGATTTACCGTTGACCGTATTCTTAGGATCCGTAACCTCTTCCTCCGTACCATCTTTCATTTTTACAACAAAAGTATACTCATGAGTACCTTCTGCAAGCAGCTCAGATGTATAAACGAACCTCTCATCTTCAGCGACATAATTCATTTTATACAGCTGTCCATCCATTTTCAGATGAACTTCTTCAATCTGATCCATTTTTAATTCTTCAAATAATTTTTGATCACGATAAGTAAAAGTTGCCCGCTGATCCAATAAGAAAGGTGCAGACGTTCCCGGAAGTACACGGAATTCCTTTTGACCTTGGGTAATGACTACTTTTGTCATCGTTTCTGAATTAGAATAAATAAACCGATCATCAGGTACATCAACGAACGCCGTAGCCCAGTCGAACCCTTTACGCATCTTGAATCCAATGCTCTCTGCACCTTTGGCAATAGGAATAACTACTTTCGCCTTGTTACCATCGAACTCAGTGAATCTGAACTCATCATTCCGTTTTCCAGTATTCCATACCCAAACATTCCATTGTTTGAGTTCATCAAGATCGGTTTCGTTGGATACATAAGTGATTTCAATAGCCCGGGAGACAGGCTTAATAGCTTCAAAATCTGGTTTCTGATGATAATATACTTCCTTGCTACCCTCAACAAGCCAGACTTCTACAGATTCTTTACCTTCTGGTATATTGATTTTAACTTCCTCATCTTTTAAAACCCAATCGCCTAATCGAGGTAAAGCATAAATAGAAGGCTCCGCAAATTCGTAAGTTCCTTTCGCAATGCCGTCCGATTCGCTAGTAAATGCATTTTCTGTTCCGTTAGCCCCCTCAGGAAAGAGCCACAGATTCCAATCCTTGGCGGTTCCATCATAACGATAATAGTTGATCGTGTAACTGTACATTTTATCCGTTAATATAATTTCCTTTTCAGCGGTATATCCATTGTAACTCGCTACAATTATAGCCTTTGTTCCATTAGATACAGAAGCATCAACAGTTAATTTTCCATCGGCAGTGAGTTGTACACCGTTTACAGGAGATTTAAGTGACCATGCTGGCTTAACATCAACCAATTCAGTGGCACTAGGATCCTGATATTTCGCATTCAATTGAAGGTTTGTTGTCCCCGGCTTAATTTGACGAGAAGCGTCAATAACGATTCCCGGTATGACAAAAAATGAATTACTTCCCGATTCCGGAAGGTTAAGAGGGTCTGCGAAATTATCTGCCCAGTCAGTATTGGAAGTATTGAATTTATACAGATAAAAGTTTGGAGCAAGCTCCATTGTAGCTGAAAAAACACCTGTAACAGGGTCTTTATCCATTTTTTTACTAGTGGCAGGTTGCCAATTATTCATCGAACCGATCACATATAGCTGCTCACCAGTGTAACTGCCTTTATAGTTGAACGTAACATTTCCATCATTATCTATGACGGGACTCTTCAAAACATTTGCCACAACTTTTAGTGTAACTTGTGTTTCTACTTCCTCGTAAACAGCAGAGATAACCGTACCTTGATCAGCTGCGGCATCATCTGCTACAGTTACTTTACCTGCATTTACAGTAGCAACCGATGTATTCTTAGATGACCATGTTGCATAGTTCGTTAAATCCTGAGAAGTACCATTAGCTAAAATGCGAGTCGCTTTCAATTGAAGCGATTGACCCTTCACTATTTGTTCACTAGGTTTCTGATCTGATGCGTCAAGCAACGTTAAGTAATAGATTGCTGAGTTAACATCGACCGTAGATTCATTTCTGGAGTCTGAAAACGCCTTTTTCCAACGGTCATTATCTGCCTCAATATTTGATGTGGAGTATCTATACTGTATGACTCCGTTTCCATCTACAAAATCCTGCTTAGAAAATTTATGTTCGAACACATTTTGGGTTAAACCTTCATTGTCAATATATGTGCCCACTGATTCCATCGAAATAAAATTTTTCCAGATAGAATCTCTAAAACTCCCGACTATATAAAGCTGACTTTCTGTTGTATTTCCGGTTACAGTAACCGAACCGTCTTCATTAAATAAAGGGCTTTCAATATTGTTTGGGTCAATTGCTGGTTGTCCAGATGACGCATCACCAAACACCTGTCCAATTCCAGATAGAAGGTTAATAACCAGCATAAAAGCCAAACAGATGACTAATCCCTTTGCTCTAAACCTTTTGTTCATTCGGGCCTTCGCTCCTTCCTAATAACTAAAGTTAGATTCACAACACATCGCAAATAGAATTGTGCAAAAACAACATTTCGTCCCCTCTTCCCATGCCCTCCTTCTTGAATTAAGAAAAAATGAAGCTGAAAGTGTGCAAACGTTTCCATTTACGTTTAAGCAGGTTTCAATATCATTGATGTTTTTA
>RCUF01000416.1_pt1 | contig 13662 bp, 12 predicted proteins | sample 2166311 | NCBI WGS metagenome assembly RCUF01 (sample SAMN09932608, study PRJNA488358) | compost metagenome | feature: garden; material: soil; isolation source: compost soil in 4-hydroxybenzonitrile-enriched culture | place: Germany: Experimental Botanical Garden Goettingen | collected 2016-01-27
TAGACACCTATGTGGCGTTGCCTTCGGACAGGGGTTCGACTCCCCTCGCCTCCATATGTTAAATCCACAACAGGCACCTTAAAGATAACTTCTACATGCTTTTCGTAGACGATTACCTTTTCCACATAGCTGCCGATGAACTTCTTGATCTCAGGAAGATCTCGGTTTACGATGTGGGTCCCGAATTGAGAAAGCAGTTGTCGCAGAGTATCCTCTGTGATGGCTGCTTTTTCTGTTATTGTCTTGGCCTTGAGCAGCTTCTGTTCGAGTTGTAGCTTTTGTTCCTCCAACTCCTCCAATTTTCCTAGTAGGGTAGCATTGGAAGTGCCGCTGGCGATTGCGTTGACGATGTTTATGATCTGACGTTCGATGCCCTCAAGGCTCTTTGCTAGGCGCTCTTTCTCACCTTTTACGCTGGATTCCTTGGATTTTTGGTAGTCGTTCAGTTGCTTGGCAAGTAACGGAATCGCTTCCTCGTTGAAAATCTTTTCTTGAAGCTGAGCGATTACGTAGTCCTCTATGTACTCTCGGCGTAGTTCGGGGTTCTTGCATTCCTTAGTTCTATCCCGATTGCCGCACCGGTACGTGACGTATTTGAGTTTGTTCCTTCCACTGAACTTAGTATTCCCCATCATAGCGTACGGGGTTCCGACATTTTTCAAACAATCTCCGCAAACGATCAGGCCGCTCAACAGATACATTTCCTTCGCTTTATACGCTCCAGGCTGATGCCTGTTAGCGTCCATCTTCTCCTGTACTTGCCGGAATGCCTCTTTTGAGATGAGCTCAGGCATCCCTCCTTCCACGCGAATCACGTCCTCGTCGTCTTTTTTTCGATTGCTGTTTCGTTTGCCTTCCACGTCTTTACTGTCCGTCAGGTTGAATATATATGTTCCAGTGTACTTCTCGTTGCGGAGAATGGTACCCAAGGTGCCCTTACTGATGGGCTTGCCGTACCGAGATTTGTAGCCATTGTCGGCAAGCTCCCGAATGATCTGATTGTAACCGTGGCCTGCGAGAAACATTGAAAAAGTAGTCTCCACTATGCCGCGTTCGTCTTGGTTGATGACGTACTGTTTGCTCACTGGATCTACCGAGTAGCCGATTGGAGGTAGGCCGCCAGTATGCTTGCATTTATAAGCGCTTTCTTTCATTCCCTTCATCACTTCACGGGCAAGGTTTTTGGAGTAGTATTCAGCCATTCCTTCAATTACAGATTCCATCATGATGCTCTCTGGTGAGTCATCAAGGTTTTCGGTGACACTTAGGAGCTGGATGCCATTCACTTTCAATTTGCGCTTGTACTTTCCACTATCGTATCTATCCCTACTGAAGCGGTCCAGTTTGTGGACGATGAGAATATCGAATAAGTTATTGCCACTGTCTTTGATCATCTGTTGGAACTCTGGTCGCTTGTCTGAGGTGGCTGATTTGGCCCGATCAGCGTAAGTTTTGATAAGATCGAATCCTTTTTGTTTACAGTAGGTTTCAATAGCTCTTACCTGAGCATCAATGGATTCATCTCGCTGGTTATCACTGGAAAATCGCACGTAGCCGGCTGCACGCTTGTTGGTTAAATTTTTCATGATTGTTTCCCCTCTCTGTGAATGCAAGTGTAATGTAGGAAAAATTCAGCCCCTCGGTTGAGGGACCGTATATGATGATTATGAGATTAGAGTTCAGGGTGCTTCTTGAGTATGGTATCCAATAACTCAACGGCAGGTTGGTAGTAAGATTCGGGTGTTTCTCGTATCTCCTCGGTAGACTGCCAGGTAGAGTCTGGATCGGAGCAGGAATCCTTAAGTTTTTTTCGGGATATGATAGTAGAGTACAGCATGGTAGTTTCCCCCTTGTATTTAGCGTTTGTTACGTTGATGTGAAATGATTTCGAGCGTCAGTTGTGCGGCAGCGACGATGACGGAAATGATCGCTTTGTTCATGGTTACATCAGCCCCCGTTCCTTCATACTAACGAATGTACCGTCGCCAAGTATGATGTGATCGAGTAGCTCAATGCCAAGTAATGTCCCGCTATCCCGTAATCGTTCCGTCAGCCCTACGTCCTCTGAGCTTGGATCAGGTTGACCGGAGGGATGGTTGTGGCAGGCAATGATTGAAGCAGAATTCGCCAAGATTGCTAGCTTGAACGTCTCACGCGGATGAACCAACGAAGCGTTAAGGGTACCGGTGGACACTTGATGGAGTGCTGTAGGTTCATTTTTCGTGTTCAGGCAAAGGATGCAAAATGATTCACGGTCACAATCTCCGATGAATTGTCGAAACAAATCGGCAGCATCTTTCGGCTTTCGAATCATTCGGCCAGAGTAGAGGATCGAAGTGGATTCACGTACCATTCGCAAGCCAACGATCTGAACACGCTTGGCGGGGTGATTCAGCCCCGTAGATTTGGTATTCATGGATGAACACTTCCTTCTACCAAGCTATCTAACCAATTCTCTACATCCTCAGCCTGTGTGCCTACCATTGAGAACAAGAAAGTGAACGAGTCGTTGTCTTCCATTAGGCAGAGTTTGACAAGCTGGTAGTCACCAAGGTTGATCCGTTCAGCGTATTCTACGTTGATAGACATGTTCTCTAACTGAACGATGGAAAAGGCCTTGCCGGGTTTCAGAACGAACAGCGCGTATCCGTGGTCGGACAGACAGAAAAGTTTGTTCTCAGGTTCGAGCGACAGTTGAAGCTGTCCGAAAAAGTCTTCGAGAAGCCGGCAGGCCGATTCTGGAAGTACATCTTTGTGCTTGCAGACGGTTTGCATGTCTTGAAAGGTATCAATTTGAAACAATTCCATTCGCCTCCATGATTAATTTCCATATCATGGTTATATTAAATGAATGAAAAATGGACAAAGACGATTCTACAAAAAAAGCAAATTTATCTACGATGTGGACTTTGAACTATGTCAGTCCCTTCGCGGCCCCTCCAGTGTGCCAACGAAATTCCTTGCAACCCAAGGGTCTTCACGTCACGCCCCCGCTGCCCCCGTGATCAATGGAGGAGAGAAACGTTTTTTACTGTCAGAGGTGAGGGGACTGCATTTTGTTTTGTTTTGTTTTTTATTTTTCGGGGGCAGAGGGGGCGCACTATTCCGAATCTCTTGCGCCGCTTGAATTTTGCTGTGCCCCCGCCGAGGCATTTTCAGTGGGTGCAGTCCCCGTCTTAGGGGGCTTGACCGCTGAACGCTTGCCAGGCTGGGCATTGTCCTCATGTTCTTGTAGAGAGTCCTGTTTCATCCAGAGCAGCCTTATCCGAATCTTTTTGACTGTCTTTTTCGCAAGCATGTGCCGCCTCACTTTGTTATTTTCTTTTGCGGTTTCGGTGTGTGTCATGCCTGCATCGGCTAGTTCCCTCCAGAGCATGGTTTCAGAAATCGGAAACTGCTCCCCCTGCTTGTGTAGAAATTGATTGACCTGGTTGTAAATCACTCCAGGAAGAAAATAGTAATAATTATCATCATGCCAACCTACATGGCAACTGTTTTTCGGTACAGTTTCTGGGAGTGGTTCATAATTTACGTGATGAGTGTGAATGCTTTTATTTGTGAGCAATTGGGAAACGATGGTTGCAAATCGATTTGATGCCTTGACATCCGTGACTTGTTGCCCCTGCTCGCTGGCAATGCTAAGAAATATGCTCCATGCCTCACGTCGAAGCTCTTGTCCCTGCGCCGTACTTATCGCTCTAACGCTTTCGGCGTATTCAAGACCTAGATGCAGGCCCATGTATAGCCATGTCGATGCTTCTACAAGTCTGCCGTGAACGCCCAGATGGGCCGCCTCATGTCTTTTTTTAGCAAAAAGCTCTTTCAGACCGCTTTCTTCAGGGGTGCTCATGACTTGACCAATCCATTCCAGGTAGCCCTTCATTGCAGCGCTCAGTTCTTTGGCCTCAAGCTGAGCCTTTGTCAGAAGGTCGAGCGTGACGTCCGTTTTGTGCAGTTCAACGGGAAACAGTCGTGCTACGCTGGACCCTCCGTTCAACATGTCTTCCGCAGTCACAATTGCCATGCCTCGCGGCGGGTAGTCCGCCCTGAGGGTGGTGTCCTGTTTCATTCGGCCTCGTGCGACTCTATCCCCGTAGCCTCTCAGGACTTGTTGTGCAAGCAGTTCCATGCTTTGTTTTTCCCTTGGAGAGCTTGTGGGATGGTAGTCGTCGATCAGCAGAAGCGAATCCTTGGTGTCGAAACCACGCTTCTCTACCGAGTTGGCGGTGTCTTTGAAGCTGGCTGGCGGATGCTCCAGCAGGTTGCCAAAGTGACTGAGGAACAGCTTTGCCAAGGTCGTTTTGCGGCTTCCGGTGTAGCCGTAGAGCCATACCAAAAATTTAGGTTCTAACCCGATCATTCGCAGCAATTCACACAAGGGCGAAAGGTAAGTCAATCCCCAAAGTGCTAGTGTTATCCGATGCGGTGCCACATTTAGCAACTCGAGACTCGCCTTCATTGCCTTTCTGGGGTCGCTGGGGGTTTGGGGAAGAATATAGTTTTGAAGCCTTGGATCTAATTCTACCTTTACGTTAGAGTCACCCAAGGCTCCGCCTGCGTGAAGGTACCGCCAATTTCCTTCAAGGGTAATCCAGCCAAGGTGAGTGAAGATTCGTTCATGGGTCGCCGCTGCTGCGGTTGACTGAATAGCGAAACGAACAACGTCTCGAATTAGATTTCCCGGAAAGATATTCGGTTCTGGCCCCCACATGGACAGCCACTTCATACTCTCAAATTCATTAGCCGGAACTTGAATGGGGGGGAGCCTCTTCTCCGACTCAATCAATACTCCATCGATTTCGTACAAAGTTAAACGCTCTGTCCCGTTATCTTTCGTAATGGATTTGACTATTCGGGCTACAAAGTTTGAAATTGGTGTATAGTCCAGTTCGCCTTTCTTTTTGAACTTGATTGTGCAGAGATTATTCCCCTGTATCCTGTGGTTGTCCGTGAGTAATTTAGCGAACTGCTCCACTGACAGTTTCTTGGACGCAGTAGCAGCTTTCTTGTTGACAGACAAAAGAAATGTAGCCGGAGAGTTTGAAGGCTTATTGGTTTGCTGATCCAACCGAACGGTACGGTGGCATTTCGCAATTTGAGCTTTGTCACAACCGAGTGTTGTACACCGAGTCGGACCGTAGGTGGTGCTGTCTTCCTCGGATTCCATCTGTCGAATACGATGTTCGCTGTGATTGTTATGCTTTTCACTTAGCTGAGAGAAAACTAGTGCAGTACTCGGGAAACCAACTCGAACAAGCATGGATGTGATTGCATGCCAACGTTCTTCATTACATCCTTTGTAACGTTGTTCGAGCACTTCTCTCTTAACTACTTTGCAGTTATCGGCAAGTTTTTGAAGTATGGGATCGGGCAGTGAAATGCCCGATTCCAAGTGTCTGCTGATGGTAGTGACATGTTCGTCAGACTTGACGAAGTTCGAAAGCAAACAAGCTTCACTTGTTGGTGCAGTGGTTTCTATGTCTGGATACTGAGGGACCATTTGTCCCGAACGTATCTTGTCAAGAACTTTGTCCGGAAGTTCCGCCAGCGGAATATCTCCTGGTCCTCTGCCTGCCACCCAGCGGTATTGTCCGCCATTTTGATGCCACGAGGGAGGGATGACCGTCATTTGACCATCAGCCAAAAGTGCTAATTCTTCATGGTGTGCATCCGGATTGGAGTCAGTGATTTTTTTAATAATCGACCCTGTAGGCACGCTAAATAGAAACCGTGCTCCGCCACCGGGAGTAGAGAATTGCCAAGTAGGAGGAATATTGCCGATAAAAAGCTGCTCCATTTTGTTTTGCCCGTATTCGCCGTCAATATCGAATCCAATTACACCAACATGACCTCCCAATGTCATTCCAAGGTTCATGTTTTGATTCTTTTTAAACCAACTGCTAATCTCATAATGATCGTCCGATGCTTTCACAGGCCATTTTGTTAGGAGAGGGATCTTTCCAGGCTTAACGCATTTCTCCTTATGCTGCTGGGAAACGCCTTTATGATTTGGCGGACAGAGCGGCAAGTACTTTGGCCCAAGTTTGGCACAGGCCATTACTTCCGCTGCTTCGCTGGTTGTCATTTCGTTCAGAGCTTCAGCTTTAAGATTTTCGTTAACTTTGAAAGCTGTCATGTATTTTCACCGCATTTCTGTTTGTTGATAGGGGGCCGAGCCCCCCTAAGTAGGGAAAAGCGAAGCAACCTTCAGTAAAGTCATGCCGAGCGTGATCGTCTATGCTTGTTTGTAAGAAGTAGGCGGCGATCTGAGTTTTCATCAAAATCAGAATCCTGCTCATTCCAATCCCTTGGCTCAAGTCTACAGTTATCATTTTCATCATCCAGATCGAGCTCCGCATCCTCGAAGCCGCTGTCGGCTTCATCATCCAGATCGAGCTCCGCATCCTCGAAGTCGCTGTCGGCTCCATCATCCAGATCGAGCTCCGCATCCTCAGAACCCACATCGGCTTCTTCTTCGGGCTCCATGTCCTGGATGCGATTAGACTTATTGTTGTCTACCATTAATTCGGCCTCCGCATCGGAATCTGGATGCAACAAGTAGATGTAAGCAGCGGTAATTCCGTTTATATCTAGTAGAGATATATCTTTGTAGGAAGTGCTTGTCTTATTGCTGAAATCCAATTTGAATCGTTCTGTAATCTCCTGAACCAGAGGGCTGGAGTAGATTACGGACTTTTTTCCGATTTTACGCAATGTAAGCTGGCTGTTACTGTCTATCCCTAAATTTTTTCCAATAAAGATACCTTCTGTGTCGAACGCAATCTGAACACTGATAGAATCCCCGATGGTTTGTTTTAGTTCGTTTGCAATCTCAATTCTTCTGCCGCATTTAAGTGTATTAACAATTGTAAATACGCTGCCGCGAACAGCACTTCTGCTTCGTTGCACGCTCGTTGGGGGGATTAATTCCAGTTCTTTGGACGATGAAAAGTTTTTTTTCATTTCAGAGTTCCTCCTCATTTTTTATGTTTCACTTTTGTGATTTTCCACCTGTTTTCAGGATTCTCGAAGATGCATCTTCGGCACAAATCGAAATGAAACGCAAAAAAGCGCCAGAGAAAGTAGCTATCCACTGGTGTGAGAAACACCCATGAATGAGATACTTACTTCTGGCGCGATTCATCTCAAATGATTCGCTTTTATCGTAGCGTTTATAGAACGTTAAGTTCTTTGTTTGCTCCGGCCTAAAATCTATCAAGTTGTAAAAGGAATAGTATCATGAAGAGTTACTGTCGTCAATAAAAAAATATTAAGTAAGTGTGGAGTAAGGGGGAATAAAAAAATTATTGAAAAAGAATTAATTATTCTTGTATTATTGGCCGAAACTTCCTGAACAGAATATATTGGTGGAAAATCTGTGATATCCTTCTATGTTCCTACGTGCCGCACGCCGAGCGTCTCGGCGTTATACAGAAATATAATATACATTTATTTTCACATTTATTTACAAAGTATGTCTCAACAAAGACTTTATCACTTTTGACTGTTTATTAGAGTTAGGTTCTAAAAGTAATTCTAGAAAAAAAGAAGGGCCTACCGGATGATTACGGTAGACCCCCGACTATTAATAGTCGGCCAGTCCAAGATAGTGCAGCGAGAACAGGTTCTCGAGGCTGTTTGCGGAATACATACCTTCATATCCGAATAGGAAACGCGGGGTGTTCTTGTTGGCCACGGTCAGGGCGGCGTAGGCCACGTCAGCCTCGAAGAAGCTTTGCAGGCGGGTTTTTCCGCTGCCGATCGCCTCGTAATACTTGTAGACGAAGAAGAATGGATTATCCCACTCCAGATGCTCCTTGTCCACCGCGATGTAGTCGTTCCAGTCATCCCCCGTCTCACCCTCCGGTGTGGGGATGTGGAGCCATAAGTAGTTAAAGTTACCTCTGCCGAACTGTGGGACGGTATGGGCGATAGGATTGATCATTTTACCCTTCGCTAAACCGTCATGGACGAGGCTGTCTGTGTTTAGAGCACCTGCGGCGTCGAAGTTCCAGAGGAAGGCCGTATAGTAGTTCGCATTCAGACCAGCAACGCTCTTGAGATCGAGGAAATACTTCATACTTTCCTTTTTCAGGGAAGCCCCACCGCTGTCACCCCGGCTGCCCACCACAAGGTCCATTACTCCAATCTTATTTTCCTTAGCCAAGTTCGCAGCCAGATCCTTATAATAGATGCGCTGGTCGGTATTTTTAAAGAGGCTGAATTCCTTGTCCCCTTTCAAGCGGTTCATGAAGAATGCAATGTCGTCCTGAGCGGTGTCCAGTCCTTTTTGAAACTCGACAGGGGACGAAAGGACGACGGTCGGAACAGATTTACCTGCGGTCTGCTTGCGGAATGTGTCATAGTTGCCGATGTACTTGGCGATCTCGCCCTTCGTCAAAGGCAGGCGGGAGACGGGCCATTCCGGGATGACAATGATCGGAAGTTTCTCCTGAACGATGCCGTAGACAGAGACGTCTGTCAGGTACTTGCTGTCGTTTTTGAAGTTAGAATAGAGATAGTCGGATACGAACTTATCCTGCTTATTTTCCTCGATTCCGTTCCACTCGGCATTACCGGGGAAAAACTTCATTTTGTGGACGTAGGTGAAGGAAGGTACATCGCTAGCCAAGCCGAAGATTTGAATCCCGGCGACCTTACCGCCGACTTTCTTCTGGTAGGCTTTCAGAGCATCATAAAGCTTGGGTGCAGTGGCATAACCCTTGGCGTCAAACGAGATGTTCTTGGTGTTCTTGAATTTTGCCATATACTGTTTGATAGCTGCAAGGTCTTTAGTGTCGACTTTAGAGCTATTGTAAACGAAGTAATAGTTGTCCTTTACGGGTGTAGCAGTCTTTTCGGCAGCGCTAGCGAAGCTACCGAATGGGAGAAGAATTAATATTAGTATACAAAGAATCATGGAATTACATCGGAATCTATTCACTTACAACATACCCCCTGAGTTATCTTACGCAAGAATATTTTACCATTTAAATCAATCGTAGAGAATAAGAAAATAGCGAAAAATGATGAAATATGTCCCCACGTTGTTTAGTATATATTCTACTTCGGCTGGGAATCAGCTTATCATCACTAGGAAATTCATTTCATATTTTGAACTTCGTATTGAATTTATTGGCCCCATTTTGTAACTATTGGATGTGATCCGTTTGGTTCTCTTCATTGTTTTTTGATTTACTTCTTCCAATCGCAATCAATATAAAAATGATTACAGCTGCTCCGATAAGCCACCCGTAGTAATTGGCAATAAAGGAGAAGATCCAAGTCACAACAGCAGCGGCGGCTAACATACAGCAGAGGAAGACAAAGAAGAGGCCCTTCCCTCCGAAATAGGTAATGCTGAATATTTTGTTAATGATGATAAAAAATACGATAGCGATAATAAACATGGCAACGATCTGAGTTGTTTCCAATTTGAATTCACCCTCTAAAATTAATGTTGTTTTCTGTACAAGGTTTCATTTGCTGGTATTACTGTTTACTGAACGTGTTATTACTGTATACGTACTCGTCAAAAAGTCCTTGAGAGCCGTAGGGGAGTATAATCTTATTACCTTCCAGAACGACATCGGATTGGCCTTCACTGTACCAAATGAGTTCCAGCGGAGATGTGCATTGTTCACTAAAAGTGTAATTGTAGCTGTACACCCAAATGTACGTTTCAAGCAACCCGTCACTGGCGACAAGTGCAACTTCCGGCACAGAGTCGTTACCGAAGTCGTGTTCTTTAAGATACAGGGTGAAGCCTTCTTTCAAATCGCCAAATTCATCAAACGGACTGGACGTACTTTGTGGGGCATCTAAAGAAAGCTGCCAGCCTTGCTGGAGAGATTGACTAATGGCTAAAGCTTTGACTCCATTCGGCGAATCCATCCCGACCAACACATCTATTGATTCTCCATCTAATACTAGCGGTAAAGTAAGATCGGTTTCAGACGGGCTCCATTTGGCGAAGTTGCTTAAAGAAATGCTGTCTGTAGATGTGACTGGTAGGCTACTTGCTGCTGATTGTTCAGAAGAAGCCTCTTTTATTGTAGATGTTGTTTCTTGCTGTTCTATGTTCGCTGAATCGCTTGGTCCATTGGAAGCGGTATTTTCAGTTGGTTTTTCTGTACTTGTAGCAACTGTAGAAGATGCTCCCTTTATTTTGTCTACGATACTAGCTGCAAATAGAGACCACTCGGTTGTGGCAGGATCGAATTGCTCTCCATCTATACTGAACTCAACAATATCAAAGCTAGCACTTCCATATACCTGAAATACGGCGCGGGCAAGCACCTTTACACCTGAATCGGAAAAAGTACCTTCGTACATAACGTAGTGATCTAAATCAGATGCTCCATCAAATGAAACATTTTTCCACGAAATATCGCTGAAGTAAGAAGGATGCTCAACGATGTCTTTTAATTTGTAGCCTGTTTCAACAAATGAAGAGTTTTGTACAAAGGTTATGTATCTCTGGTCTTCTTTAAGAGTGAAGGAAAATATAGTAGTTACTGCTATTACAAGCACAGCGCACGAGGCGATGATAGTTGTCTTTGCTTTGCCTTCTCGCACAACGGTGACTTGTCCGGGTCTTGTGTAGTCAAGTTGTTGTACCAGACGATCGAGAAAGACCTCTATTTCAGCCTTGGAATTACTAATCACGGGTAGCGTTGCTCCTGTTCGGTTAATGAGCTTCAAGTGTTTGCCTCGGAAGGATAGCCAAAAAAACACAATAGCGGCGATAAGAGCAACCCATCGGACACCGGAGCCAGTCACCAACAGCATAGCGGAAATTGCTGAGAATATGATTGCAAATAGTAATTGGAACCAGTTAATACTATTTTCTACTGTGACTTTTTGAATATCTGTGTAGGGAAGCGTTTGCTGTTTTGTACTAGAAGGAATGATACCTAAAATCTTACTATGGGCTTGCACCTGAACTTCTTGTTCATGGAGCGTCACGGTAAATTCTTTTAGCAAATACGTCAGGTAGCTGAATCCACCTTTCCAGGTTAGTTTGAAGGCTTGGGGGTTATTCTCTGTAATCATGTGTGTCTCCTTTTTTGCATGGTTATTTAGTAGAAATTCTTCTTGCATATAACGAGGGGGCATACTGACTAGAGGGTATGCCAAATAGTTCTAAAATACCAAACTGCATTTTCATTATATTACCATACAACTATAAGGAATTAAACAAAATACCTCGCTACAGTATACTGCTAATTTCCAAGTATCCTCTCTAATCTTAAAGGTGTAGGAGTGGATGTGATGGAAGGCGATATTCTATTGACGCTGGTAGGTGCCAGAATTAAGACGTTGCGGACACAAATGGGATTGTCTCAAGTGGAGCTTGCAGAGAGAGCGAAATCACAAGACACATACATCGGAGAAATTGAGCGGGGGAACCGTAATATTTCACTGAAGATGCTGGCGAAAATAGCCGATGCTTTGGAGGTATCTGTTGACGATCTTTTTGAGTTTGGCGAGATTAAGGAAACTGAAAGCCTGCTCAAACAGCAGCAGCATATCGAAATTGTGAAATCAAAGCTAGAAAGTCGCTCCCTTGAGGATGTCAGATTGGTGCAGCGTATGCTTGATGATCTATTCAACACCATAGATGAACAATACCGTAGAAGATAGAGGAGTGGGCCAAGAAGTAGTTATTCTTAGCCCATTCTTTTTTACTATTTGGATTGAATTGTAACTGATAAGTTTAATTATTGAATTTTGGATGTACTTTTACAGCAAGGTTGGCATGATGTTTGTGGAAATTCATATCTCTGGTAGACTGGTTGGCTTGATGTGTGAATTCCTCAATCATCTCAGGATCATCAAAAAGAAAGTATTCTCTTCCTTTCTGATTGCCAAGCATGGCAATGAAGGCATAATTGTAGCTACCTGGATTGCAGATACCGGCACTGCCTAAAGGAATTAAACTCATGATGTCCTGAATGGTTAATTGTTCGGGAGGTTCAGGCTGACTGTCCAGTGCCAGCAGTAAGCAAGCGAACAGTCGATCTGCATTTGCTCTTTCAGTAATTAGGTTCAGATTGAATCGTTGGCTGCTTGCCATTTCCCAGTCCAACACCGTTATGATTGGTTCGGGTTGATTCGGCGAACTTTCGGCTACTTTGCTTAGGACATCCCGGTATCCGTAGGCAAACAAAAAGCGACCTAGCTTCAGGGAAGTCTGATCGCCGAGGATGGATTGTGTCTTGGGCAGAAGCTGACGGTAGAAGTCAGTGTAATGCTCCACAGATATAGCAACATCTTCAAGCTCTACGCATTCATCTGGTAGTTCAGTTTCTGTGAGCAGGTCGTTCATGCCTTTGACGCTGCGTGAATCGGTAAGTTCGATTTGCTCGGAACAAAGAAGATGAGTAAGAAAGGCGACCGTGTTGAAGGCGTATTCACCTTTTCCAAGCAAGTCTGTCCAGTAGGAGATGACAAATGACGGTTCGGGTTTGTACTGCTCCACAAAGTTCTTCCAATGGCTAATGACCGTCAGATGCAGTTTTTTATAGGGGGAGGGGATACTCTGCTGCCATTTGCCACAAGACCATGACAGGGCTGCACGTAGTGTATGGGCTTCGACGGTGCCAGGATCAGTGAACTGTTGTCTCCAGACCTCTAACGGCTCAACGGGATATTTGGCAAAAGGGTATCGGCTAAGGTGCTGCTCATGATGCGTTTTCACAAGTACAGCAAGTGACTTTTTCTTGGCGTCAGTGAGTTGCAGGGACATTTGAAGGATGCTCCTTTCAGTGGTTTAATTGGCTTCATCGGAGTTTACTAGGAGCCATTGTTCTGTCTCCAAGGGATGTATGCCTTGTAATGTAAAAAACGTCATGCTGCACTCGTTGTCCAGCATGACATAGATTTTATATAAGGCGTGTCCTTCATCAAAAGTACACCGTTCGATGTATTCTGGATAATATGTACCCGCCGAGCAGGAGAAGGCTGCTTGATCGTGCTGAATGGGAGTAAGCTGATCGATGGTTTCTAGCATGAACAACCATTGACCAGGCGGCGGGAAGGCCTCGTCTTCAAGTGCTGAGCGAAGTTGTTTCATGTAATCGTGGATGAATGTAAGGCAGTCGTTAGGGAAATCGCTATTCTGTAGTAGGTTTGCCCAATATGTATCAGATGTTAGATCGATCATTTTTCTGGTTTCTCCTGATGACTATTGTCTTGTGGGCTATCCCCGTAGCGGGGATGGTTGTTAGCTTTTGCTGCTTCAAGAGCTTCAGGTGAAGCATAGAATGGCTCAGCCAATTCCGATACCCAACCCAGCGCGAACTCAATGGGACTTCCTTCGATAGCTGGAGGGCCATCTGCCCAATCCTTTTCCAGAGTGAATTGGACATTATCCTTGTCGTCCATCGTTACAAACAAATCTGTGCCATCATAGTAGGGGTTTACCGTGTCTCCTTCCTGAAAAGTAAGAGCGACCCGCACTTGGTGTACGGGCCGCTCTTTTTCGTGGATTTGTGTTTCTGCTATTGCTAGGAAGTGAATGTCGCCTTCGGGGTTGAAGGTTGATTCTAACAGTGACACTAGTCTTTTTTGTTCTTGGTTCATTATGATTACCTCCATGATTCGTATTCAAAGGTATGATATAAAAATGAAAGTCTGTTTATTACAATTTATAAGGTC
>RCUF01000417.1_pt1 | contig 13548 bp, 16 predicted proteins | sample 2166311 | NCBI WGS metagenome assembly RCUF01 (sample SAMN09932608, study PRJNA488358) | compost metagenome | feature: garden; material: soil; isolation source: compost soil in 4-hydroxybenzonitrile-enriched culture | place: Germany: Experimental Botanical Garden Goettingen | collected 2016-01-27
GATGAGGTCGCAGCATATCAACACCGTCCGTTCTACAATAGTTACCTATATTATACAACATTAACGCGGTGTCGTCTTAAACAAAATGAACATAAAAAAAGCTATCGAGACTTTCTCGACAGCCTGAAAGACCGCCATTAGACGGTCTTTCTTTGTATTTTCTTCCCTATGAACACTCTTATTCATATTTCATAAACTACTAGTGTAGAAAACAGTTCTACAGAAAGAGAGTTGACTCAAATGAAACCTAAGAAAACTGGAAAAGGCGCAGCTTCTGTCCGCCGGACAATGAATAGACCAGCCTCTCGCCTTGGAGAAAAAAAAGATTTTGCCTACCCAGGCAGTTGTTAGAAGCGGCGGTTTTGAAAATCAAGATTTACCACCATGGATCGCAAATGTCAGCAACGTAACAGGTCAAATCTTTATTATCAATAACAATCCGCACAGCGGTAATCAAGCGGTCAGAATCACGGCTAACCCGGGACACAGTGTCTCACTTAAACAAACAATATCCGATCTGCGTAGAGGAAGAAGATACCGTGTGACCTTCTGAGTACGCAATCTAATCAAGCCTTTCGGTGGTAGACTTCAAGTTAGCCTAGGGGAGCAAACCTACACGATTCAGCTTACTTCGCTACCTTCATCTCAATATGAGAGAGTCTCCCGCACTTTCTCAATCTCAGGGAATTCAGGAACAGTTTCCAGAGATTTGGTGTTCCTTGTTACAGCACAGGATACTTTTTCCACAATTCTTTTGGATGATGTATCGATATCCTTAATAAGATCATAATTAACTTAACAGGCCTGTCATAGTCATCTGATGTTAATTTGCTGATGCCGTCCTCCAGTTTTTTTATGCCTGAATTCCGCGAGTAATTAATGTCAGTTGCATCCGTTTGCCGACTCTCGGATAAACTCCATGATCTGACCAAAACAAAAAAACGCCTCTCCATATGTTAACGGTGATACGTTCAATTGATCCTGTGTAGCTACCGAATACTCCGTAGGTACACAGGATCTCTCATTACTTTCGTTCATTTAACTTTGATGTGTCCATGGTAATTCAAGAATGCCGAGGACCGGGATCGAACCGGTACGGTAGTCACCTACCGCAGGATTTTAAGACATGAGTTTTTAATATACTGTAGTGGCATACAGTTCCAAAATCCAGTATATTCAAGGCTTTTATGTGTTCGTATATGTTCTCATTTGGACTGTATTCTACACAAAATACTACAGTCTGTCCCCAATAAAAAGAGCAGAAGGATTAATTCCTTACTGCTCTTTTTGCCTTCTACTAAATACAAAATCATTATCCGCCGACCACTAGGTTAGCGGGTAGTATCTTTTTCCGTATGTGTTGTCTTACCTCATGCCACTATCGTTTATTGTACAATGTAATCTAATTTCCATCCTCCAACGCATCCTGGGAAAAAGCTATTATGAACCGTGATAATTATTCCGAATTAAAAAAAATGATACACGGTATACATTCTTAATGACTCTCTTGGTTCTGAATAAGCTTGAACTACTTTTTATGAGTAGTAACTTTAGGCTTAGACTGTCTCCATCCGTTCCCGCTCCGCACTATGAATTAACAGGACATGGTTATGAAGAAAAATTCGTGATAATATCTATGTCATAGTAAATTGATATGAATAAATTGTTTGGAGGGATAATTTTGACTAAAATTCACCAAAAGTTGACAGAATTAATTGGAAATACTCCTTTGTTAGCACTGTTGAACTACAGCCAAATCCAAAATATTGAGGCAAACGTGGTAGCGAAGTTGGAATATTTTAATCCGGCTGGTAGTATTAAGGACCGCATTGGATATGCTATGATTAAAGATGCTGAGGAGAAAGGCTTAATCAATAAAGACTCCGTTATTATCGAGCCGACAAGTGGCAATACTGGAATCGGACTTGCATTTGCAGCTGCGTCTCTTGGATATAAACTTATAATTACACTTCCTGAAACGTTTAGTATCGAACGTCGTAAGCTTTTGACTGCGTTCGGTGCTGAGCTTGTGTTAACACCGGGATCCGAGGGGATGAGAGGCGCTATCAAGCGTGCTGAGCTCTTGGCTGCCGAAATACCGAACTCTTTCATACCACAGCAATTCAGCAATCCTGCCAATCCAGAAATTCATCGCAAAACTACAGCGGAGGAAATCTGGCAGGATACAGACGGCGGTGTAGATATTTTTATCGCGGGAGTAGGTACAGGTGGAACTATTTCGGGCGTTGGCCAAGTTTTGAAGGAACGAAAACCTTCTGTAAAAGTGATAGCCGTCGAACCGTTCGATTCACCAGTGCTGTCTGGCGGTACTCCAGGTTCACATCAACTACAAGGACTCGGTGCTGGTTTCATTCCAAATAACTTTAATGAAGAATATGTGGATGAGGTTTTCAAAGTTAAAAACGAAGATGCGTTTGAAACTGCACGCCTGCTTGCCCAAACAGAAGGGCTGCTTGTTGGTATTTCTTCTGGGGCTGCGATTTATGCAGCAACACAAATTGCGAAACTTCCAGAAAACAAAGGCAAGATGATCGTGGTCATATTACCTGATACAGGTGAGCGTTATTTGTCCACTCCGCTTTTCACAGACGTAGAATTATAAAACGCCGAAGGCAGGGATCCCCCTGCCTCTTTTGTTAATTTTCCAGCCACGATAAGCAAGAGCCTATAGAATTGTTTCATTTAACCTAAATTGATGCCTTTCTTCACTAGCGGTCCATTTTTCGCACAACGAATAGACCGCTAGCGAAGAAAAAGTTACCTTGGCCCAGCGCGATGTCGTTGTAGCTCATCAGGCTTTTTCTGTCAGGAAGTCTTCGATTGCGATATGAGGATTGATCTCTTTTTTAATTACTCAGCTAAAACGCTAGCATCAAATGCTCCTCGAAAGATTTCGGCTGAATTGTCGTAGATAAGGCGGTTGAGAACATTTCTTGTTTATTGGATAACGTCTGCAGAATATTACTATCCTTAGATTTTTGCTAGATGCTTGTAGAAATGATATATTCCAACTTAATCCAGCTAAAATCATCCTCGCCACGAGATAGCTTTATTTTCCTTCTAGCAGTGTTTATTACTGTTACGATACCACGTAGCTCAGCATCGTCGAATGGGCTAAACCCCTTTAAACATCAATATATCGGTCTGTATATCCTGTCCGTATCTGTATCAATCACGAAACCAACCTCTGTGTCATCTTCAAAACGTAATCGATCAAAATTATGAAGTCGACAAAATATATCAGGTAAATCTCTAATATAAAGACTCAGCATTTTTGCTTGTATATACTTTTGATATAGTTCTTCTTGTGTGCATAGGGGACCAGTAATCAAATTCTGAAAAAAGTAACCTTCAATTTTAATAATCATAATATCACCACTGGTGGTAACCATTCTTTATAAATTTAGAATACTTACATAACAATAGCTCAACTAAAGCGCATGTTAAGTTAACCTTTGTGAACAAGTTAAATCTCCCTTGCTACCACATTTGTTTATGATAGCTTCTATTTTTCCGTTAATTTATTAAATATCTCTCTATCTTTGGAAGTAAAGCAGGAAATCCGTTTCTTTTTCTCATATGTGTTGGTACTTGAGTCCAATTTAATGAAGCTATTTTCACCAACCACATATACGATATTTTTTTTTATCTTATATGACACAATATTATCAACAGCTTTTTCCAGTGGATCAGCAAGATGATTATAAAGTATTAAAGGGTCTTGCGGCCCCTCTCTCAAAATTTGAAAAGTCCCGTCACCAAAATATTCTACGGTATCTTTGCCTGATGGGTATTTATACTTCGTATTATCTCCAAAATTCACCAGGAAAATTAGAGTAGTAGTTGTAACTAGTATAGCAATCAAGATAATGATGTATCTACGCTTCATCTGCAATTCATACCTCACTTCCAAGCTTTTCTTATATCAGTTACTGTAACATAAGATGTATACTCATTGAGCGTTCCCCATGATTCCATTAAATTTGTTAGATTGGCCGCAGCCCAACCAAGTTTGTTATCCCCAGTAAACATTTGTTTAAAATTATATTCGAAATTATATACATCATAATATATTGCAGTAATTTTCCATTGCCCGTGAACGTAATCTCCATTTATTTTATAATACATGTTGTGAAAAGCATTATATAAATCTCTATTACTTTCTAGCCCCTCAGATCCATTATATGAAAAACTTTTAACTTTATTAGCGTTAGCTTTTTTGACTGCGGCATTAACTATTGCGATGTGCTCTTTAGATTTTTTAACTTGCTGCGCCTCATATGACCACTCGTTAAAGTGTAAATTTCCTGGTTTGTAGTCAAGTGAATGTTGAAGTAAATTGGCTGTGATGTCCCCGTACTTCTTTCGAGCTATAGGAACAGCTACTAATGTAAAAGCTTTACGATCAGGATAATGTATTACAGTATCTGTTGAATTCTTTACCTTCTCTACGCCTCGCACCCAAGTCTTTTCTAGTTCTACCATCGGATTTTCAAACGGAAAAGTATTATTTCCTGCATACACTAACATATTCTTACTATATGCACCTTCCAGTACTTTTTGCGAGACATCAGACTGATCCTTTTCTCTTGTTTCCTTAGGTTCTAACTGAGGACTGTATTCAATTTTTCCCAATTGATCTTCTTTTTGTTTTAAAACAAGTTCAAACTCAAGGATCTCTTTGCTGGTATCAATCTGTTCTTGATACTCATCTACGTAAGCGTGTGTAAACGTAATATCTCGAATTGTGTTTTCATTTCTAACGATTTGGATATTACATTTGCGATAATAATCCTCAGTATCAGGTTTATATTCTGTGTTTGCCCATGTATACAGCATGTTGGAATTATCCGCATTGCCTACAACCGAAGGAAGCGAATGAAGCGGAATTTTGCTCCGAATATGTAGCGAATGAGTCAAGTTTGGAGACTTAGCTGAAAGGTTTATAGAACTATTATTCTTATAAGTAAAGCTAATGATCTCACCTTTTACAAACTCGATTGGTTCACCACCGGATTTGCGTTCTATTCTTAATGAAATGCTCATTGAAATAATCTCCTCTGTTAATTCAATCTAGTTTTTTAGGAAATATTTGTGAAAATCTAATTTCCAAATATTAATATATACGAAAAATATTAAATAGTAAACATATTTTCAACGTGATAAAGGACATCAATTGAGTTTCGTAACCTCGGCAAATTATATGAAGAAGCTAAAACGAAATATAAACCAGCTAACACGGACTTGTTAGAAACGATAAAAGCTCTGCCGACCAATTAAGGTTAGCAGAGCTTTTTCTCTCCCATACTTACCGCCTCACTACTGCATAAATGAGCGTTATAATTAATCTGAGGTGGTCTATTTGTTTATTTCTCCAATGTTACTTGCTACATCAGATACAGCATTTTCAGATCCACAGTATATATTTGAACCAAAAATTTGATGGACACCGGCTTATATTTTCACAGCAAAATGGCACGATCCGTTTATATACAAGACACAACAATGATTGTACTCGGCAGTATCCAGAGTTATTGCTTCCCTTTGATGACGATATTGTACTGAATGGTGAGGTGGCCTGTTACGATCCGGCCACAGGCTTAGTTGATTTCGAATCAATCATGACACGTTTCATGGCCAAAAAAACAGACAAAATCCAGCAGTTAACCAGCACACTCCCCGTTACTTTTGTTATTTTCGACGTACTTTACTATAAAGGACAAGACCTTCAGCAATTACCGTTAATGCAGCGCAAAGAACTTTTGGCTGGTCTAACCTTTCCGGGTGATCGCTTTGGTATCATCCCTTTCATAGAGAGCGCAGGTGAAGCGTTGTTCAAACAAATGCAGGATTTAGGCTTGGAAGGTATGACGGGAAAAAAGAAGGACAGCAAGTACTATAACCATCGACATAGCGCGCGTGGCAGAAGGTCATAAACTGGTCCTATGCTGACGTATTCATAACAGGTTATCGGAAAGAGGAATTTGGATGGCTTGCAGGCGTACCGAATGAGAATGGTAAAATGCGTCCGTCCGGTATCATTGAGCTGGGTGCAACGCCGACCCACAAGAAGGCGTTTTATGGAGTGTCTAAATCATTGATAACTGGGGAGGATCGCGGGCCCCTATATGTGGAGCCACATATAAGGGCCCGCGTAAAGATGCGTAATTGGACTAAGGCTGGGTTATTACGAAGTCCGGTCTTTACAGAGTTTATAGTCTAATAAACAAAAAGCTCTGCTAACCTTATTGGTCGGCAGAGCTTTCTATTATATATCACAAATAAGACTGCCTTTTCTCAATTCTCTTAACAACTAAATTTTATGGTACTTAGTGACTATGTACACAGATATACAGATTATATATAATTATTTTTTAGTTAAATTGTAGAAAGAAGGGATTTAATTTGAAAAGATTAATGAGTTTTGGTATCGCCACATCATTGCTTCTCTTACTAAGCCCTGCTGCTTTTGCGCAGGATTCAATTTCAGCAAATCAAACTGATAATAATTTCATTAAAGTGGTTGAAAATACTGAGAGCCCAGGCGGACATGTTATTACTCCTTTTGATGTTCAATTGATTGAACCGATACATCACACTGGAAAAGGAGCATTTGAAAAAACCTTCACCATGGACCCTAGGAATGGACAAGACGCCAATGTTTTCATTAAGAATAATGGAAGTTCAACAGTCTATATCGAGCTTGGTATAGACGGAAGAGATCCTTTAGAATCCTCACTCGAACCTGGGAAACAAAAGAACATTCAGGTTTACACCCAAAATACAAATTCATATAAGTTATACATTTATAACAAGGACGGTTCTAGTATGGATCTCCAGGTAAGCGCGAGACAATTCTAATTAATGTGCAGCAATTACTAAGTGGATTCATATACATCCGACTCACATAAAAAAGAAAAGGACTCTATAGGCTATATACCGTTGGAGTCCTCTTTCACATCTCCTCTAAATTCAAATTGATCAACGAAAAAAGCTCTGCCGACCGATTAAAGAGATTATTTCACTTGCTGACTTGAACAACGCATAATTCCCCCTCCCACCTAATGGCTAGTGGGACATGTTGTATAGTTAGGATAAGTTAGATGTCCCCAGGCTGTGAACTGGCTACTCCCCATGTTTCACCATTAACTTTATAATCACTGCCTCTCCACTGAAGTGTGTAGTTTCCAGAACGCAAACCGTTGGTGTTACCTTCATCAGTACTTTTCCAAATAACTGTGTCATGAGGAGCAATTACTAATGCTTCAATATATAGTTTGTTTGAACCGTTATGAGTTAAACTTACTTTTACCGGATGATTAGAGTGATTTTTCATACGAAGTTTAACATGCCCCCATCCCTTAGGGACATCAAAGGACTCTCCTACAGTTGCACCTTCGCTCGATCTTTGATTAATTATGATGTTTTCGCTAGTTTTACTTGTTGAAGCTGAAGTAGCCCCTACCGTAATCGCCATGCTTAAAGACAAAACCGAGAACAGAAATATTCTTTTCTTCATCATTTTCCCCTTCTATTTTTTGATATGGTCTACCTTAAAGAGACTACCGTCTACAATCTGGTAGGTCCTTTCATATCTACTCTAATTCAAACTGATTCCGCATATAGTACGCTCCGGCAATCTTAATCGTATCGGGCGAAAACTTTTCTACTGTCCCTCCATAGTCTACAACCAATACCACGTCTTCTCTCAATGACTAAACAACGTATACTCTTACCTGGCTTAATGCAGCAGCAAATAGTTCTATATCTGACTTTAACACTTTATATGGATGGTTCATGCTGATCACCTCAGAATAGTTATTCGGTGATTGTTGTGATTTTTCCCCCAATGAATAAGGTCCCGCTAATCTAAATTGGCGGGACCGTTTTACTTATTCCGTTTAGAATCCATAGCTAACCCAGTAGCTTTTCCTTCAATTCAATACTCCTATTGCTCTCGGCCAGCTTTTCAAGCACTTCTCGAGCATCCCACTCATGAATTGGATGCACTCTAAGTTGATAATCTTTTATAAATTTTTCAAACACTTCGTAACTCAACTCAAAATCATTAACTTTGAAATGTTCTTCAAAGTTATTAGTGATTTTTTGAACATCGGGGTTACTTTGATCAGGATGCAATCGTATATTAAATAACATACAAAGATTCGTGATAAAGTGTTGATCTTCACGACTAAGCTCTTTTTCTGCACACCATTTATCATATGGTGACAATTCATCTTCTGCTAAACGTAACAATACAGATTTCCATTCAAGCAAAATGTTTATACGCTTCTCAAGTTGAGTTATATCTGGGTTTTCCATGATGCACCTCTCATTTTTCAAGTCATTAAAGTATTACTTTGCTACCATAATAAATCAACCACTCAACACCATCCCTACTCCTTCTGCGATTCCTTTACTAACGACTCCTCTCAATTCCTGGACGATTGCAGACCTTGCGCCTGCGGCTATTTCAGCAGTAGTCAATTCTACTGCTCCTAAGTAGCTTTCAAGAACACCAAAAACCTTATTGTTATATTTAATAACAGCTGCCACTGTCTCTGTATCAAAGAATTTTTCCAGAGTCCACCGCGACACAGGGTTATCGATAACATATCTTAATGCTTTAATAGCAGTTTCTACAGCCTTAACTTTCACCCCTTGGGTACTAACTTCCCCATCAGGCTGTACAGTAGGAGCAGGCAGAGCTACAGTATTAGCATCGATTGTTGGTGTTGTTCCGTATGTAGCAATTACTGAAGATGTTTCTGCAAATGCCGCGAAAGGTGTTATAACAGAGAATAATAAAGCAGTTGCCATTGAGCTCAAAATAGTTTTTTAGCTAATTTCTTTCCATTTCACTTATACATTCCTCCAATATTTTATATTTACAACAAAATAATATATAAAAATGAATGTCGAAGTAACGGGAAAATAGTAAATATTAATAAACAGTAAGGAAGTCCCATGGTGGATTCCTTAAAATTCAAAATATTTAATCAATAACATAAATGAATTTCAAATTATTTCTCCTCCGTAAATATGGTCTTTTGAACTATTAAATGTAAATGTAGTGTTGATTAATGTCAAAAATCCCCGCCGACCAGGTTAAAGTTAGCGGGGATTTGCTACTTAACGATAAATTCTACTCGGGTCCCATCAGAGTAATCTTCCAAATGCTGATCTATCCACGAATTAGCCCCCTCATCATCCTTTGGGCTAATATAACTTACATCTGCTCCCACTTTACTTTCTGCACAAGTTGCCAATGGCCATTGACCACGCTTGTACCCCTTTTTAATTGGCACGGTTTCTAATGATATTTCTCGATTTTTAAATACACCACCACGATCAATCGTGCATACATTAGGAATTCCGGCTGCTATAGCCTCTTTAATATGCTGCGCTGTCTCGGGATACTTTGCTGCGGGAAACTCCAATTGTACTGTTTCACCCGTTGTTGTCGCTATTTTTGATTGCTCAGACACCACAGGAACCCTGTGATCTTGTGGGACGAACATCCCGTGTGTAACAGCCCACCCGATACTAAAGGCCAATATTATGGTTACTATTAAGCTTTTCATGTTCTTCAAATTACATCCCCCTAAACGTAAAAACACCCCACCAGCTTAGCCAGTAGGGTGTCACCGATGCCTTCGGATTGCACAACGGTGCTTCCGTATGCGTTGTTATCAGTGCAATCCTTTTGACCTATATTGTAAATATATATAGAAAAATATTCCTAGGCCTGATAGACTATATCAAAAACATATGTAATCTTTCGATATAAAAAAGATTGATTATTCGAGAAAGGAACTGCAAACATGAACGGTTTATCACTTACTACAATAGTCGGAATTTTTGGTGCTGTTGTTGGAGGAGCTTTAGGTATTTATATCAGTTCGTATACTAACATAGTATGGCTAAGTTACATTATAAGATTGTTATTAGCTGTCCTGTTCGGCTCTCTTTTTTCTTTCTTTGGTTGGTACCTAAACAAGGAGGGCCTTTTAGTTAACATATTTCAATTTATAAATTTATTAGTAGGCCTATTATTATTCTATTTATTATTTTGTGTAGTTTCTTTTATAGTGTTGTCTTTTATACCTATTTCTCAAGAGCTTATAAATGTCTATGGAACCTATGTTCCAATTCCCTTGTCCTTTTTAGCAATAATAATATATATAAAAAAGAAAAAAATTAATTTCAAAAAATCGTATGATACAACAGAGGACGTATATTATTAAAAAAGTTACCCTACCAGCAAAGCGGTAGGGTATTTGCTTTAACCTTACTCCGTAATTACAGGAGTCTGAGCATCTTCTGTCGTTGCTGAAATCGGCTCAGGTGCAGGTTGAGCCTGAGCACCTGGTGCTACCTCCGCCGTAGCTTGAGTCAAGAACTCATTGAGCTTTGCGGCTAGACCGGATACAGCTTCTTTAGCAGCCGTTTGTGTTGCCTCTTCACTAGGCTGTGCTTCGGTAGCAAGCACTGTTTTTGTTTTAGCCTTATACTCCAGATATGCCTTCTCAATTGCAGACCTTAACTCTGCTTGGGATACTACGATACCTAGACTGGAAAGAGTAAGTGAAGCATACTGCAAAGCCTCCTGGAGCTTTCGTTCGCCTCCGGCCTGCTTGAACGCCGTTTGAGCAATGGCAAAACCCTCTCCTGCTATCTTATGGATTACTTCCCGTTGAGCCACCGTTGTACGTGCCTCCAGCCATGTATTTACTTTTACCTTCACTGTATTTAGTACAGCAAGAACGAACGTTGTAAGTACGCCTATGGCGGCTGTAGCAATAGTTGTTACGTATGGTTGTACAGTTTCGATAATTGTTTGCATGATTATTTATCCCCTTTCGTTTTCAGGCCAGCAATTTTATTTTTAGCATCCCATGAAATCTCTGCTCCGTATGATTCAGCAATGGGCCGCAATTGTACATAAGCAGTTCCCTCAACCAATTTAACTGATTGCAATTTGCGATTATTCAGGTATGCGACCTTTTTAGCATTATCCCAACGTAAAGGGATGCCTAGAGCATTCGCCAGCACACGCAGTGAAACATAAGTCCTACTGTCAAACAGCAGAGCCTTACCCGCATTCTCTCCGTTAATCTGGAATGTTCCATCCTTAGCAGCCCCAGCCTCTTCTTTAGGTCCGGAAGGATTTTTGCTAAACCGCATCCGAAGCTCGCCTACGGTACCGTCATATTCATTTAGATCAGCAGGACCCGCTATGCCAGTCACCTTGCGTTTACCGGACGGAAGCGTGCCACCAGTCGAACCATCGCTGTACTGCCAAAAGTCCCAGCGTGACCATCCAGATGCGTCAGGTGGAACCTGTGCGGCGCTGTACCGAGCAATCCACAACGGATAATCGGACAGCCCGGAAAAATTACCGATAAATGATGGATATGTGTATACGATAGGACGAACACCCGTAAGTCGCTCGACCTCCTGCAAAAACGCCTTGGCTACGGCTGTGACCGCTGCTTTGCTTAGGTTAGACTTATTAGACTCATAATCCATTACAGGTGGCATATCGAAAGCCGTGATACCTCCGGCTGAATTAATGGCACTTACAAAGTTTACAGCTTCCTTTCGGGCATCCTCTGGCGTTTTCGCAGAGTCGTCTACATAGTGATAGGCCCCAACTAGGACTCCGATAGCTCGTGCAGCCTGTGCATTACCAATGAATGTTTTGTCGCGGTATGACTTACCCTGACTGCCCTTAATAAAGGCAAAGGATATACCATCCTCCTTGACCGCCTTCCAATCAATCTTTCCTTGATAACGGGATACGTCTATTCCTTGGGCATTACGGCTGTTTCGTCGTTGCATCCTCTTTCTCTCCTTCCTTACCACTTTTACTTTTTAAAACTTCTACGGCCTGTCGGATCACAGGCGGGATAGGAGCGCCGAGTCTGCCGCCATTCTCCAAAATGGACAGCAGCTCATTTGCCATATAAAAATAGGCGACCGCATCCCGGAATAGGTGCGAATCGCCTAAGACTCCATCAATCAGATGGGATACAGCAACCATTACAAAAATAAATACCTTTCGAGCGATACCGATAAGACCGATCTTACTTTTTAAACCAGGTCCGGTACCCTTCTTACCTTCTGCGCCAGCGGCAAATAATCCGGTCACATAATCAATGATGACCAGCGCAAGTACACCCCCAATACTCCCGACCACCCACCGTAAAAATACGTCACAGCGCTGCTTCCTAAAGCAGTACTGAACTTAAAAACCTCCCACTTATCCACCTTGCTTCCCCCGTCTCTCCGCTCAGGAAACTTTTCCTGAGCTATCGTCGTCTACTTTCTGTTCCTTTTCTTCCTGGGCCTGTATCTCTGCTAATGCATTTCCTACTGCTATATCCAATCCTCAAGTATTTCTTTACGTTTATGTGGCTGTGAAGCGATTACAGCAGAAATTACTTGTGTAATTTCCTCCACTGATCTTGTTAAGTCCAAATGTGCCTCCAAAGTAGATACTATCTTCGCCAACTCCCTCACCTCCTTTGAGCAAATAAAAAAGACACCTTCTTTTAAAAGTGTCCTCTGGATTAACTTCCGTTCAATTCATATAGTTCCTGAGCAAGTTCTTTCACATCATTCTCATACAGCTTTGCAGCAATTTCATAAAGCTCTGGAATTTCCCCCATTACCTTATCGATGAAATCAATTTTGTTCTTTAGCTTCGGTTTGTGATCTTCGTTGTAACGATCTAATCTCGCAGTCTGATTGGTATGGTATTTCATTTCAAATTGCTTATACAGCTCACGCCAGCGTTCTTGATATCTCTTGCCGCCTCTACGAACAACTCTATTCAAGATCTGCCGTTTAGTAGCAAGATCAATATCATCAACTAATCCGACGATTACGTTTTCTTTATATTCAATTTCTTGACGTTGGCCCTTAATCACTTCGTTTTGCTGTCTTACTACCGCTAAGGTCTGTTTAAACATAGCTCTGGTATGCTCATCAACAAAAGGAAGATACGTTTCAATAAATGCATTTTCATTTGCTACATATCCTCCAGTTCTTCTGATGGAAGGTAGTATTTTATCAGCTACCTTAATCTGAAAGGCTTCTGCGACTTCATTTTTCGCTTTCATCGCTAAGCGATAAAAAATGTTTTCAGGAATAAATTCAGGCAGGCCAACTTTCCCGACTTCATCACCGTGCCCACTTGTGGGTACGCCAAAATCTTGCAGGTACCCTCTCACTCGCTCCCACCAAGTCCATGGGAAACATCTTCCAAACTCAGTGTGCCGTACCATTACCGTCAATATAACCCCGTACTCCGTGAATTGTAAGTATATCCATTGCTGATCTCACCTTTCTTTGAACACAAAATAAGCCCCTGAGTTATCAGAGGCTATTGTTCTATTTATCCCCAATAAACGCCAATCTAGAATCACTACAGATATTAGAGTTACAGAACAATTTATGGTAATATTAAACTATCAGCTGAAATTTATTAAAGGAAACAACAAAATGACTAAAAGTAAACTT
>RCUF01000418.1_pt1 | contig 13528 bp, 11 predicted proteins | sample 2166311 | NCBI WGS metagenome assembly RCUF01 (sample SAMN09932608, study PRJNA488358) | compost metagenome | feature: garden; material: soil; isolation source: compost soil in 4-hydroxybenzonitrile-enriched culture | place: Germany: Experimental Botanical Garden Goettingen | collected 2016-01-27
TATTGCTGTTTCACCATACATATTTCTACCTGAACCCGTGACGGTATGAAAAGGCCACTGTAATTTGTGAATGATGTAACAATGCACCCGCGTAGGGTGCGACAATAATGATACTAACACTAATGACACCGCTGTACTTTCAATCCACACACCCGCGTAGGGTGCGACGTGGCCTCCACCCATTTGAGCATGGTTGGCATGTCCACTTTCAATCCACACACCCGCGTAGGGTGTGACGTACCGCCTTATAAGTTCACGCACATCAGTCGACTTTCAATCCACACACCCGCGTAGGGTGCGACATTGATCAAAAATGGAGTGTTCAATATCTCTTTGCTTTCAATCCACACACCCGCGTAGGGTGCGACGTGGGATGTAGATGGTAGCGGTGTTTATATAGATCTTTCAATCCACACACCCGCGTAGGGTGCGACCTTCTGACGGTAAATCTCGGAGCCGCGCTCAGATCTTTCAATCCACACACCCGCGTAGGGTGTGACGAGGGGGTTTCACCATCTTCGAGCGATCCTAGTGCTTTCAATCCACACACCCGCGTAGGGTGTGACCGCGCGCTATCCTCGACTCTGAGTACGTAGTCCTTCTTTCAATCCACACACCCGCGTAGGGTGTGACATACAGAGCATTTCAGCGTGAGTTGATCAATACACTTTCAATCCACACACCCGCGTAGGGTGTGACAAATACGGACGATGAGATTATTCAGTCCTTTATTCTTTCAATCCACACACCCGCGTAGGGTGTGACCGGTTATGGGCGAATGGCTAACTGATAAGCTCCACTTTCAATCCACACACCCGCGTAGGGTGTGACATTTATCCAGACGGCAGCACACAAGACATTACAGCTTTCAATCCACACACCCGCGTAGGGTGTGACGGATCGAAGTATAAACAGATCCAGACACTTAATGCTTTCAATCCACACACCCGCGTAGGGTGCGACCCAGTTAGGTCCTTGAGTTACGAAACCATTGTTCACTTTCAATCCACACACCCGCGTAGGGTGCGACGACCGGGTAATTGCTGATAACTTGGAGGTTGGTATTCTTTCAATCCACACACCCGCGTAGGGTGCGACCGTGAGATAAAAGTCAGAGGTAAATGTGTAGAACTTTCAATCCACACACCCGCGTAGGGTGCGACACCAGTTAGTTGCTCGGGACGTGATTCCAAACAGTCTTTCAATCCACACACCCGCGTAGGGTGCGACGATGGAGATATTTGATTTACTAGAGGGGTGATAACATCTTTCAATCCACACACCCGCGTAGGGTGCGACGTCTAGATATAATAGGTTCTCCTGTATCGGGATCTTTCAATCCACACACCCGCGTAGGGTGCGACCCTATTAGTTATAGGGGTAAGGAAGCATATCTGGTAACTTTCAATCCACACACCCGCGTAGGGTGCGACAAGCCTTGCTTTGTATGCCGTGAACTATAATGATCCCTTTCAATCCACACACCCGCGTAGGGTGCGACGAAGCAAAGCCATTTCAGAGTCAAAATTGTCAAGGCTTTCAATCCACACACCCGCGTAGGGTGCGACAAGCGAGAGCAAGAGCTTGCAGCCAAGCTTCGTCTTTCAATCCACACACCCGCGTAGGGTGCGACTCTTTGGGATAGCAAAATACCTGGGGCTAAAAAACTTTCAATCCACACACCCGCGTAGGGTGCGACGAAAGATAAGGTTCCATATGGAGTCTTTTCAGATTTCTTTCAATCCACACACCCGCGTAGGGTGCGACTTTAGGAGATGATTATTGTGGCTGAAAATGAAATCTTTCAATCCACACACCCGCGTAGGGTGCGACCTATCTACTCCTTCAATTTTGAGTTTGGATAGTCCTTTCAATCCACACACCCGCGTAGGGTGCGACCCCTTTAACTCTATGTGCAATAAAGAAAGAGAGCGCTTTCAATCCACACACCCGCGTAGGGTGCGACTTTTAAACCCTTGTGCGAAGGAAGTTGATGAAATCTTTCAATCCACACACCCGCGTAGGGTGCGACTCAGTTAAAATCCGTTTTATACCCAAGGCAAGACTTTCAATCCACACACCCGCGTAGGGTGCGACTCCGAAATTTAACATAATACGGATATTAATTATCATTTTTTCCCATTTAAGAAAATATAATTAAATTATTCGTTCATAAAAATGTATACAACATACCATATATTGAAATATATTCAATTTATTTTGGTGCGAATCCCCCAGGAAAAACATGTTCGCTTCACATTCGCACTACAGAATTAGAGGACCCTCTAAATCAAGTGAGGCTTTGATCCCCACGTGTTCAACCTTATTTTTATACTGATTGCCCAATTGGTAGAATCGTAAACTGTCCTGTTCGGGATCAATAAGTTCTATGAGCTTGATTTTTAAAGCAGCCCATTCTGCTGCATCCACAATACATTCAAAAACAGAGTTCTGAACCCGTTGGCCATAATTCTGGCACGCCTTGGAAACCTGCCGCAATCTTCTCTGTCCTGCTGCATCGATTGTACTCACATCATAGGTAATCAGTACAAGCATAGCTTATAACACCTACTTCCATAAAAATGGAGGATACTCATCTAAGTCGCCGCGCAAGTAACGTGCCAATAGCAAAGCTTGGACATGGGGTACTAATCCCCAAGAAATATTTTCTCCCAAATAAGGATGAGTCATTTTTTCTTGCTTCCTGCTTTGCCAGGCGGTTAAAAACTTTTTTCTACCTTCATCTGTCAACAGAACGGCTCCATTCTCTTTACACACAAAGTCATCAACATTGACCATTTTTTTATTAATGAGAGACAGAACAAAACGGTCAGCATATACACCACGTAATTCCTCCATTAAATCTAGTGCGAGAGATGCCCGCCCTGGACGATCACGGTGCAAAAAACCAACATAAGCATCTAGTCCAACTCCCTCCAGAGCGGAGGCCATATCATTTGCCAACAATGTATAAGCAAGTGATAACATGGCATTCACTTTATCTAGTGGTGGTCTTCGAGAGCGTGTATGGAAGTAGAAGTCCTCCTTCTGCTGTAAGATCATTGCATCCAGCCTTTTATTGTAACTTAGTGCCGCCTGACCCTCTAGCCCTCTTAGCTGTTCCAAATCCTCGCATTCCCGGATATCCAACATCAGTTCGGATAATTGAAGCGAAGTCTCCTTAAACTGTGCTACATCGCTCCGTAAAGGATAATCCCGAGTCATTCTCTCTAGCATCCATTTATGGTTATAAACTTTACCTAGAATGAAGTTACGAGCTACTCTGGCAGATAGGGTCTCATCTTCAGAAACAGCATACTGCTTCTTTCGCAATATTACATTTCCTCGACTTGCTCCAATCACCCTAGCGAGGAATCTTCCATTTATCGTCATGAATACGATGGAAATATTCCTCTCTGCACAGTAACCCATAAGCGCTGGGCTCGCTCCTGTATATCCGAAGGCGATAACAGACTCAAGATTGTGCAGCGGTAATCTCCCCAGTTTCTCTTGCTCCTTCAATAACACAATATTATCGCCATCGAGCGATAAATAAACGTCCGGTTGGTTAATGAACAATGTGTTCAACAACTTCTTCATTCCTTCATTTTCCCTTCGATATAGCTTTTCACCGATCGCTTATTTAGAACTTCCGGTAAACACACCGATTTTAAGGAACAACTGTTGCAAAAAGAGCCTGTCTTCACTCTAGGCGTATGTCGTTTCTCATAATAGTCGCGCATTTCTGCAATGATGCTTTTCACTCTTTCCTTTAATTCTACTGTCAGAGGCACTTCAACCCGACGTTTGATTTCATTGTAAAACATATATCCAACTGGAACCGAGCAGAGCAACATCTCCTCCAGACAAACGGCTTGCGCTGCAAGTTGCAAAATATCTGCATCATCCTTTTTGGGTTTACCCCGCTTATATTCTACAGGATATGCCCTGAATTTCCCTTCAGCACCGTGAACTTCGACCCCGTCCTCATCACTAATGAACTCAACCACGTCACAAACCCCTGAGATTCTAAGCTCCTCGGACTTAACAGGCAACGCGCGTACAGTCAGCTTATCACCACGCTTTTCTCTTACAAACGGCTGATCTGCCTTGCGATGAAGATGCTGACCTTCAATGGTGCCAACATTTTCTTCCCATTGCTGCTCAATATGAATCAGCGCCCATTGTCGCTTGCAGAATTGAAAATGCTGTATGCCGGATAACATCAAGTAATCATCATCCAGATTACCGTCCATCTATTACTTCAGCCTTCAACCCGTCCAGCTCGCAACATTCAATAGCATAATCTTCAAAAGATCGAGGTTCCTCCACCTTCGATTTCACTGTCAATGAGCGATGTACTTTCGCTGAAGAGTATTGTCCCAATTTCGAGTTATGTTCCCACCAGTATACTTGATGCACTTCCATACTACCTTCAGGTCTGGCCGATGATAAATCATTTTCAAAGAGAGTCAGGAGCGTCTGTTTGATTTTTTCCGCATCATCATTTGTAAATCCCGTCTTCTCCGCCAGTTGCGTATTGATGCTTCCATAGAAGACATAGACTCCAAAATCAACACGGTGCTTCATGCCCATTGTATCTGAACCTCGTTCCTTGCCTGGCTCAGAATTGACACTCTTAGTAATCTGCATACTGGTGATATCGATCGGATCTACACTTCTGGCTGTATGAATAGACACTGGTCCTCTTACACCAACCGAGACACCTCCACCATTACCAGATCCTTTAAAAGCAAACACCTGTCCAAAACTGCGAACATCAATCCACTCCCGGCAAGCTACTTGAGCAAAATCATCACTGGAACCGTTTTTCGACTTTAAGATCTGATTCAGTTCAGCCTGACCATCGGCGCGCTCTCTTAAACTATCAAACTCATCCGTCTTACGATCATTCGATTGCACAAATATTGCTTCACCCATATCCTGCAGTCGATTCCTGATTTTACGTTTAATCGCTACATCGGAAATTTCTCCATAACCGTCGTAGTTTTGTCTTGGACGATTTCCGTTCAACGGATCACCATTAGGATTAGCACAATTAACCGACAGAACGACAGCAAAATCAATTTTATGATCCAAACTACTCATTCCAATCACTCCTCATTATGGGATGCTTCTGCTTCAGCGGCAGTATCCTGATTCTTACTTTGGTAAAGAATATGTCTTTGGCTGTAAAATCCGAGCAAATATTTTCCTGATAACGGTTTATTGTTAAAATCATCCGTCTTGAACTTAAATCCAATTTCGTCGATAATCTTAGTCCAATATATCGCGTCTCTTCCCAGTCGAGCCTGATACGGCTGTAGTCCCTCCTGAATTACTCGCCACGTTCTCTCAGGATGTTTGGAAAATGCATTCATGTAACGTATAGCATTGGTTGCCCTTTTCTCTTCTTTTCCAAGCCCTCGTCTTTCAAGCACATCCGCCACGGCAAGCAAGCGTCCGAACAAGTAGCTGCGGTCATTGTTATTTTCATCGAGTGCCAATCCGATTCCCTCCTGTCGATCGGTTAAATGTTTGTTTATCACAGCGCAGGCAATACTGAGCGTCTTCTCCCATTCCCAACTTTCCATCGCCACCGGATTGGAGGCCCGATTCGAAACACTAGTTACAATATCCATAGGAATCCTTGTGCCATCCACGATACATGGAAGCATTCGCTCCATCAGGCCTTTGACAACTTTATCCCCAGCCCTGGGCCCATAGGCAGCATACGCAATATCCTTGGTAGCTGGAGCCCCGTAAAAAGCCACAAATTCGTTTTGAGCATTTTTACGGTATCGGTGCAGCCAAGCACAGCTCACATGCCACTGAGCAAGCCGATCTAAGTACAATTCCTTGTTCAAATTCCGGAAATACAATACCGCCATACGACCAGTGGTCGCTGAATCCAGCACCAGTATATTGACCGCCGATTGAAGTTGATCCCCCTTCTTGTCGCCAAGCTTATTCTTATAACCGTCCAATGCTTTAGCTACCTCATGGGCTAGTGCTTCATTAGTATTGGATTTGCGGATTACATCAGGAATAGCTTCGGGATCAAGTGCGAACGTATCCTCCGACGGATCGGGAATATACAGAGATTCGTTGCCCCATACCAGAAATACGCGATCATCAATCGTCTTCCCTTGGCGGTTAATAAGCCATTTCAGGGCATTGTGTGCTTTTTGCGACACCTCATAGCTAATGCAGGCGGCATCCTTACTCTGAACAAAACGTCCTCGGAAGGTGAAGCCTGTTGTGTCATTTGCCGAAATAAGTTTTGCTTTATCCGCCGCATTGCGGATTTTGTTCGCATGCCTGTCAGTACTTGGGAGGCTCTTTCCTTTTACATAACAAATATCTTCAGCACCAAGCCGTTCCTGGTAATAGGCAATAAAAGAATCAAACATGTCTTGATCCTTCCAAACAGCGATTAAATGACGTTCCGGTGAATACACATCAAAACGCACAAAAGCGCTAGTCTGATCCCCCGCTACGACTCCAAAAATTGCGGGCTTTTCTGGATACAGGACATCGTACTTTTTGTCCCATTTATCGATCAAATGATTGTGCTCATCAACGGCCAAAGTTTGACGAAAAGCTACTAAATCCCGAATCAACGTTCTCTTGCTTAAATAGCGGTAAACACTCTTTACTTTAAAATGAGCATAGGGAGATTCCGCCCATTGCTGCAATTCATGTATGTATGTTTCAAAAGGTTCTTCTCCCTTGACTTTGCCACCAAAAACTACAAAATCACCCGCCACATAGCTCAATTTGTCATGCAACGGGTAAGGCGCAATCACCGATCCCGCCCGGCTTGCTGACTTCTCTGTACAAGGAATTACGGTACTTGCATCACTCTTATCGATTATTCTGGCAGAGTGGAATTCTCCTTCTTCTGTGATGAGCACTTCAATATGGGCATTTTGTGTTGTATGCGAGACAGGGAGAAGAGTGTATTCACGTCCATTCCTCAACGCCACCTCACCTACACTATCAAGGTTTGACTCATAAGTTTCGTATAGACTGAGCAGCCAACTCACCCAGTTCCCTCCTCTCCCCAACTGGCCAGCAATTGATCAGCGGATTCCACATTTTGGGCATCAAAATGTTTCGGCTTCATGTCGGAAATCACACGAACCTGCGTACACTCCTCAGGTTTTCTAAATTTAATGACTCCATCTTTCATTACTGGTTGCCACAGGCGAACCTCCAATTGATCTCTTCCGGTTTCATCCGGATAGTTAATCCCATGCACCATCGTGCCTAAATAAATTTCACCATAGTCTTTGTAGAAGCTCTCACCTTCCCCGAATACACACGGCTCTACGTAACCCTGACACTCACGTGTTCCCAGAAAAATATCTCTTCGTCCGCCTGCCTGAACACTACGCTTAAGAATATTATGATGTTTATTTTCGTTGCGGTCGTATTCCATGTCCGGTCGGTTCATATTAAAAATAAAATGACATTTCACCTGATAATGTACGTCTTTCAGGTAAGTGTAATTAGCAAGTGTATTGCCTCCGCTGTAGTCGATAGGGCGCACCCCCTTCGATTCCATGCGAATTGGATTCATCACCCGAATCTCATCTACCACCAAAACGATTGTAGGTTTCCAGTAGATGCTTTCACATATTCCCTTGATCGCCTGATATGTCGGGACTTGATAGCTAAGCTTCTCTCCACCAATTCTCGTGAGCGGATCAGTAAACAACGCATAATCTCCATATACGGAAAATTCTACTGAATTACGGATCAATTCAATTCACCTCCTCACTATCCAAAAAATATCCACCTGTCCAACTATCATTCTGCTGATCCAGCCCATATTCTTCGTTATATGCGCCGTCTTTCAGCACGAGTATTTGTCCGTCCAAGCATCTGTCCAGACCATTATTCTCGTCCAGTTTCTTCATCTCGTAGGAAAATATATTGATGGTATATTGCTGTGCCTTTCGCATCAATTTGCCGAAATCCTCAATTCGCTTGGCTCCATTCAGCTCCGCTATGATCTCCCTGCCTTCCCCAAAAGGCACTATAACAGGTGTGGTAAGATCATCAATAACGTGAAAATGCTCGGCAGCCGTTCGATAGCTGTTAACTAAAAACAAAGGAGGTCTTTGTCGGTAATTCTCACAATAGTCCTGATAATATTTATTTTCATGATATCCCGCAAACAGTAAGGTCGTCATGTTTAAAGCCAACTTAGAAACATCAAAATTCAATCGCGGCTTGACGTCCAAATAAAATCGCTGAAAATAATGAGTCATGGCTTGTACAGACAATAGGTGACCGCCATGATGGGTGGTGTCACGCTGCAAATCAATAAGCATCCGCTTTGTTATTTCCTTACCTTGCTTGATTTCCCTCAAATGATCCAGATTTTCTTCCACATGGTCAATCACATAAACCTGTTGCAATACCTCTTCACCATGTCTATTGCACCTTCCGGCTGCTTGAGCAATAGAATCCAACCCAGCCAGGGAACGAATCACACATTCGAAGCTAACATCTACTCCCGCTTCAATTAAAGGCGTACTGATGCATACGATTTGCTCTTTCTTTTGAAGATGGTCTCTGATTTTACCTAGAATCTGTTTCCTGTGTGCCGCGCACATGGAAGTACTCAAGTGATAGACAGGTATCTCCTGCAATGCAATTTGCATTCGTTGATACAAGTCTTTTACTACTGTTTTGGTATTAAGAATGATCAGAATATTACGTTTTTCTTCTAACTTATTTAGTGCAAAATCCGTCAATTTCTCGTTCGTATACAAGCCACCTGATGCTTCATCTATAATTTCCACACGCTTGAACGAAGCAACCACTTGCTCGATATCTTGTATCATTTCCGCATCCGGATCAATTTGAAGCCGATGCTCCACAAATTCAAGGGCTGGCTGGGTCGCCGTACACAGCACTATACTGGAGCGTCCAAAGTCTTTCAGAAAATTCAATGCCTCATTAAACAGAGACACGCACGACACCGGCACCTTCTGAACTTCATCAAAAATAATCACAGACTCCGTAAGATTATGCATCCTCCGGATATTCCCACTTCCTTTGGCGTAAAAAACATTTAAAAATTGCACCATCGTGGTAAAGATTATTGGCGATTCCCAGTTATCTTTGGCTAGCTTCAGCTTCTGTCGTATATTCATGAGTCCATCTTCGGCTTCATCATCGTCAACTGTCTCTTCAGTGACGTTGGAGTGATGCTCCAAAATATGAATGTCATCCTGTAAAATTTGACGTACCTCAGCAGCGTTCTGCTCAATGATCGTGGTATAAGGTAATACATAAATGACATGCTTTTTTCCATTAGTAGCCGCATGTTTCAAAGCATATCGGAGACTGGCTAGCGTTTTTCCTCCTCCAGTAGGGATCGACAATGTATAAATCCCTGACGGCTTGTCCGCAAATCGATCACACTGCTCCGACATTTCACTTCTCAGCTTATTGATGACTGATTTAGAACCCGACCCTTGAGCAAAACCTTGCAACTTACTCATCAATTTTTCATAATAGCCCTGGAAAAGATTACTGGCCGCGGTGGACACCTCTTCTTCCATAACATGATCTTCAAAACACCTAGTGTTCGTTCGATCCGCATCAATCAGTGCACTGAACACGAATTTAGATAAGAACATACATTTAGCTTCCATGTTAAAAGAAGAGATTCTTGCTAAATATTCTTTTAGTTCCTGTTTTGCGTACTCCACATATAGCTGAAACTCAGCCTCACTCATCACCTGCTGGAAAAACAGCCTGACACATTGGTCATAATCTCCAATATCAACTTTGTCCCTGACACGTCGCAAATAGGGCGACTCCAAATCAGGATTTAAATAATCGTGCAAATACGAATGGTGGGATATAATCGCGTTGCCAACGATTTCTGCTAAAATTCCTTTTTCCCGTTCGATCTTGCCTTTATGGTATAAGTCATATAGCATTCGTCCTCCTGCCGTGGAGTGGTCAACGCTCCCTCGCTTCGGTGGAGCCTCCGGATGATTAACCGCTTCAATGAGATAATTCTGAAATTCTACTGTATACTTGCCTAAATCATGTAGCATTCCCGCCAGACCGGTTATGTGCATAATTCCTTGCTTTGCTCCGAACGTTTCCGCCAGTTTTTTGACATCAAGCAGATGTGTTTCAAGTGCTTGACATTCCCCGTCACTCACACGGATGTGAGCGATATATTCCATTTGCTTCACCTCCTGCCATTGGAAAAATAGTTCATATGACTCAAAAATTCGGAGATATTATCCTACTTCTCCAGAACTACACCATTTCCCTTCCAAAATTCAACAAATTTCTATCCAATTTCTATTTTTTCATATATCATGTTACTAATTATGATCCTGACAACACTTTAAATTGTTACATCTTTTGTTATGGACAGAAGAAGACATTAAAAAAAGCAAGCTATTGAATTGCTTCAATAGCTCGTTCGTGTACAGGTTAAATATATATTTGCCCCCAAACTCCCTTGTTTTTCAAAATACCACTTATACAAGACTCGTAATCTGGACTTCCCGCATCATGTACCTGAACACCGAACATCAGAGATGTATAATCAACGTACTTTCATAAGATGCGACAACTAAACAGATTAGGGACTGGCAAAGAGTATACTTTCAATTCATGCACCCGAGTAGGGTGCGACACGTCCCTGAAAACTTATCCCCAAGCCCGTTATACTTTCAATCCACACACCCGAGTAGGGGGCGACGAAAAAAGCCAAACTGTTCAGGATATTATGATTCTTTCAATCCACACACCCGAGTAGGGTGCGACTAAGATCCTGCTTAATCTCCTCGCCTGATATTGCTTTCAATCCACACACCCGAGTAGGGTGCGACTATAACCATACTGCAAGATATCAGCCATATTCAATTTCTTTCAATCCACACACCCGAGTAGGGTGCGACGATTTTAGAACGTTTTTTGCGAGTTTAGATAATACTTTCAATCCACACACCCGAGTAGGGTGCGACGTCTTACTGGCAATGTATGCCTGCGGAATATCTCGCTTTCAATCCACACACCCGAGTAGGGTGCGACAATCTCGGTGTGTAGGACATTCTGCAATGCTCGTCTTTCAATCCACACACCCGAGTAGGGTGCGACTTCCCTGTCCCACCTGTAGCTGCCGATAATATGTTACTTTCAATCCACACACCCGAGTAGGGTGCGACTCCGAATAAATACATATATTGTAAGAATCACAGCAATAAGAGCGTGTAAAGGTATAACTTTTTGTAAAAATAGGATACACACCCATGAAATAATTTCATGTTATAGAATAAAATGTTAAATTTCGAGTGCGAATCCCCTTGGAAAACTATGTTCGCTTTATATTCGCACCAAAGTCCACATAATTGTATAAATTGATAGGTTGCAGGTACTCAAATCATCCAGCAGTAAAGCCTTATTCCACTAAATGCAATCTATCCCCTTGAATCTTCCACTTGGTTAGCTCGTTATTTGTTGATTGAGCTTGGAAAGTGTTTGTGTTGAAATTTTAATTGACTACTTGTTCTTTCATCAGTTCATTTAAATTACTGGCAACGCTCTGCTTCGCCCTCACCGAAAAAATCGACCAGTTTATCCTTGGCCCGCTGCTTAACTACGGAATCGATACTCAGCGCGACACGTGTTGCAGCGAACAGCAATACACCCAGATCATCCGCATAACCTGCAACCGGAACAAGATCAGGAACGGCATCCACTGGAAATATCAAATAACCCAGTCCGGCATGAATAGCATTCTTTTTGAGCTTGGTCTAAAATCCCCTCTCAGAATAATGCTTGCCATACTTCGTCGCTTCGCTCATAAGCTATCCTTCCTTCAATACCTTCTACAAGCCTATTTCTAATATCTTACTATTTAATACCGGAACATGAAAGAACAGCAAATAGCGCACTACTCAACAGGTCAATCTTCCCAATGTCGCTGAGCGAACAGAATGACAGGTGCAGAAAATCGTGGTCAAGTATACCGAGGAAAGAGTAGGGAAATAATTTGATGAGCAGTTCAAAGCTTACAATAACTTTATTAAAAGGGAGCATGATTATGAGTAAGGTTGCAATTGTTACAGGTTCTGCAGGCGGGTTAGGAAAAGGTATTGCAGAAAGATTGGGCAAAGATGGTTTCAGTGTTGTGCTTCATGACATAAACGAAGCGCTGCTGAATGAGACGGTTACTGAGCTTAAAGGGAAGAACTACAATGTCATCGGTGTGAAGGGTGATGTATCCAACAGGGACGATCAATTCAATCTGGTGAAAGAAGCTGTTGATCACTTTGGACGGTTGGATGTTTTTGTTAACAATGCGGGCATCGAAGCGGTTTCTCCGTTTTTGGAAATTACTGAGGAGCAGTTGAACAGACTGTTCCATATCAATGTAAATGGCGTTGTTTTTGGTACGCAAGCAGCCGCCAATCAGTTTATTAAGCAAGCGGACAAGGGTAAAATTATTAACGCATGCAGCATTGCCAGTCACGAATCCTATGAGATGCTGGGCACTTACTCTGCGACTAAGCATGCTGTAAAATCCTTTACTCACTCGGCTGCCAAAGAGCTGGCGAAGCATCAAATTACGGTCAATGCATATTGCCCTGGTATTGCGAAGACAAAGATGTGGGGCCGCATTGACGAAGAAATGGTTAAATATAGCGATGACCTGAAGCCTGGTGAAGCCTTCGAGAAATTTTCCTCGGCTATCGCCCTGAAAAGGTATCAAACACCGGAGGATGTCGCTAATTTAGTTTCTTTCCTCGCTTCGGAAGACTCGGATTATATTACAGGCCAAACGATACTTACAGATGGCGGTCTGGTCTTTCGTTGATCCCTCAGGCTCTGTGACTCACAAGAAAGCTCCGGCCTTACTTAGGGTTGGAGTTTTCTTTTTTAGAAATAATTAAAAAATCCCCCTTAAGGAGCCACTAACGTTCAGGCCCCCGACTTCATGGACTTGGATTTCTTCATTTTGAAAGTCAATTCTCTTAATCATAGGCTTCCTCATTACTGTTTGGTTCTATTCCACCATTTCCAATCTATCCCCTTGAATCTTCCACTTGGTTAGCTCATTATTCGTTGACTGAGCTTGGAATATATTTGTATTGAGATCATAAATGACTACTTTAGCTTTCAAGAGTTCATTCAAATTACTGGAAACGATCTGCTTGTCATGTAGTTTATAAATCGTTGTCTCAGCCGCTGTACCAACAGTGGCTACAATTTCTTTGATTCCGTCTCCGTCGACATCTGCTTCAACTGTATGAGCATCTAAATGAAGAACCAATGGACTTTGAGAACCAAGCAAAACATAATCAACAATAGGACTATTTGCACCATTTATTTCTTTTGTCTCAATTGTTTGCCCTTTTTGCTATTTTGACCATAAGCCTCTAAAACAATAAAACGAATCCACAATCTTAACCGATCGTGGATTCGTTTTATTGAAGCCTTATTGTTTTATAGAAACCGTTCCCTTCGTAAAGGGTCGCTC
>RCUF01000419.1_pt1 | contig 13396 bp, 12 predicted proteins | sample 2166311 | NCBI WGS metagenome assembly RCUF01 (sample SAMN09932608, study PRJNA488358) | compost metagenome | feature: garden; material: soil; isolation source: compost soil in 4-hydroxybenzonitrile-enriched culture | place: Germany: Experimental Botanical Garden Goettingen | collected 2016-01-27
ATTTCAGGAATTCTGCATGGCGAACCTCATAACTCTAGTGTAGAAGGAAAAGCGAAGGGGAATCACTTTTCTGGGTATCACAAATAGAGGGGCTGTTCCTGAGTAGATAACAACTGCTCATGGGGTAGCCCCGTTATTTGTTAACGGCAAACCCGTTATCCGAAGGTAAGCAGAACAGCTTGTGTTATGTATATTGTTTTGACCGTTTTATGTAACCTTGATAGAATTAGCATAATGGTTTTAAAAGCTGTTTATACTTTAGAATAGATCAGGTGAGTTGGAAATGAATGAACACAATAAAAATGAACTTTTAGATATTTGGTTAACCTTGACTCATTTTCAAACGAAAATAAACGATGAACTGGAGCAGGCACTTCAGGAGCAATTTGATTTATCCTTGAAGGAATTTTATGTCCTCAATTTCATATCGCAAACAGAGGAGAAGAAATTGAGATTACAGCAGCTCCAGGATATGGTCGGTTTAAGCCAAAGTGCTATATCCAGGCTGGTAGGAAGAATGGAGGCCAAAAATTGTGGAGCCCTGCAAAGACATACATGTGAGGATGATCGCAGAGGGATTTATACATGTATTACTGAGCTAGGCGAAAAAAAATTACAAAAAGCGCTGGTAATCTTCAATGAAGTTCTACAACCTGCTCTTTTAAAAGATGGACTGAAATCAGAATTACAAGCACTTATCCAAAAGCTTTGATACGATAATGTGCAAGTTGACAAAATATATAAACGTGCTAATATATATGCGTGTGCATACATTTATCCGAAAAGAGAGGAGTCTTTCTTCATGAAAGATTTATTTAGTCCTTATAAGTTTAAAGGAATGGAATTAAAAAACCGTATTGCAATGCCACCAATGTGTCAGTTCTCGGTTGATAAAAAAGATGGTGTTGCAACGGACTGGCATTATTTACACTATGTAAGCCGTGCAGTTGGCGGAACAGGATTTATTATCATTGAAATGACGGATGTAGAACCGGATGGACGTATTTCCGATTTTGATCTTGGATTATGGTCAGACGAGCAAATTCCTGCTTTAAAAAGAATTGTAGATGCCTGCCATAGTTACGGTGCCAAAGTGGGTATCCAAATTGCTCACGCCGGACGAAAAGCGGAAAACGCAGAGGTGCCCGTAGCCCCATCTGCTATTGCGTTTGATGAAAATTCAAAGCAGCCCAGAGCTCTTTCGACAGAGGAGGTTAAAGGCTTGGTGGAGAAATTCCGCAGTGCTGTAGCACGTGCAGTGAAGGCCGGGTTTGATGCCATTGAAATACATGGAGCTCACGGTTACTTAATCCATCAGTTTCATTCACCTCTTACCAACAAAAGAGACGATGAGTATGGTAAAGACCTTACCAAGTTTGGTCGGGAGATTATTGAGGGAGCCAAGGCTGAGATGCCGGAGGACATGCCACTCATCATGCGTATTTCCGCTAAAGAATATGTAGAGGGTGGCTACGGTATTCAGGAGAGCATTGCTTTTGCTAAAGTATATCAACAAGCCGGGGTAGATATGTTTGATATCTCGTCGGGTGGTGAAGGACCAATTGCCGCATGGGGCAGACCTGGAACTCACGCGGCTTATCAAGTGCCATTAGCTCGTGAAATCAAACAAGCCCTTGATATTCCTGTCATAGCAGTTGGCAGACTTGATGATCCTATTCTGGCGAATGCGGTTATCGGAAATGAAGATGCCGATCTGGTAGCTGTTGGGAGAGGAATGCTAAGAAACCCTCATTGGGCTTTAGAAGCTGCAGCCAGCTTGAGAAAAGAAACAACGATTCCCAGACAATATACTACAGGTTTCTAATGTAGGTTGCAGAAAAGAGCCATGGAACAAAAATCCGGTAATTTGCCGTACTATTGTTCCCTGGCTTATTTAAAGCCGATGACTCATTAAGAATATTCAGCAAATGCATTTATGAAAGTGACTTTCTCGGAGTGTATTCAAGCAGTCACATTTGCTAAATGGTTGACATAAAGTAATCCCCCCTTGATATCGATGTTGATTTTTGTTTATATGTTTTATACCGATTGCATTTTTCTGATCAGTTGGAGATAGAATATCAAACATTAATCATTGGAGGTACTGATTTGAAAAATTCATTTATTCATATTCCATATTTACAGGGATGTCCCGTACATTTCATGATTAATGATTATAATTCTGAGGAGCTCCACCAACACTCAGGCCTGGAAATTATTTGGCTACTTCATGGGAAGCTGAAGATAACGGTCAATCAAAATGATTATTTATTACTTGAAAACGATCTTATTTTAATTAACCATTTTGAACCCCATCAAATAGTTCCGAAGGCATCGGATGCTTATTTTATTCAACTACATATAGATAGTCTTTTTATAAATAAATACAATCATGACTTTTATAGCATGTTATACGATTTAAAATCCTTCAAAAATAGTGAAGATAATCAAAAACCATATGATGTCATTCGTATTCTATTTAGTCAGTTAATTACCCGAAAATACAGTCATACTGTAGAAATCAACAGCGATGTTCTTCGGCTTTTAGGATACTTAACCTTCCGTTTTAGTAAAAGCCTCTCTTTGACGGAGCCGGAAAATTCATTTTTCTATAAAAATTCCAACATCGTTCAGCAAATGCTTAACCGAGTTGAACAGGATTTCAAAGGAAAGCTTACGTTAAGTGAAATCGCCCTGGAGCAGCATTATAATTCATCCTATTTGTCAGATCAATTTAGAAAAATTGTAGGAGTTACTTTTAAGGCATATCTAGAAGAAATCAGGATCAGGTATTCTTTATTTTTGCTGCAACACCAGGAAGCTTCTATTTCAAATGTAGCATTAGCTTCAGGTTTTAGTGATGAAAAAAGCTATTATAAAGCGATAAAAAACAAATTTTCGTTAACTCCTTTACAATTGCGTAAAAAATATCAGGAGCAGTATGACGAGGAGATATCTTTAATTAACCATTTGAATGTAGAATTAATTAATCAATATGCAGCTATTCCTATCGAGCCAAGAATGATAGAAGACAATACAATTCAAATGACTATCGTCAAGGATATTCAAACTGAGCGGTATGAATTGAAGCAGGCCTGGAACAAAATCATTAATATCGGGTCTGCAAATACTTTATTAAACCAAAATATACGTGACCAAATAAAAGAAATACATGAAGAAATCCAAATTGAATATTTGCGGTTTGAAGGTGTTTTTAACCAGGAAATGGACGTAGTGCAAAAAGAAAGAGAAGGTTTTAAATTCAATTGGAAGTTTATTAACAACATTCTGGATTATTTAGTGGATATTGGAGTCAAGCCTTTTATTTGTTTGAGTTATATGCCTCCTTTATTTGCAAGCAAAAGCACCAGCTTCTTTAATTATCAGGGGAATACTTCACCACCGAAGGAAATGAGTCAATGGTTGTCCCTTGTTCAATCCTTTATGATGAATTGCATTAATCGCTATAGTCATAACATTGTATCTGAATGGTACTTCCAAATATGGACGGAGTTTCCTGTTCATGATATTCATTGGAGCGGCACACTAGAGCAGTATTTAGAATTGTACAAGCAAACGTCACTTCTCATTAAAGGTATATCTCCAACACTAAAAGTTGGACCTGCAGCAGAAAACTTTCATACGGAGGAACATATTTCTGAGAAGCTTCTTGAATATTGCGAGAAGAATGAGATACCTATTGATTTCTACAGTTGCAATATTTACCATAACCGAATCAAATTTAAAGAATGGTTGGAGCGTTCTATAACTGATCCTGTGGATATAAAATTAATTCCATTTCAATACGAAGAAAAAAATCATACAAAAAATTTGCTGGAAAAAATGCACCGGATGCTTAAATCAAATTATAAAAAAGATATCGAATTCATCGTAACACGCTGGAATTTTAGTTGGGACGTTACGAATTTTCTTCACGATACAGCCTTTATGGCCACTTTTATAATTGATAATATGCTGGATAAATCGGTTAGTCTTACGAATGCCATTGGTTATTTATCAGCATCTGATATTCTCTATGAGTGGGATATAAAAAATACCCCGTTTTTTGGAGGAACCGGATTAATCAATACGGAAGGAATCAAGAAATCAGCATATTATGCTTTCGTATTTTTATCCAAGTTAGGGAGCACGGTATTTGCCAAGGGCAAAAATTATATTATGACAAGGCAAGGGGAGGATATTCAAATTTTGGTTTACAACCATACTTATCCTGACCAATTGTTCATGAGGGGTGAGAAAGAGGAGGAAATTTCTTATGACATCTTTGAAGAGTCGAATGATTTATTACTAAATATCCACCTGAAAAATATTTATGGAACCTATAAATGCAAGCAATACAGTCTGAATCGTCATAATGGTTCTGCCTATGATGAATGGATTCGGATGGGTGAATATGTTGATCTGAATCATGAAGAAACAGATTATCTGAAGAACATTTCCAGACCTTCATTGAAATTAAAACAACTCACCTTACAGGGTGATCTCCATCTTGCTTTGCATGTTCCGGTTCATGGAGTTGAATGTATCCTGCTAAATAAGTTTTATAACTAAACCAAAGAAATTCCTATTAAAATTAGGGAGAATTCTTTGGTTTTTCTCTGTTTTCCTGAAGCCGGATTACATATACATTTTTATTTTCCTATCGTTCATCTAAGAAACAGGAAGGAATCCGTATCCGATTTCAAATAGAATTTATGTTATAAATATTCATTAAATCTCTTCTCTTCAAAAGTGAAAGCGGTTTAATAATATTGAAAATAGATTGGAGGAACAGATGATGAAGGTGAATAAACAGTATCGCTTATCTTACAGCTCGAAGGCCAAGGAAATTGTTGGTCAAATGGAATTGGAAGAAAAAATATATTTAATGAGCGGAAAAGTATCCATGGAGCAGATGCTAAGTGATTTCAAGGAAAGACACTATAACTGGATACCTTATCCAGCTGGTGGCAATAATCGATTGGGAGTACCGGAATTAAAATTTGTTGACGGTCCTCGCGGTGTCGTATCCGGCAACAGCACATGTTTTCCGGTTTCTATGTCCAGAGGCGCTACCTTCGATCAGGATCTTGAACAACGTATTGGACATGCCATCGGCAAAGAGGTTCGCGCACAGGGCGGCAATTTTTTTGGCGGAGTTTGCATCAATCTCCCTTACAACCCGGGTTGGGGTAGAAGCCAGGAGGTGTACGGTGAAGACTCATTTCATTTGGGAGCCATGGGGTCATCCTTAGTAAAAGGGGTTCAAGATGAAAACGTGATTGCCTGCGTAAAGCATTATGCTTTCAACAGTATGGAATGCGCCCGTTTTAAGGTAAGTGTAATCGCTGATAAACGTACAGAGCGTGAGGTTTACTTGCCGCACTTTAAGGAGTGTGTTGATGCAGGCGCAGCCAGCATCATGAGTGCCTACAATTTATACCATGGAACCCATTGCGGACATCATGATTATTTACTAAATCAGGTTTTGAAGGAGGAATGGGATTTTGATGGCTTTGTCATAAGCGACTTTGCATGGGGAATTAAAGATACGGTTGAAGCCGCAAATGGTGGCATGGATATTGAAATGTGCCATACAAAATATTTTGGCGATAAGCTGGTTGAAGCTGTACGCAACGGTCAGGTCAGCGAGGAAAAGATCGATGAGGCAGCAGTAAGAATTGTACGTACATTGCTTGCGTTTGCAGAGGCCGACAATGAAACGTACAGCAAGGAAGTTATCGCATGCAAGGAGCATATTGACTTGGCGCTGGAAGCTGCGGAAAAATCCATGACATTGATAAAAAATGATCATGAGGTTCTGCCGTTTTCCAAGACAGATACTAAGCGTGTAGCGGTTATTGGAGAGCTTGGCAATAAAGGAAATATTGGCGATTACGGCTCCAGCAGAGTGTTTCCGCCATACGTTGTTACACCGTTAGAAGGAATCAAGCGCTTGCTTCCAAATGCTGAGGTTATTTTTGATAATGGAGCAGATATTGAAAAAGCCAAGGAGCTGGCAAAATCGGCTGATGCCGTTGTCTTTGTTGTAGGGTATGACCATGATGATGAAGGTGAATCCGTCACGAACGAGGATGCCGATTTTAAAGAGGGCGGAGATCGTAAAAACAGTCTCGGCCTGCACACTTGGGACATTGAGCTGATCCAGGCAGTTGGGCCGGTTAACCAAAACTCTGCTGCTGTTCTGATTGGCGGTAATATGATCATGATTGAAGAATGGAAGCAAGCGGTCTCCTCTATCCTGATGGCGTATTACCCTGGAATGGAAGGCGGTACCGCAATAGCCAAAACACTATTCGGTGATGTCAGCCCTGGCGGCAAGCTGCCCTTTATTGTACCAACAAGCGAAAGCCATCTTCCAAAAGTAGATTGGGATGCAAACGAAATAAAATATGACTACTACCACGGATATACCAAGCTGGAAAAGGAAGGAATAGAGCCTTCGTTACCTTATGGGTTTGGTTTATCTTACACAAGCTTTTCGATTTCTAATGCAGCCTTTAAAGTAATAAACGATCAAATCACCGGGTCTTGTGAAATTGAAAATACCGGGGATACAACAGGTGATGAAGTTGTTCAATTATATGTAGGCTTTAGCCATTCCAGAGTGGACAGACCTGTAAAAGTATTACGTGGATTCAAACGGATTACACTGAAACCAGGTCAAAAGGAGAAGGTTGAAATCGCCTGTCCGATTGAAAAAATCAAATGGTTCAATCCTATTACAAACGAATGGGAGCTCGAAGAGATAGCTTATGATGTCTTTATCGGAAACAGCAGTGCAGAAAAAGATTTAATTAAGGGAATTATTAGCTTGTAAGGACAAGTCAAATAATGATACTGATTTCTTTTTAAAAATTGAATACGTTTTCATCTGGAGGGTACACTATGGCACTGAAAGAAGAGTCGAATCAAAAGCTGTCATTATTGGAAAAGGTAAGCTACGGTTTAGGAGATACTGGCTCAAACTTGATTTATGCGGTGGTTACGACTTATTTAACTTTTTACTTTACAGATGTATATGGTATTGGTGCTGCTGCTGTAGGTACGCTGCTGTTAGTTGCAAGACTTGTAGATATGCTCGATAGTCCCATCTTCGGGATATTGATTGATAAAACGAATACAAGATGGGGGAAATCAAGACCATGGATTTTGTGGTCATGCTTACCATTTACTATCGTTACCATCTTATTGTTTATGGGGCCAGAGTTAAGTGCTTCAGGGAAACTGGTATATGCATACATTTTCTATATCGCTTCCAATGTATTATATACAGCAGTTAATAATCCATTAACTACGCTGCTTCCAAGCTTGTCCAGTGATGTTCAGGAAAGAACGGTTGCGAATACGTTTCGGATGTTTGGCGGACAATTTGGTGGATTACTTGTTAACTTGACCTTGCTGCCGCTAGTTGCATTTTTTGGTAACGGCGATCAGCAAAAGGGCTTCTTCCATACTATGATTCTTTTTGGCGCAGTGGGAATGGTCATGTTCTTGATTACGTTCTTTAACACGAGAGAACGTGTTCAGGATAGATCCGGAGGCAAATCACTGCCACTAAAAGAGAGTGTCAAATCGATTAAAGGCAATATGCCATGGATTGCAGGAGTTTTGCTGGGCGTAGTATTTTTTATCATGTACGTGATTAAATTGTCATCGGGCATCTATTATATTACCTACAATCTTGATAAGCCCGATCTTGTAGCAACAGTAAATACTCTAGGTTCGTTAACCCTGATAGGAATCATTTTTGTACCGTTTCTATCCAAGAAGTATAGTAAAAAGACACTGATTATTTCAGGAATGGTCATCAACATTGTAGGGCAATTAATTATTCACTTTAGTGGACAAAGTACAGCATTGGTGCTTGCAGGTACAGTCATAGGCGCAATCGGCTTTGGATTGCCTGTAGGCTTGCTATTTGCTCTAATTGCGGATACCGTTGACTACGGTGAATGGAAATCAGGTGTTCGCGCGCAGGGGTTGCTTGCTTCGACCGCTTCCGGCATTGCCATTAAACTAGGATCAGGGCTTGGTGGAGCTATCCCGGCCTGGTTGCTCGCAGCAGGAGGGTATATTGCAAATCAAACTCAATCACAATCTGCGCTTCAAATGATTGAGATCAGCTTCATTTGGCTGCCAATTACTTTAAGTGTAGTGTCGATTCTCATCCTGGTTTTTCTATATAAGTGGGATAAACCGCATCATGAAATTATTGCAGAATTGGAAGCAAGAAGAGCTCAATAAATCGGCCAAACTTGGGTCGGCCTTAATGACAGAAGCAGCAAACCGGGTCCGTATCAATAACGGACAGGTTGGCTGCTTTTCTTTTTTAAATCTTCAGATTATTTTCAGAATTTCCTGCCCTTTATCTACAGATTTATCGATTATGATTGGAGCCATTAGATAAGGGAGGGGTCTTTCATGATTATGAAGTTAAAAACATGGGTCGAAGAGAGGTCTGTTTTTCTTTATAAATTTTTGCGCTCACCGAAGCAGATAGGCAGTATAACCCCCAGCTCAAAAGAACTGGCAATGGCAATGCTGGAGCCGATTCAATGGCAGAGCACCTATGCCATTGCCGAGCTGGGAGCAGGCACGGGGGCGGTTACCAAGTACATCCCGAATGCTGCAAGATCAGGAACTAGGGTTATTTTATTTGAAAAAGATTCCTACCTGCGTGGTAAATTAACAATTCGTTACCCGGACTATTCCTGTTATGCGGATTGTCTCCTGCTTGAGAATGCGCTGGAGCAGGAAGGGCTGGAGCGGCTGGACTGTATTATAAGCGGGCTTCCATTTTTCAATTTCCATCAAGAGGTGCGGGATCGGCTTATTCAACAGATCGTAGCTTCACTTAAGGATGATGGACTCTTCATTGCTTTTCAATATTCACAGCAGATGAAGAGGCAATTGACGGAGCATTTTGAAATTGAGGTTATCCGTTTCGTGCCCCTGAACATCCCGCCAGCGTTTGTTTATATATGCCGCAAGAAACGGGTGACAGGATGAACGCCAAGCTCAGGGCATATACTCCATTGTTATGGATATTGGTCATTCCGGTGCTGAATCTTTTTTATGGACTGCTAAATAATGGCGAGGGGACTGTGAGCAGTCTGATGACGGATTTGGATAAACAGATTCCATTTGTACCGGTCTTTATTATTCCTTATCTGTTATGGTACCCTTTTATCATCATCATGCTGATTGCTTTTTTTCTTAGTAATAAAAGGGTCTACTATCTGACATTGCTTACCCAATGTCTGGGGTTGATTTCCTGCTACCTCGTTTATGCATTATTTCAGACCACAGTATCCCGTCCGTCAATTCCTGAGTATGGAATCCTCTACAAGCTTGTTGCTTTCGTATATAATACGGATCAACCGTTTAATTGCTTTCCCAGCATTCATGTGCTGACCAGCTATTTAATGATCAAGGGAGTATCCATTTGCCCTAAACTGTCGAAGCTCTTCAGAGCAGTGGTCTACACTTGCTCATGTTCCATTATTTGTTCTACACTTTTTGTGAAGCAGCATGTTTTGCTGGACATCGCCGGAGCGATCGCCTTGGTAGAAATACTGTGGTTCGTACTCATCCGGCTGTCACCGTTCAAGCAGACAATTTTGCTAAAGGGAGTTAACCAAGGTGAAAAAAATGAACATTTTGGTCGTTGATGATGATCGGGAGATCAGGGATGTGCTGCATGTCTATTTGCGGAACGAAGGTTATCATGTGGTGGAGGCTGTAGATGGTTTGCAGGCCTTGCAAATTTTACAGCAGGATGAGATCCATCTAATTATATTGGATGTAATGATGCCTAATTTGGACGGTATTGCAGCATGTCTGCACATTCGGGAGAAGTCTGACATTCCGATTATTATGCTGTCAGCCAAAGAAGAATCCCTCGATAAAATTACCGGACTGTCCACCGGAGCAGACGATTATGTGACGAAGCCGTTTCATCCGCTGGAGCTTATAGCCAGAGTAAAAGCCCAACTAAGGCGGCAGAACTTCCGTGCCCATCAACGGGACAATGTGTCGGAAATCCGAATCGATGAGTTGATTATTAATAAACATGAACATTTGGTAACTGTACGCGGCAATCCGGTAGCTCTGACTCCTATTGAGTTCTCCATTCTGGAGCTGCTCGCACATCACCGCGGGCAAGTATTCAGTGTTGAAAAGATTCACCAGAGTGTATGGAAAGACCAGACCCCCTTTTTTTCGGAAAATACAGTTATGGTTCACATCCGGAATATCCGGGAAAAGATAGAAATAACTCCAAGATCGCCTCAATACATTAAAACGGTATGGGGAGTGGGGTATAAAATTGAAAAGTAAATTTATCAGCACCCTTGCGGGAAATAACAATATTCGCATCCGTATGATCTGGTCTTTCATGATAAGCACGATTATCGCGATCGCCATTTCTGCAGTCATTCCGAACGTTTTTAATAATTACTACTTGAATCTTATTAGTGGGCTTCTTTGTTTTTTTATTCCGTTTCTTTGCAGCTTCTTTTTTCTGACCAGGCATATTATTCGCTATGTGCTGACTTTGGCAGCCGGACTGGATGTCATCGCACAAGGAAATCTGCACTACAGGGTTCCGGTAAATCGAAATGATGAACTGGGAGGCATTGCCGTTAATATTAATGCCATGGCGGAGAAGCTGGAAGAACAAATCAACAGGGAACGTAAGCTGGAAAAAGCGAAGCTGGAATTAATCACAGGTGTCTCTCATGATTTGAGGACGCCTCTTACGAGCATTATCGGCTATCTGGACCTGTTGAGAGATAAAGCATACAGGGACGAGGAGGAGCATAACCGCTTTGTTGGCAATACCTATAATAAATCGATGCAGTTGAAATCATTAATTGATGATTTGTTCGAATACAGCAGGTTAACAATTGATGAAGTGAAGCTCCAGAAAGAGACGATTGATTTACGGGAGCTGCTGGTACAGCTGTTGGTTGAAATGGAGCCGATAGCGAAGGAAAATCAACTCACGCTGGAAACCTCGATCCCAAGTGGACGAATCATGGCCTGGGTTGATCCCGAGATGATCAGGAGGTCTATCGACAATCTTCTGATGAACGCTCTCAAGTTCTCTATAAGACCTGGATTGATTCGTGTGGAGTTGTGCAATCATGAAGGGATGGCGCGAATCACTGTTGAGAATGAGGGAGCACCGATCACGAAGGAGCAGGAGGAGCGGCTATTGGAGCGATTCTATAAAACGGATGATTCCAGAAGTCGGCAGAACATTCAAACGGGGAGCGGTTTAGGCTTATCTATTGCCAAAAGTATTGCTGAGCTCCATGGAGGAACGTTAGAGCATGAACACTTCAACGGACATTTCCGGTTTCATATTATATTGCCCTTGTTCGATTGAGTGGAGGGTATGAATAGTTCAGTAATTAGGAGGATTACTTGTAGCCTTTGTTCGAATCGAATAAGTATCCGGAGTGGCTGAGATCACTTTCCCCAATTCTCCCGAGACTCTTGAATGTGGTCTATTAATTCTTGAGCTTCGACTGAGTAATCATTAAAGTCTTCAATGGTTTCTGCCTCGAGATCGATGACCCGTTTCTTGGTGGAAATAATGTTTTCAAATAAAAACTTCCTTAAGTCTTTTGCTATATGAGGATAGATTTTTTCATACAATTTTATTCCTATACCACGCTTCTCCTTTAAATCGTAATGCAAAGATGATGCCTCGTACTGCCCATTCTGTAACCATTGCGATCCATACCCCCATAACACCAAGCTGAAGTGTAATTCCTAATATGTAGCCAAGAATGACCCGGAATAGCCACATGGTAAGCAACGCAGTAATCGAAGTGAATTTCGAGTCGCCAGCCGCTCGTAGAGCAGAAGGTAATATAAAGCTCAAAGACCAAATGATAGGCTGAGCTACAGAGATTAATAGGATGAGGTGGAAGATATCTGAAACTATTGATTCAGGCGGCGAATACAGGTTAATTAGCCATGGGAAAATGAGCAATAAAATTGTGGTAATCAATACGAATAAGACACTTGAAAGTCCTAAGAATGATTTAATAAACTTTCTTGCATCAGCGATATCTCTGCTCCCAATGCATTGTCCAACGACTGTAACAATCGCTATACTTAATGCAGTTCCTCCGATTTGGAATAGCATAGATAATGAATTACCGATTGCATTGATCGTAATCGACAATGTGCCGAACTGAACGATATAGGTTTGCGTAAGTAATTTACCGCCATTGAAGAACAATTGCTCCGCTGCAAAAGGAAGACCAATAAACATAATTTTTTTCAATATTGAAACATGTAATTTAAGTGTGTTTTTAAGTTCAAAGCGTAGTGTATGATTGTAACGTAAAAGATAAATCAGTGATGCAGCAGCTCCTAGTATACGTGCACTAATTAAGGAAATAGCTAGTCCTAGCACACCCATATCTAGAATAGTAATGAATAATATGTTTAAGATAAAGTACGACAGGTTTAATATGACAGACAAGACTAGAGAAGCTTTTGTCTCAGACACACCTCGCAAGGCACCGATAACGCCTTGATAGATTGCAATGAAAGGATAGGAGATACAACTGCCAATAAGAAATATTTTAGCATTAGAGATAACATCAAAATCAGCACTGCCAAATAAAAAGTCCAGAATAGTAGAATGAAAAATGATAACGAGCACGCATATTGCGATGGAAAGCGTAGCGACGGATGAGATCGCCTGAGTTGCAGCTCGGGATGCCTGCTCTTGGTTTCGCTTGCCTATGTATTGAGCGACAATTACAGTTCCACCTGTTGAAATCGCAATAAACACGCTAATAATGAAAATGTTTACCGAATCGACCATGCTCACTGCACTAACTGCTTCAACGCCTGAGGAGCTGACCATTGCTGTATTCAAAATGCTAATGAATACAATAAAGGCAGAATCCACAAAGATCGGAATAAGCATCGAAAATATTTGTTTGTAGTTCATCGATGCTCCTGTGAAGTATTTATTCAGTAGGGAAATAAGTGGAATTTTCAAGTTAGTATACAATTTTTGCATAATATCATCTCGTTTCAGTCGGACTCATCTGAGGATTGATTGACCAAGTTCAATTATTGACAAAAAATAAGAGGCTGTCCCATAAGTCATCTAAAGATAATTTGAGGACGCTTCTTTTTTAGCAGTGGAAAGGCATAATATGAGGCAAAGGATGCAAAAATGCAGTTTTTAAAAAGTAGCCATGAAAGGATGAAAAAAAGCCTGCAAAAGTGCAGGAATATGGTTCAGAATAGACTGGTTTGAAGAGAATCCTTAGAGAAAGCCTGCACATTTGCAGGAATTGCAGGAATTCCGCATCATGAATTAATCTAGAATGGCTCC
>RCUF01000420.1_pt1 | contig 13384 bp, 14 predicted proteins | sample 2166311 | NCBI WGS metagenome assembly RCUF01 (sample SAMN09932608, study PRJNA488358) | compost metagenome | feature: garden; material: soil; isolation source: compost soil in 4-hydroxybenzonitrile-enriched culture | place: Germany: Experimental Botanical Garden Goettingen | collected 2016-01-27
AGGCTATAGAATGAAGCTCTTCCGCAATATCGAGTCCGCTTCGGCGGGACATCTCATTATTCTAAATTACAATTTTGAAAATATAGCATTGGACATGGAATACTGCGAAAGGGGGTTATTTTTTCTTGAAAATGAAGTAGTGAAACGTTAGCTTTTATTATAATTTATCGAGGATGTATATGTTTGAAAAAATCCGACAAATGTATAGATTTTTCCCTTGAGAGGCATCCACGCTTGATGTTGCAGATGCAAAACCCCCTTGAGAAACTGTCTCAAGGGGGCATTGAACCTATAGGCAACTGGCAATTCTATATTTCTTTACAACGAAAATGAATTAGTCCAGCCGCAAAGAAAACTAGGAAGCTGCCGAGAACAGTAATCATCAGGCTCTCCAGAGGCAGATTGAAGGCTCCAAAATCGGCTGGCATCATAGCTAAAACAGGCTGGGCCCATGGATAGAATGGAGCAATATTCTTCGAGTTGATGATTAACATATTCGGGATGGTAAGCGAGACGTTAACAGCAAGCGGGGCAGCAAAGCTGGACCAGCTTAAAGATATACCGAGCTGTAGTGCGGCCAGCGGAAGACAAGCGAACCAGCCTCCAAATAGGCAAGTGGCTACTATCCCCCACGGGATTGGATCGGTGAAGCCCTGAATCCATCCGGCTATAAGCATGCCTGCGAGGAAAAGCAATTGGCAGACAGCCAGCAGGCCTGCAACGATGGTGAATTTGGCTAAGTATACGGCGCTTCTCGATACAGGCAGGACAAGCAGTTGCTTCCAACCGCCACCAGTATGTTCATATCGGCAAATAAAAGCAGGGAATAGCCCAGCCAGAATCGGCAAAAACAGCATTCCGTGAAGAAGCACCATTGTTCCCAGTACTATTCTCCATGGATCAACCCCTTCGTAGGGCTCTGCCAAGATGCCAACCAGAGTGGATAGAATGGGACTAACCACAACCAGCAGCCAGACCTTTGATTTTGATATTTTCAGAAGCTCTGACGATAAAATTCGAAAGAAGGTTCTCAATTTAATCCACATCCTTGCGATTGAAATGTATCAGACCGATGAGCATGATGATCATACCGACGACTAGACCCGCGATGATGAAATAAGCCTTGTTAGGTCCGCTGTATCCAAAAACAGGCCAATTAAGCGGAAACCACTCAGACAACTGCTGCGCGAATGGAGAGATGATGGCTGCAGAAATTCCGATGGATACAGGAACGGCTTGATTTCGGAAGCTCAAGGATAGCCATAACTGCAGAGCTAACATGGGCAGGGCTGCAAGAAATGGATACAATCCAAGACGAAGTGATTCTGCAATCGGCAAAGGCATTTCGAACCCAAAGATTAACCCTAATGCGAGTGTGAAAATGGAGAGAAGCAGACAAGATACCGTGAGCAGTAAAAAGCATAGAGTGAACTTCCCGCTATATACAGCTGTACGAGAAATCGGTAGAGCAAGCAGTTGCTTCCATGAGCTCATCTGATACTCAACTCCGGCAACCAGAGAGCTCACAAGTGTACAACCGAGATAGAGTGCTATAGGTACAAACATAGCAATATTTTCGATTAGCCCACCCCATGGATCATCACTGTATTGTTTCATCAGGTAGTCAAAACGAAGACCAAAGTTAAGAGCCTGCATCGCAACAAGTCCGATAGGTGCTATTAAAATCAGCAGCCAAATGCCTTTGCCGCGGATTTTCAGAAAGTCTGCGGAAAGCGATCGGAACATCATAATATAGAACCCTCCCCGATGACCTGCATGAATATATCCTCGAGCGATTTTTTCTTCATTTCTACTCGATAAATGTCATGTCCGTTCTCAACAAGGCGTTTGACCAGAAGCGCGATTTGCGGATCATTCATACCTGGAAAAGTAAGCGTACCGTCGTGCAGCAATCCCTGAGAACCCAAATCTCGAGCTAACCATAATGCTGCATCCGGTTCCGACACGACCAGCTCAATATCATGTGTGGACTTCAAGCTCAAATTATGGATGGTATCCTGAAACACCATTTTTCCTTCACGAATAATGCCTATGGTGTTGGCCATCTGCTCCATTTCTCCGAGTAAATGACTGGAGACAAGCACGGTAATGCCATATTGCTTGGGCAGGCTTTTGATGAGCTCGCGAATTTCGTGAATTCCTGAAGGATCAAGTCCGTTAGTCGGTTCATCGAGAATGAGCAAATCGGGATTAGCGAGCAGGGATGCTGCGATGCCAAGACGCTGCTTCATACCGAGAGAGAAGCCTTTCACCGGGCGGCGGGATTCGTCCGATAGAGAGACGATATGCAGCACTTCATCGATACGGGATTTAGGAACATCGATAATCCGGCGGATGGCCTCCAAATTGTCTACGGCATTTAAATGACCGTAATAGGAAGGGTATTCGACAAGTGATCCGATTCTGCGAAGGATGGAAAGCTTGTCTTTATGCAGATCGCGTCCAAAAATTTGAATGGAGCCGTACGTAGGCTGAATCAATCCCAGCAGCATACGGATGGTGGTTGTTTTTCCGGCTCCGTTAGGTCCTAGAAAACCGAATATATCACCTTTAGTAATTTCCAGATTTAAATGGTCTACAGCACAACGTCCACGATATTTTTTCGTTAATTCCTCAGTTTGAATTATGAGTTCTTTCACGATTTATCACCTCGATGACGATTTTATCGCTCGAAGTTTAAGTGTGAAGTAGGGGCAAGTTTAAGTTTTGTTTAAAACATCTCAATGACCCTCTTAGGCTGGAACGTGCTGGAACGTATCTTTCTTGCTTGTTGAGGTAGACGTAGTTGCATAAAGTACATCTAAATCAGTGAAAATCGCTAGTTTTGGGAATTTAAGTGCAGAAGTACACTTAAGTTCCTCTAATCCGTGCTAAAGAGGATAATCACCACATATTAGTTGTAGTTTCTGCAGCTAATTTTCCCTCGCTCACCCTTAGAACGAACGTACCTTGTTTGCATATATGTGCTCCCGTGGCATTTGCAGGACTCTATCAATGAAAAAAGCAGCCCTAATTGAGCCGCTTCTTATCCTGCTATTTTAATAAATCATATAGCTGAAAACCAATATAGATCGCCACAGCCCATATAATGAGGGCGGAGATTTTGTTTATGATTCGCATAAACTTGCCTTCGTTATCGAAATCCCCTACTATTTTTCCCGCAAGAGCCAATCCGAAGAACCAGATCCACGAGACAAGAATACATGCAAGCGTGAATGCAACTTTGGACGAGCCTTGGTAATTTAATGAGCTAGTGCCGATTACGCCAACGGTATCAAGAATGGCATGGGGATTAAGGAGGGAGACAGACATAGCGAATATAATCCCTTTTTTGACAGACACGGAGGCCTTTTCTTTTTGACTTAAGCTTGCGGGTTCGCTTTTCCAGATGGACCATCCCATATAAATCAAGAACAAGATCCCTATAGAAAAGAGAGCCGTTTGCAATGCCGGAATGGTCAGCACAATGACTGAGACTCCGAGCACGGATAACAGTATGAGCAGGGTATCACACAATGAAGCGGTGACGATAACGGGGATGGCTTTTCTGAATCTGGCTTGCGAGGCTCCCTGGTTAAAGATAAACACGTTCTGAGCGCCTAGCGGGAGAATTAGTCCAAAAGCTAATGCGATCCCGTGAATTAATGCAGTTAACATATTTTTACTTCCCCCAATAACGTTTACAATGACGTCGGATAAATATAGATGCGTGTACCCGAACTTGATGATTCGGTCTCCCTAGTAAGTCCCATTTCATGCAGCAGCATATCTACTATCAGTAGGCCGAGTCCCGCTCCTTTGGCAGAGGATTTAGCATTTAGCCCTGGGCCATGGTCGGTAATGACAAGCGCGGTAACACTCCGCCTCACGGTAGTAGCTAGTCCGACATAGCCGCCGGAGCTGGCGTGGCGAATCAGATTCTGAAACAGATTATCGAGTACACGGCGAAAGCCCTGCTCGTCTATCTCCCAGAGAAGAGGAATGTCCGGTAGATCGATGTCGGCTTCGAGATGATTTTTCTCCCATAGCGGATACCAGGCTGCAGCGCTGCTTCGTACAATTCGCAGTACATCCTGATTTACGCGAGTTACCTTGTAACGTCCGCTGCTGAGCAAGTTGTAAGAGAGCAGATGGTCAATGAGGCCATCAAGATCGCCCATTTTGGATTCCATCAGGGACAGGGATTGCTGTCCTTGTTCAGACAATGGTTCTTTTTGCAAGGAATACAGATGGCTCCCAAGGACAGTTAACGGTGTCCGCAAATCATGGGACAGGTTGCTGATCAGATCCTTTCGGAGCGTTTCCTCTTCAATTTCGCGTTTTCGACTATCCTCCAGCTCATCGACCATACGATTGAAGGCTTGTTCGAGCCGTCCGATCTCATCAGGGCGACCAACGATCGTTTTGGAGGGAAGTCCGTTATTATTGCTTTGAGTCGTGCTGGATTCCAGTCTTAGAAGTCGCTTGCGAATGTCACGAATGAATAAATAGGATAACAGAAGAAAAAAGGAAAGCATCAGCATTAGAAAAAATCCGTAAAAGCGAGTATCTCCCTGACGGTTCACCGTGCTCTTAATCATATATTTTCGAGGCAGCTCCAAAACCATAAAACCCTGATTTGTAGTGCTGTTTCCACCGATAAAAGCTACAACTGTAAAAGGATCGGCATCTACACGGGCCTTCATGAAGGTAATGGTGTCCTTCAAAGACCATACCTTGGGCAAGGTATCCTGTTCAGGCAGCTGCAGACGGGTGTTTCCTGCAGCATCTACCCAGAAGAGAGAAGTCTCGGGATAGAGCTGCTTTAGATCTCGCAGTTTGCTATCGATCTCTTCCGGTGTTTTATCATTCAGGAGTCCAGCCTCTTTATGCCAAGCAGCAGCTAGGTTATTGCCTGATCCGTAGAGTTTGTTGTATGGATTATGCGGCGGGTTGAATTCGCCCCAATGCAATAGCTGATTAGTTCCCCATGATGCCAGAAAGCTGACAGGGATCAGGATCGGGATAAAGACGAGGGCAATGCCAATAATCACAAGATATCGTGATAACAAGGAGTTGCGAAATTTGATTTTTGCCCGCATTTTCATTTCATGACCTCACTCGATAGCCGATTCCACGAATCGTCTCAATGATTTCCGGGGCAGCAGGCTCCTGCTCTAATTTTTCCCGTAAATGGCGAATATGGACCATTAAGGTTTTATCTCCATCAAAATAAGGTTCTCCCCATACAGCTTCATAGATTTGTTCTTTGGTCATGATCTGACCTAAATGGCGAAGCAGGTACTGGAAGATATGAAACTGCTTGCCGGTAAGCATAATTTCCTCGCCTGAGCTTTGATTGATGATCCGGTTTTCTTTTTCATAGACAAGCAAATGACGAAGCTGCAGCGGTTCCGCGGAAGCGGCCCCATGACGACGAAGCAATACTTCAAGTCTGGCGGCCAGCTCGTCAGGATGAAACGGTTTGGTCAAGTAATCATCACCAAATTCTAGTCCTTGCAACTTATCGTCGATGGACGTGCGAGCAGACAGCATTAATACGGGGAGTGATGGATATTGCCTTTTAAGTCGTTGTCCAACCGTAAATCCATCAAGTCCCGGCAGCATTACATCAAGAATGACAAGACTGCTGCTAGCGGCCTGCTCTACTGCTGTTTCTCCACTCGTTAACCAAGTCACATTGTATCCCCGCTCTTTGAGATCACGGCTAACCCATTCCCCGATCTCGCGATCATCCTCTATGTATAACAAGTTTATGTTTAATTTTGACATTGTCTTATTGCTCCTTTCCGACTCGACTCTATTGTGGCAAATTGTGAATCAAAAATAAACTATATTTCCTTAAGCATACCATTAGTGATTGTAATCACAAGTCAGGAAATGCTCTTATGTTACGTTTTCTATGAGAACGGTTATCATTCAAATTTTATAAATTTATTGATCCAAAGGTGGCGTGAACGATGGATAAAGTACTTGATATGAACCAAACGGTATATGAATTATGTTCATCGCATCCTGATGCAATGGAGATTATGCTGGAGCTAGGATTTAAGAATATTGCTGAACCTGGCATGCTCCAGACAGCAGGTCGCTTTATGACATTGGCTAAGGGTGCAAAGATGAAGAAAATAGACCCTGAATTAATAAAATCAACTTTTCGTTCCAAAGGCTATGCCATTATTGAATAAGGATAGAAAGGACGGAGTACAATGAGCGAGTTAATTAATAATCGGGAGCATGCAGCAACAGAGTTAGAACAGTCTCATCGTCAGGAAATGTTAAAACAGATCATCAAGGAGCTGCACGCGGGAGCTAGCGTAGAAGAAGTGAAGGCTCGTTTTGAAGAAGCGGTCGGGGATGTTACCGTGGCGGAAATTTCGGCTATGGAGCATTCCTTAATGGAGGAGGAAGGTATTCCGGTATCGGAGGTTCAACGGCTTTGCTCGGTGCATACGGCGATTTTTAAAGGCTCCATTGAGCAAATACATCGCTCTTCCACACCGGAGGAGCAGCCTGGACATCCAGTACACACCTTCAAGCAGGAAAATAGAGAGATTGAACGGCTCGTCAATTTCAAGCTGCAGCTACATCTGGACAAATTTCGTAGAGCGCAAGATCAGGAGCTATCCACAGAGGCATCTAATGAACTTGTGTTCAAGCTGCTTGAGGATTTGAATTTGCTGCTTGATCTTGATAAGCATTATAGCCGTAAAGAAAATCTGCTTTTCCCTTATCTCGAAAAATACGGAATCTACGGACCTACGAAGGTAATGTGGGGAGTGGATGATGGCATTCGAGCCATGATTAAGGAAGTTAAAGCTAATCTTATTTCATTTAATGCTGGCAGTGACAAGAATATAATGTGTGTTGATCTGGAGCGTATTATTAGTGAAGTTAATGAAATGATTTTTAAAGAGGAAAATATTTTGCTGCCTATGGCCCTCGATAAGCTAACTGAGGATGAATGGGTAAAAATAGCTGAAGAGAGTGACCAAATCGGATTTTGCTTGATCGCTCCGGATCAGAAGTGGGTACCGGAAAGGGTTCCACTCAATAATGCGCCTGCGGACTCGTCAACAGATAGCAGCAGTAGCGGTGACGCTCCTCAAGGCTTTGTAAAATTCCAAACCGGTATGTTATCAATCGAGCAGCTGGAAGCTGTGATGAATCATTTGCCGGTAGACTTAACTTTTATCGACGAGAACGATGTAGTTCGTTATTTCTCGCACGGTAAAGAGCGAATATTTGCGCGCACCAAGGCGGTAATCGGCCGCACAGTGCAAAATTGCCATCCGCCACAAAGTGTTCATGTTGTGAATGAGCTGCTCGCAGATTTCAAATCCGGCAAAAAGGATGCCGAGGATTTCTGGATTCCAATTAAGGACATGTTCGTTTACATTCGTTATTTTGCCGTTAGAAGTCAGGACGGGCGATATTTGGGCACCTTGGAATTCACGCAAAATATTGCTCCGATCCGGGCTCTGGAAGGACAAAAACGGATTTTATCCTAGAAAAACTTCATAAAATTGCTAAATTATCGCCCTGAAGTCAGCTCTATTGTGAACTTCAGGGCGATTTGTTTTTTACCCCGTCCAGTGGGTGTTTCATCGCCTGAAAGCCTTGTATTTACAGGGTTCTTGGAATGCCCTACTTACTTGACCGAAAAGGTGGGTTCGCTTATAGTTGGTACGTAGGATAATCTTTTTTTATTTTTTTTAAATGAATTAATATTTTTATCTTCTATTAATAGAGAAAAAGGTGGCTTGTATAACATGTCTGAAAAGATCTACATTGGTGTTGACCTTGGCGGAACGGCAATTAAAGTTGGCATTTGTAATGAAGAGGGACAGCTTCTTCATACCTACGAAGGGCCTACAGAAGTTGCAAAGGGTCCCGAGACGATCGTTGATAACATCGAACGATATGTCCGTCTGATTGTTGAACAATCTCCATTTGAATGGGAACAAGTAGCTGGAGTGGGTGCAGGGGTCGCTGGTTTTACTAACGTTCGCGAAGGCATTATTTTATTGGCTCCAAATGTAGGTCTGAAGGACTTCCCGATTCGCAAAGTTTTGGAAGACCGTCTCGGCAAGCCTATTAAAATAGACAATGATGCTAACGTGGCGGCACTTGGTGAAGCATGGAGCGGTGCTGGTAAGGGTATCGATAATTGCGTCTGCTTTACGCTCGGTACTGGAGTGGGCGGCGGAATTATTATTGATGGCAAAATCTATCAAGGATTCTCCGGAATGGCTGGCGAACTGGGTCATATTTCGGTAGTACCTGATCTGGAAGCAATTCAGTGTGGATGTGGCAAAATAGGCTGCCTTGAAACCGTCTCTTCTGCTACGGGAATTATTCGCATGGCTAACGATGCAGTATCTCGTGGGGAACGCACATCTTTGTCACTCGTTGAGAACATTACAGCAAAAGACGTATTTGATAGTGCAAAGGCTGGGGATGAAGTAGCCACTCGCATCGTCAATCGCGCTGCATTCTACCTGGGCAAAGCTCTTGCGGCTGTAGCAGTAGTACTTAATCCTGAATTGTATATCGTTGGTGGCGGAGTTTCGAAAGCAGGGGATTTCTTGTTTAATGAAATTCGCAGCGTATTCGCTAAATTAACGCCTGAACCAGTTCAACAAGGACTTAAAATTGTTCCGGCCATTCTGGGTAATGATGCAGGGATGGTAGGAGCGGCAGGCCTGTTCCTCCGCTCATAATAGAGGAAGCTTAAAAATCTGCTTTAGATTTAGGGTATAATTATATATAGATATAGGAGTAGAAGACTTTGCGAGGAGGGAAATAGATGCCGGACAAGGATAAGGATAATGCTTCAGTTGCTAATTTGATCATCATTACAGGTATGTCGGGGGCCGGAAAATCGCTTGCTGTCCGAAGCCTGGAGGATCTTGGGTTTTTCTGCGTAGACAATTTACCTCCAGTGTTGATTCCTAAGTTTGCGGAATTGATCGAGCAATCCAAGGGAAAAATTGCTAAAGTTGCACTCGTTATCGATTTGCGCGGTCGAGAGTTCTTTACGGCCCTGTCGGAGTCACTCGCATACATCAAGGATCATTTTACGATTCATAGTGAAATTTTGTTCCTGGATGCTACTGATTCGATTCTAGTACAGCGTTATAAAGAGAGCCGCCGCCGCCATCCGCTCGCACCGGAGGGAATGCCGCTTGACGGTATTCGTCTTGAACGCAAGATGCTCGAGGAGCTTAAAATCTCGGCTACCCAGGTTATTGACACTAGCAATATGAAGCCGGCGCAGTTAAAAGATAAGATCATTTCCCGATTCTCTCATTTGGAGAGTAACAATTTATCTGTTAATATTACTTCCTTTGGATTTAAATATGGAATACCCATTGATGCGGATTTAGTGTTTGACGTTCGCTTTTTGCCGAATCCTCATTACATTGAACAGCTTCGTCCATTCACAGGACAAGACAGCGATGTATATGAATATGTTATGAAATGGCCGGAGACGCAGAGCTTCTTGACCAAATTGCTTGACATGCTTCACTTCCTGCTGCCTCAATATCATAAAGAAGGAAAAAGTCAGGTTATTATTGCTATCGGCTGTACCGGAGGTAAACACCGCTCGGTGGCGATTGCAGAATATTTAGGTCGAATGCTCGGAACTAGCGAAACGGAGACGGTTCGTGTTAGTCACCGGGACGAAGGAAGAGACCGGCATTAGATGTAGTTCAAAAAGTGGAATTTTGATCACGAAGTAATTCTATGAGGCATGTTCGGCATCGAATCTTGAATTCAGCAAGGGCCTTCCGGTGCTGAAAATTCCACTTTTTGAACCTTAATTAAATACAGTTCAGAAAGATTGTCCAATCAGCCAACGCTTGTTGGACTTGATGGTAAGAGGTGAAACATACGGTAATGAGTGGAGCCAAGGAAGAAAGAATTCCGCGGATTGTAGTGATGGGCGGTGGCACAGGACTGTCTGTCATGCTTCGCGGATTGAAAGAAAAGCCGCTCGATATTACGGCTATTGTAACTGTAGCCGACGACGGGGGTAGTTCAGGTATTCTCCGCAATGAACTGCAGATGCCGCCCCCTGGGGATATTCGCAACGTATTAACCGCTCTGGCAGACGTTGAGCCGCTTTTGTCTGATATGCTTAATTATCGGTTCTCTTCTGGCTCTGGTCTCGCAGGCCATAGTCTGGGCAATCTGATTTTGGCTGCCATTACAGATATCTCTGGTGATTTTGTAACGGCTGTTCGTGAGCTCAGCAGGGTATTTGCGGTACGTGGCCGTGTTCTTCCTGCTGCTGGTCAGGCTGTTGTGCTTAATGCGCTAATGAAAGACGGAAGCATTATTACCGGAGAATCAAAAATTCCCGAGGCTCGGGGAAAGATCGAGAGAATTTTTCTGGAGCCTACAGAAGTTGAACCTTTGCCTGAAGCAGTTGAAGCAATTCGGGAAGCAGACGCTATTCTCATTGGGCCAGGAAGCTTATACACAAGTATTATTCCAAATTTGCTGGTTCCTAAATTAGCGGAGGCAATTTTGGAGAATGATACAGCTATTAAAATATTTGTCTGCAACGTAATGACCCAGCCGGGTGAAACGGATGACTATACAGTCAGCGACCATTTGCAGGCGGTGTATGATCACGTTGGCCATCATCTGTTTGATTATGTTATCGTTAATGATGGAGACATTCCGGGGCAAGTCCAGGATTTCTACGCTGAAAAGGGTGCAAAGCCTGTACAAGTCGACTGGGACGTAGTAACAGGACGGGGATACAAGGTGATTGCCGATACGTTGGTGCTATTTCGCCGGTATTTACGTCATGATGCTGATAAACTGAGTCATCATATTTATCAATTAGTTCATAACTGGATTTTACGAAAGAGGTAGGTGAGTCCCTTGTCGTTTGCGGCGCAAACCAAAAAAGAATTAACCTTGGTCGAAGCGGAATCTTGCTGTGAGCAAGCGGAGTTGTCCGCATTGATTCGAATGAATGGTTCGGTACAGGTATCGAACAAAAAGGTTGTTCTGGATATTTCAACGGAAAACGCCGCGATAGCAAGGCGAATATATTCTTTGATCAAGAAGCATTTTCAGGTTCATACAGAACTGCTTGTTCGTAAGAAAATGCGTCTCAAGAAGAACAATGTTTACATCGTGCGGATTCCGGCAAGAGTTCAGGAAATTTTAAAGGAACTGAACATCGTATCGGAGGGTTTTATTTTTACGTCGGGGATTAATCCAGACCTTACCCGGAAAAACTGTTGTAAGCGTGCGTATTTGCGCGGCGCGTTTTTGGCTGGTGGTTCAGTCAATAACCCGGAAGGATCCTCGTACCATTTGGAAATATCCTCAATGTATGAGGAGCATTGCCAGGCACTGGTGGATCTGGCGAATGAATTTCACCTGAATGCGCGCTGTATTGAACGTAAGAAGGGCTTTATTTTTTATATCAAGGAAGGCGAAAAAATTATCGAGCTATTGAATATTATCGGTGCACATCAGGCTCTGTTCAAGTTCGAGGATGTACGAATTATGCGCGATATGCGTAATTCCGTCAACCGGATCGTTAATTGTGAGACAGCCAATTTGAACAAGACCATTGGGGCCGCAGTTCGGCAGATTGATAACATCAAGCTCCTGCAAAAAGAGGTAGGGCTTGAGAGCTTGCCTGATAAGCTGCGTGAAGTGGCTGAAGTTCGCCTCGCACATCCGGATATGAACCTTAAGGAAGTTGGCGAGCTGCTCAAGGGCACGGTTAGTAAATCAGGGGTCAATCATCGATTGCGTAAAATTGATGAGCTAGCAGAAAAAATTCGGGGGAGCTGAATTTCTTTTGCTAGTGTGCTGCATGTTGTGTATGGTATAATAATATAAATTATTATGTTGACAAAATGAACACGTGGATTGAATTCGTTATAGGGGGTAAGTTTTCATGGTAAAAAACCCAGTTACCGTTCGTTTGAAAACGGGACTTCATGCTCGGCCGGCTGCGCTTTTCGTTCAGGAAGCGAATAAATACTCGTCTGAAATCTTCGTTGAAAAAGACGATAAAAAAGTAAATGCCAAAAGTATCATGGGAATTATGAGCCTTGCGATTAGCACAGGTACAGAAATTTATATCAGTGCTGAAGGTGCGGATGCTGAACAGGCTGCAAACGCTTTAATCAGTTTGGTCAGCAAAGAGGAATTGGAGAACCAATAACACTCTTTTTTTGGCCTAACTCAGTATCACAAATTAGGGGACTATTTCGTCAAACTAGGGCGAGATAGTCCTCTTTTTGATTTTTTGTAAATACAGCTGCAACATTTTATTCTGGTCTGCGTTTAGTAGATAAATCGCCAATAATTGGAGGGTCAAAATGATGAATAATAAAAATGCTTGGTTAAAACCTGTTGGTGCAGTTTTGTTAGCTGGAACGCTGGTAGTTGGAGGAACATTTTTTACCGGAGCACTAGGCACACCTCAGAAGGCTTACGCCGAAAGTGTTGCATTGCAGAAAAATATCATTAACGTGGTAGGGTCCGGAGAAATTTCTGTAAAGCCCGATATTGCGTATTTGACAATTGGTGTAGAGACACAGGCGGATACGGCTAAGGAGGCACAAAGCGCGAATTCAACTAAAATGGCAAAGCTAAACACTTTGCTCAAGGATACTTGGAAAATCGATGTGAAAGACATTCAGACAGGCCAATTTTATGTACAGCCAAACTACAGCTATAGTGAAAAAGAAGGTCAAAAGGTTAAAGGATACTCAGCTTACCATACTATAAATGTGAAATATCGTGACCTGTCCAAAATTGGACAACTGCTCGACGCTGCGTCGAATGCAGGGGCTAATCGAATTGATAATGTTCGGTTTAGTACGGAAAACCCTGATCAATATCAAGAACAGGTGATCCAGAAGGCTATGGCTAATGCAGACTTAAAGGCATCGGCGATTGCGAAGGCAGCTAAACGTCAGGTAGGTCTTGTGCTTAGCGTGACGCAGGCGTCAGTAGAAACTCCCACATACATGGAGAATTACAAAGTGATGGCGGCAACAGCCGATTCTGGAGCTGCCAGCACATCAGTGGAACCTGGTGAAATTACTGTAAAAACAACATTGAACGTAGTTTACGAAATGAAGTAAACCAGAAGATTACACCCGGGACATCGTAGTAGCCTCTACAAGGTGAGATGTCTCGGGTTTTTTTAAGCGCTATAGAACGTAATGTGTAATAAAATGGAAGGAAAGGTGATCATGGTATCGAGAAATCGGGTAACATTAATTGCGCTTGTGTTAACTGTCTTATTTTCCAACATATCATACGCCTACGGAGATTCAGAGCAGATTCAAATTGACCCCTCAAAGATTAATAA
>RCUF01000421.1_pt1 | contig 13352 bp, 11 predicted proteins | sample 2166311 | NCBI WGS metagenome assembly RCUF01 (sample SAMN09932608, study PRJNA488358) | compost metagenome | feature: garden; material: soil; isolation source: compost soil in 4-hydroxybenzonitrile-enriched culture | place: Germany: Experimental Botanical Garden Goettingen | collected 2016-01-27
CACATTTGCAGGAATTGCAGGAATTCCGCATCATGAATTAATCTAGAATGGCTCCATGTTTCAATACATTCTCAACCTTATATAAATGAGCTTGAATTAACTGGCTGGCAAGCTCGCTATTTTGAGCTAATATTGCATCATATATGGATTGATGCTCCTTTAAGAGCAGTGTGGAAGAGGACTTGTCCTCGTAAAACCATAGCTGACGAGTTTTCCCTATTGTCTCGGTAAGCTTACAGGAAAGTGAGCTCATTAATGTATTAAGCAATTCATTATGCGAGGCAGCCGCTATAGCCAGATGAAATTCGATATCCGCATGCTCACTCATTTGCGTATCGTTCATTTCCAGCGCTTGCTCCATTTGTTCAATAATTTGCTTTAATTTCTCGAGATCCATATCATTTCGACGCTGGGCAGCGAATGCCGCACTGCCGCTTTCAAGCCAAATACGAACTTCCAGTATCTCTTTTACGTTTTCCGATTCCTCGAATGGATCACGCGAGTTACTCTGCGAGGTAGGCAGTACTTTATTGACAAAGGTACCTCCGCCATGCTTCACATCTATCCAGCCTGTAGCCTTTAATGCACTCAATGCTTCACGAATTGTGGAGCGACCCACTCCAAAGGAAGTACTCAAGTCAACTACGGACGGTAGTTTTTGACCAGGCTGTAAGAGACCTTCCTCAATTTGTGAAAGAATGACTCTTTGCACAATCTCATGTCCTTTTTCAGTTTCTACCTTTATCGGCTGCATAGAGCTTTAACCTCCCGAAGATATAACTATCGACTATACTGTACTACTTTGTTACGCTATAATCAACATAAAGTCATCAGATGACCTGCTAACTTTTGCTATGGAGGAATCGATTATGTTGAATGAAGCTGTTGCCAGACAACTAAGAGAGATTGTAGGAGAAAAGTTTTTTCGGACAGATCAGGAAGCGTTAATCACACATTCCTATGATGGAACGCCGATGCTGCAAGCTTTGCCTGATGGAGTTATTTATCCAGAATCAACAGAGCAAGTTTCAGAAATTATGAAAATAGCTAGCAGCCGTCTTATTCCGATTGTAACAAGAGGCTCTGGCTCGAATCTTTGCGGAGGTACAACACCGTTGCAGGGCGGGATTGTGATGGTTATGCATCGCATGAACAAAATAATTGAAGTGGATATGGAAAATCTAACGGCTGTTGTCCAACCTGGTGTAATTACCGGCCAATTTATTACTCATGTTGAAGGGTTAGGACTGTTCTATCCACCAGATCCAAGCAGTATGAAAATTTCCACAATTGGGGGCAATATCGCTGAATGCTCAGGTGGTCTAAGGGGCTTAAAGTACGGAACTACGAAAGATTATGTACTTGGCTTAACCGCAGTACTGTCTAATGGTTCCGTCATTCGTACTGGAGGAAAATTGACTAAAGATGTTGCTGGTTATGATTTGACGAAATTGTTAGTAGGCTCAGAAGGAACACTTGCAGTCATTACGGAGGCGATTCTTAAGCTGATTCCACAGCCGAAAACAAAGAAAACGATGGTTGCGATGTATAAGGATATTTATGGTGCAGCACGCACGGTATCTAAAATTATTAAAAATCAAATTATTCCAGCAACACTAGAGATTTTAGATAATCCAACCATTCGAGTTGTAGATGACTTTGCGAAAATTGGTTTGCCACTAGATATGGCCGCGATCCTCATTATTGAGCAGGATGGCGAGCCGGAAATGGTTGAACGTGATATTGAAAAAATTCATCTTATTTGTAGAGAAGAGCAAGCGGATCGCATTGAAGTAGCAGCGGATCGTGAAGAAGCAGAAAAGTTACTGACTGCAAGACGCAGTGCATTTACAGCACTCGCACGCCTTCGCCCAACAACGATACTTGAGGACGCTACCGTACCGCGTTCAAAAATTGCAGATATGGTCTTGCGTACAAATGCAATCGCCCAAAAATACAATGTGAACATAGCAACCTTTGGACATGCGGGTGATGGTAACCTGCATCCAACTGCAACTACTGACGCACGAGACCGGGAAGAAGTGCATCGTGTTGAGGAGGCATTTGCAGAAATTTTTGAAGCTGCGATTGAGCTTGGCGGCACGATTACTGGCGAGCATGGGGTCGGTGTTGTGAAAGCGCCTTATTTGGAATGGAAGGTTGGAGAAGCGGGAGTTGAAGTAATGAAAGGAATCAAGGCCGCTTTCGATCCGTTGAACATTTTGAATCCAAGTAAGATTTTTGCTAAGGAAACAAAGAAGAGAGTGGTGGTGCAGCATGGCTAATACAACAGGAAAACCAGCAATTGAGCATTCAAATCCTTTAGCTCAAACTTTATTAGAGAAGCTTGACTATGATCAGTTAACCAATTGTATGCGTTGCGGCTTCTGCTTGCCTGCTTGTCCGACATTCCGTGAGACAGGCATGGAACCAGCCTCTCCACGTGGACGCATTGCGATGATGAAGGCAGCAGTAGATGGACTAATGGTTCCAGATCAGCAATTCCAAGATCAAATGAACCTGTGCTTAGGCTGTCGTGCATGTGAACCAGCTTGTCCGGCAGATGTGAAGTATGGCCAATTAATTGAACAGACGAGGGAAGCGATTGAGGAGCACGCAACTCATTCATTGCCTATTAAAGTTGTTCGTAAGACCGTATTCAAAAAAGTATTTCCGAAGCGTAGTAAACTGAAATTGCTTGGGGGAACACTTGCGTTTTATCAAAAATCCGGCTTGCAAAAAGTAGCGCATTCAACCGGTGCAATGAAGCTGTTTCCAAAACATTTAGCGGAAATTGAATCTATTATGCCATCCTCCAGCTCTAAGGGGATAGTCGATCGTCTCGGTACTTTTTATCCTGCAAAGGGTGAGGCCATCGCCAAAGTAGGGATGTTCCGCGGTTGTATTATGGATGTTATGTTCGCAGATACGAATGTGAATACCGTTGAGCTGCTGTCTGCTGCGGGTTTTGATGTATACATTCCCGACAGTCAGGTATGCTGTGGTGCGTTATATGCACATAGTGGAGAAATGAACGATGCAAGACAATTGGCAGCTGTGAATATTGATACATTCAAACAGCTGGGTGTTGATTATGTTGTATCAAATGCAGGCGGTTGTGGTGCTCTTCTCGTTGAATACGACCATCTTATGCAGGATGATGAAAAGTACCGTGAGTCCGCAAAATGGTTTGCTTCAAGAGTGATCGATGTCAGCGCATTGATTGTAGAAAAGGGACGTGTACCGAAATTTGCTCAAAAAGAAAGCTCTCCACAAGCTGAGAAAATTAAGGTGACGTATCAGGATTCCTGTCATCTGCGCAATGTAATGAAAGGCTCTAGCGCCCCACGAACATTAATGAAGCAAGTAGCTAACACTGATTATATTGAAATGGTCGAATCCGATCGCTGCTGTGGCTCTGCGGGTATATACAATATTGTACAGCCTGAGATGGCAGGTTCCATTCTTGAGCACAAAATGGAGCATGCGAATAATACGCAAGCAAGCTATATGTTGACGAGTAACCCGGGCTGTCTACTCCAAATGAAGGTTGGTATTGAAAAGCATCAGCCAGATCAGCCGATGAAGGCGATGCATATCGTTGACTTTTTACATGATCGGATGATTGTTTCAGAATAGTAAATTTGGGTATTTATTATGTCGAAATTTACTTTACTATTGAAATAGGTTGTCTATATTGTTTATGATATTGTTTAAGTGAGAGTTCAAAAAGTCAGATTTTCAGCACCGAGAAGATTGGATGAAGCTAGGGACTGAGGAGCGGAGCGTACGTAGTGGGTACGTGAGCACCGGAAGTCCCGGCTGAATTCAAGATTCGATGTCGAATATACTCCTACGACTTACTTCGTGATCAAAAGTTGACTTTTTGAACAACCTCTAAGGTGTTAATTAAATCTAGAGTAGGTAGATTATGAGTTTAAATGACAACGTTTTAATTAAGATTCGTGAAATGAGAGAAAGTTTTACTCCAGTTGAACGATTGGTTGGAGACTACATCTTAGAAAATACTGAAGAAATCCCCCATTTGTCGATTAAGGAATTGGCTCAATCGAGTAAAACAAGTGATGCATCTGTACTACGTTTCTGTAAGACGATGGGGTACAGCGGATATCGCAATTTTATTGTGAGTATATCGGCCTCTTTGGGTTCCCGTGATGAGGATTCAAAGGCTCAGTATACAGATATTCAGCCAGGTGATGATCTTTCGACAATTATTTCAAATATCTCTTTGAATAATTGCAAGTCCATTGAGGACACGCTTAGTGTTATTGACCGAAAAGAAATTGCAAGAGCTGTAGAGTTACTACGTCATAGTAAGCGCATTGTTTTCTTTGGAATAGGTGCCTCAGGAATCATTTGTATGGACGGGGAACAGAAGTTCTCACGAATTAATAAGATGTGTCATGCTTATACAGATGGTCATAGTCAGCTTACAGCCGCAACTTTACTTGAGAAAGATGATGTTGCCATTTTCATTTCTAACTCTGGAGCAACTAGTGATATTATTGATGCACTGGAAATTGCTCAAAAGAACAAAGCGAAATGTATTGCGATTACGAAATACAATAAAAGTGAGCTTGCAGAGCGGGCGGATATTGTTCTTAGTATATCTACACCTGAAATAACCATTCGCAGTGGCGCTATGGGCTCACGTATTGCGATGCTTACGATCATCGACATATTATTTGCTGGTGTTGCCAGTGCAGAATACGATGAAGTAAAAACCTACTTAACAAAAACACATAATATATTGAAGAAAAAACTTAGAAATTAGATTCTGATGAAATGAATATGAAAGAAAGCATTGATCTAGGATCAATGCTTTCTTTTTGTATTTCATGCACTAATTTTTATACTTAACGTATTATTTTCTTATTTGATGTTAGATTAGCTACAAAAATGAAAACGTTTTTCTTAACGAATATTATGATTAGTTTATTCCATAATTGAAAGCTTAGCACACTGATTTCATGAAAATTTTTAATGAAATTTGAATAGTTATAATGCAATTTCATATTCCATTTGGATCAGTAATCAGCATATAAGACAGGGTTTTCCTTTTTCAGGAATACTGTAGTAATAGGGCTGTAAGCGTTTGCCAAAAATTTTATCAAACACTTGTAAGCGCTTTATAAATATGGTATAACAGAGTGTGTAAGGAATGAAATAAAACATCAGAATTTATTTTCTTTATGAAATTATATTTCAAAAACTATTGACGGAGCAAAAGTATTGTATTAGTATTAGAGCATAAGATTTGTTAGTTAACCTTACACATCTTGTTAATTACAAGTGAGATCAAGGCTGGCAAGAAGGAGGATGGCTATGAATGACTACCTTGCGGGATTAACAACAGAGGCTGTGAATCCAGACACATTAATAATTGATGAATGTACTACGGAAGAAATGATCCAGTTAATGAATCAACAAGATGCACTGGTTCCTGCAGCTATAGCTGAGGAAATTCCGCAGATTGCAAAGGCGGTAGATATTCTACATCATAGGTTGTCTAATGGTGGAAGAATGTTTTACATAGGAGCTGGCACATCAGGAAGATTAGGTGTTTTGGATGCTTCCGAATGTCCTCCTACCTTTGGTACAGATCCTTCCTTGGTACAGGGCTATATCGCTGGTGGTGATATTGCTTTGCGTACTGCGGTTGAAGGCTGTGAAGACGATATGGATGAAGGGATCGCATTAATCGAAAGTATCGGTGTAACAAACAGGGATGTACTTATTGGGATTTCGGCAAGCGGCAGTGCAAACTACGTTATTGCAGCTTTAGCGAAAGCAAGGGAGCTTGGAGCAGCTACTATCGGTGTTTGTAACAACAAAGGCTCAAAGTTCGAACCCATTGTAGATGTTTGTATTGCACCTGTTGTAGGGCCGGAGGTCATTAGCGGCTCGACTCGATTAAAGGCAGGAACTGCTCAGAAGTTGGTGCTTAATATGCTAACAACATGCACAATGGTCAAGTTAGGGAAGACGTACAACAACTTAATGGTTGACCTAAAGGCAAGCAATATTAAGCTCGTAGATCGTTCGATCCGCATCATTATGAACACGACTGGTGTAGATACATCAACCGCGACAGAAACACTAGAAAAAGCATCTATGAACTGTAAGTTGGCAATTATGATGATTAAGACGGGGTTAGATGCAAAAGAAGCAGAACAAGCACTTAATGCAAATGGAGGACGCTTGAAACAAGCAATCTCATCATTGGCTTAGGTGGCGAAGAAGTGGAATAACGGGATTGATGCTCTAAAATTGAGGAGGCTGCTATCGATGAAAAAAAGATTACGTGTATTAACTCTATTTTTGTCAGTAATCATGATGTTATCACTATTATCCGCTTGCGGAGGAAACGGAAATAATTCTACAGCTTCTACAGATTCCGGTAACTCAGGTAGCAGTAATGGTGGTTCTGAGCCCAAAAAAGATACGATTACAGCACTATTACCTCCAGTAACAGGAAACTTTCAAGCTAGATTTACTGAAATGGAAAAAGAATTCAATGAAAAGTATCCTAATCTAACATTGAAAATCGAACCAGCAAGCTGGGAAGATATGACACAAAAACTTGATACTCAAGTAAATGCTGGTTCTCCTCCAGATATTGCTTGGATTGGTTCGACTGGACTTTCTAAATATGCTGCACTAAATGTATTACTTGATCTTAATCCATACCTTTCTGATGAAGTGAAAGCAGACTATGATGCAGTTCCATTGCAATCTTTCCAATTGGGTGATGCTCAATACGGTCTTCCAGCTTACATGGAAATTCACTCTATTGGTGGTAACAAGCAGTTCCTTGAAGAAGCAGGTATTGATTACAAATCAATCCAACAAAACGGATGGACATACGATAAGTTCCGTGAAGCTATCGCTAAAGGGGTAGTGAAAAACGATAAAGGTGAAACAACTCGTTACGGTTTCGTATTCGCGACATCTGGTGTAACATCTAAAGATTACCTAGGTATTATGGCAAAATCTGCAGGTCTTCCTGAATACTTCGATAAGGATCTTAAATACACTTACACTAGCCAAAATTTCCTAGGTCTTCTAACTTCTCTTCGTCAATTGATTGATGATGGTTCTATGCCGAAAGAGCTAAGCTCTATTGATGCAGGTAAACGTTGGAACATGTTCCTGACGGGTCAAACAATGATCACTGGTAAAGGTCTTTCATCTTTTGAAAACTCTGCTCGTCTAAACAATGAGAAAATTAAAGCTAATGATGGCTCTGCTGTAGCAAATTCTATCGAAGCAGATTACATTGTTCTTCCGGTTCCTACATTCAATGGTGCTGATTATGTTCCAACTTCTGTAGTTGATGGTTATATCGCACTTCGTGGTAAAAAAGATCCTTCTGAAGAACATAAACAAAACATTGCTCTTGCTATGACTTACTTGTCTTCAGGTCAAGTTGCTGCAAATTACAGCAGCGAGATCTTTACAACACCAGTTACAGCATCTGCACGTGCTTTAGAACCAGCTGAGTCATTTGAACGTAATGCAGATAATGTCGCTGCAAGTGACATCATGAAGTCAAAAGCTATACCGGCTCGTACGGACATTCCTACTGATCTAGCTGCTGAAGCCATTAAAATTGAAACAGAAGTAATCATTCCTAAGCTACAAGCATTACTTGCAAATGAGATTACTCCACAACAAATGTATGATGTAGTTAAAGCTGCAGCTACTAAGTCCTTCGGTGCAGATGGTGTTGTAGTTGACTAGTCTGTCCTAGACTGACATGTGAAAGCTGTACGTAGCTATAACGTACAGCTTTCCTTCTAAATTAGTGTTGAGCTTGTACTGTTTTTAAGAAGAGAGGTGCAACCCAATGAATCAAACGTTGACTAAAAGAAAAAAATTGAAACTCGAAAGTGACTCAGGTTGGGGATACGCGTTTATCGCAGTAGCACTTATTGCGTTTTGTTTATTTACCGCATATCCAGTCATCAATGCTTTTATTATCAGTTTACAAGAATATGGTCCATTAGGGTCCACTTTTGTCGGCCTGGAAAACTTCGCTAACTCATTTTCAGATGAACTTTTCTGGAAAGCATTGAAAAACACATTAGTGTATACCCTATTAACTGTACCATTTAATATTTTTCTATCCTTCTTAATTGCAATTTTGATTATTCCTTTCAAGAAAAGAACACAAACAATCTTTAAAGCACTATATTACTTGCCAGCTGTAGCATCTGGTGTAGCGCTTGCTGTTGTATGGTTATGGATCTTCGATCCCTTGAAAACAGGTATTTTCAATCAGTTGGTAAGTTTCTTCGGTGTATCTAATCAAAACTGGCTTGGTTCCAGTGCAACTGCAATGTTTTCACTTGTATTAATGTCATGGCTATCAAGTCACGGTACAGCAATTATTATTTATCTAGCTGCATTACTCGGTATTGATAACAGCTATTATGAAGCAGCTGAAATTGACGGCGCGACATTCTTGCAAAAGCTTTGGTTTATCGTCGTTCCTTTCCTTAAGCCAACAACGCTATTCCTACTTGTTACTGGTGTCATTGGTTCATTCCAAGTATTCCAAAACGCTTATCTTATGACAGGCGGTGGACCAGACCATGCTACAACAATGGTAGGTTTGTTAATATTTAACAATGCGTTCACATATTTTGAGTTTGGTGAGGCGGCAGCACAATCATTAGTTCTAGCAGCGATTATCGGATTTATTTCATTCCTTCAATTTAAGTTTATAGGTAAAGATGTAGAATACTAGGAAAAGGGGCAGAATACTATGGGTTTGTACAACAATGGCTTAAGAAGCAAAGGGTATCTGTTCGTCCGTAATGGTCTAATCATTACGTTCCTTATCCTATTTGCTGCAGCTACCATTTTCCCGATATACTTTATGATCATTTCCTCGTTTGGTGATCCGGTAGAAGCTGGCGCAATGAGCTATTCTATCTTTCCATCGAAGATTTCATTTGAATCATATAAATTTTTCTTTAAATTCAGCCCACATTCATTGGACTGGTTATTGAACTCCTTTATTGTAGCAGCGTGTATTACGGTATCTAACGTATTTTTTGCTACACTTGCGGGATATGCTTTTGCAAAAATGAAATTTAAAGGAAAAAATATTTTGTTCGCTATTTTGCTAGGATCTATGATGATTCCTGGTCAAGTAACACAGGTTCCGCTATATATTTTGATCGTAAATGTCTTTGATTTACAAAATACGTACACTGCGTTGATTATGCCAAGCTTAGTTACGGTGTATAACATTTTCTTGGTTAAGCAGTTCATGTCTTCCATTCCAGTTGAAATTATTGAGGCTGCTAAAATCGAAGGTTGTTCTCAACCTAAAATCTTCTGGCATATCATTATGCCTCTATCTAAAACAGTTATGGCAGTATTAGCTATCCTAACGTTCATGGCAGCATGGAATGACTTCTTCTGGCCATTCCTAGTAACGAATACTATGGATATGCAAACCATTCAAGTCGGCTTGAAAAACTTCCGCTTTGCGAATACAACTTACTTTGCACCAATGATGGCGGGGGCAACAATTTCAGCAGTTCCAATGTTTATTTTGTTCTTCAGTTTACAAAAATACTTCCTTGAAGGGGTAACAGTTGGAGCGGTGAAAGGTTAATGGACAAACAATCAAAAGTGGATGCAACATACTTAGTTGGCTTGATGTCCGGTACATCAGTAGATGGTATTGATGCAGCAGTAGTTAAACTTTCTCCAACAGCTGAAAGAGAGCATGGAGTAGAGATTGAATTACTGGCTTTTGAGAACACTCCTTTTCCGATGCAAGTTAGAAACTCTATATTTGAGCTTTTTGATCCTGCTAGCGCTACGATTGATAAGGTTGGCGCAATGAATATGTGGCTTGGCGAATTATACGCCCAAGCCACATTATCAGTTATTGGGAAAAGCGGCCTTTCCCCATCGCAAATATTCGCAGTAGGATCACACGGTCAAACGATCTATCATGCTCCGGAGGAGAATGTTATGGGCGGCTATAATCTCCATTGTACAGTTCAGATTGGTGACGGCGCAGTGATCGCGAACCGCACAGGAATTCCGTGTATTTCAGACTTTCGGGTCGCTGACATGGCAATGGGTGGACAAGGGGCTCCCTTAGTACCATTTACTGAATACTTATTGTTTAACAATCCAGAAAAAACACTGCTGATGCAGAATATTGGCGGAATAGGCAATGTAACTGTTTTGCCTGCAAATGCCTCATTAGAAGGGGTATTTGCTTTTGATACGGGTCCTGGAAATATGATTATTGATGGGCTTGTATCGCAATTATATGCCCCTATGACGATGGATGTTGGCGGCGAAATTAGTGCGAGCGGTCAAGTGATTGATGAGCTATTGAAATGGATGCAGCAAGATGAATATTATACGATACCGTTACCAAAATCGACAGGCAGAGAACGGTTTGGTGGGCAATATGTGGCACAAATCATTGAATTGATGAAAGCTAATAACTGGAAAGCAGAACATGTTGTTGCAACAGCTACGCACTTAACAGCATGGAGCATCGTCGATGGCTATGAACGGTATATTGCGCCGCAGCATCAAGCTCAGCAATTGTTAATTGGCGGCGGTGGAAGCTATAACAAGACGCTATTGCGTGATTTGCAGCAATTATTTGAACCACATCAGGTGCAAGTGCTGACACAGGAGGATATCGGTGGCAATAGTGATGCTAAGGAAGCAATTGCTTTTGCTTTACTAGCATATTATACGATGGAACGTTTACCAAACAATATTCCACTAGTAACTGGAGCTTCACGACCAGTAGTAATGGGCAAAATTTCCTGGCCCTATCGTGGACGTCTACAGGAGGCTTAAATGATGCAAATCAGACCCTTTTCAGTTGAAGATCAATCTGCAGTAGTAGAGCTTTGGAATCGTGAGGCTACAAAATATGATTACAAGCCATTTACAGAGCAAGAGTTTCAAGATACATTCATCGATCATCCTTATTTTGACCTTCACTGTATGTGGGTAGGCTGTAACGAAAAAGGGATTGTTGGTTTTGCAGCTGGCTGCAGTGGCGATGATCTTCCTCTTGGAGATGTGGCCGGCTATATTACCAGTGTAATTATTGATGCTGATGTGGCTTCTCTAGAGCTTTACGATGCTTTTCTATTACTATTAGAAGAAAGATTTCAGCAACTTGGAAAAAAACAAGCGGATGTATTGTTTTTCAACCCTGTCAAGCTGAAATGGAGTATTCCAAGTGCGCCTCAGCATGAGCATAATAATGCACCAGGTATCAGTAAGGACCAGCCATTATTCGAAGCCTTGATAGCTAGAGGCTATGAAGATCGAGCAACGCAATGCGGCATGTATTTAAAGCTAGGAAACTTTATTATTCCCGAAGATATTTTAGGTAAGGAAGCTAAAGCAAATAGCAAGGGCTATTATGTTGAGCTCTATTCCCCTGCTTTACATAATGGGCTAGAAACAACACTTGCTGCTCTGCAAAATCCGCAGTGGGAAAAGGATGTTGTTACTTATGTGAAGGATGGCGCTCCACTTGTTATGGCTGTGTACGACAACGAGGTTGTTGGCTTTGCAGGTCCAATTATTTTAGAACCTAATGGTCGAGCATTTTTTTGTGGTATCGGTGTGCACCCGGAGCATGAGGGCCATGGCCTCGGCAGTGTATTATTTTTCCGAATGGTTGAAGCTTTTCAAAATGTGGACTGTCAATATATCTCTTTATTCACTGGCAGTAATAATCCTGCTCTTCGAATCTATCAAAAAGCGGGCTTTAATATTGAAAAACAATTTTCTATCTTGCGGAGGGAACTTTAAAGATGAGCGAAAAATTAACAGTATTAGCAATTGGAGCACATGTTGGTGATGTGGAACTAGCTTCTGGTGGTGTACTCGCGAGTCATAGTTTAAAGGGAGATCACATTGTGACACTAGCATTAACTGCAGGTGAGAGAGGTGTGCCAGCAGGACAGGATATAAAGGAATATCGTCAGCAAAAAGTGAAAGAGGCACATGTTTTTGCGGAAATGCTTGGCGGTGAAGCAATAGTATTTGATTATTGTGACGGAGAGCTGCCTGATAATCTACAAGTTCGTATGGAAGTTTGTGATGTGATTCGTCGCGTGAAGCCTAACATTATTATTACACATTGGAAAAACAGTATGCATAAGGATCATGCGCTAACGCATCATATCGTTAACGATGCTCGTTTCTATGCAGGCTTGGCATCCTTTGAACGTGAGCTTCCAGCTCATTTTGCAGCAAGATTATATTATTCTGAAAACTGGGAAGATGCGGTTGATTATGTCCCTTACGTATATGTAGATTTCGATCAAGCTGCATTTGATTTATGGATCGATGCATTAAGCAAACATTGGTTTGTGACGAATAGTAAATCTTTCAAATACATGGATTATTATAAAGCGTTAGCGGTAGTTCGTGGCTGTGAAGCAAGAAAGTCATATGCAGAAGCATTTATGGTGCCTGCTGAAACGATGAAGGTTAGACAGTCTAGTCTTTGGTAGGAGGCCAGATTTCATATGGTGTTAAATGGAATAGATTCTATTACGAAGTATCGTCATTTGTTTGAAGGCAAGCGTGTCGGATTAATAACAGCTCCGACAGGGCTTACGAAGGATTTTGAATCAACGATTACAATATTACATGAAAACTTTAATCTTGCAGCGATGTTTTCGCCTGAACATGGCGTTCGTGGTGATTTGGATGCAGGGGCATTAGTAGATACGTATACAGATCCTTATACGAATGTTCCGGTCTACAGCTTGTACCGTAAAGATTCCAAGCGTTTGACAAAGGAAATGCTGGATGAAGTAGACATCGTTGTATATGATATTCAAGATGTTGGCGTAAGGTATTATACATTTATTTATACGATGCTGTACGCACTTGAAGATTGCGCTAACGCAGGCGTAGAATTTGTTATTCTTGATCGTGTTAATCCACTTAATGGGATTACCGTAGAAGGCAATATTTTGAAACAAGGCTTCAAATCATTTGTCGGAAATTACGAGCTGGCTGTTCGATATGGGCTGACAGCAGGTGAAGTAGCAACGATGGCAAATGATCAAATGAATTGGAATGCATCGCTACATGTCGTTCGTTTGGAAGGCTGGGAACGGAGCATGTCCTTCCCGGATACCGGATTAACATGGGTACATCCATCACTTGGAATGCCACGATATGAAACAGCGTTACTATATACAGGTACTTGCTTATTTGAGGGCACAAACTGCTCAGAGGGACGAGGTACAACGTTCCCATTTGAAATGATTGGAGCTCCTTTCATTCAAGCGCAGCAATTGGCA
>RCUF01000422.1_pt1 | contig 13338 bp, 13 predicted proteins | sample 2166311 | NCBI WGS metagenome assembly RCUF01 (sample SAMN09932608, study PRJNA488358) | compost metagenome | feature: garden; material: soil; isolation source: compost soil in 4-hydroxybenzonitrile-enriched culture | place: Germany: Experimental Botanical Garden Goettingen | collected 2016-01-27
ATATACCTGCTCTACAAGCATCGACTGGACTGCTAGATCAGTGCAAATTCCTGCAAATGTGCAGGCTTTGGCCTCTTATTTCCAACAAATACACGAAATTACTGCAAATGTGCAGGCTTTACTCACAAACATGCTAATATCTGACCCACTATCAAAAAATTGCTGCACATTTGCATCCTTTTAACGAAATTTAACTATTTCCTTCGGAAAAACTGCATTTTTATATTAACTAATAAAAACAAGGTCGCCCAATAAAGGCAACCTTGTTGTGTTATATCAAATTATTGAGAAAATAACAGATGAAAAACGTTGATTTATCAATGCTCGTTTTCATAATTAATGATAAAATCGAGTAAAAATTATTTCAATGTATGCTCTACTTCGAAAGCGACGCTTAGTAAATATTGTAATTTTCTAAATTGATATCATCAATTCTTACTCGATTTCGAAGGCTTCGTTGAAACCAGTTAATTTTATATAGTCCTCTTTTATCTGAAAGTCGTTTTTCACCTAGATGATCATTCATTTTCACTGATCTCGGTAAATTAGTTGTTAGAATCTTTTTCTATCAGGAAAGTGAGGTCCGCTGGATCCTTGGATGTGATCAACAGCCGTTTCGAAGGCATGAATAATACGTTGAACAGCTATGAACTCCGGATCATCTGGTCCTAAATCCTGCATAAACATCAACTGAAGAATCTGTCTATAAAATGAAATTCGCTCGTTAAGACGTTCCTTTTCCAAACAAATAATGTCATCAAGAGTGTGTGATTGGATAAACTCCTTAACTGGATTTCCCTCGGAAGCTCTTGCGTCCCGTTCCCAGGTTGTAAATATCATTTCTTCGGAGTCAGACAAATCAATCGAGGAGCGAATACTATTAAACGTAATCTGTTCTTTTGCTAACATGACGTGAAACGATTTGTTTTGAAACAGCTCTTTGAGAACTAAAACACACATCTGTCGATTACCGAGCAATATTCCTTCAAAAGGATGAATGATCCAATACCCCTCTTTCGGATACATGTTGAAGGTAAAGAATTCCCCACCATAGTTGTACTTTATCTTAATCGACATATTCGACATAAGCTCATACTGAAACTCTTGCATATCTTTCCTCCCGCACCACTTCTACTAATACTTATCATAGCAGAAGTGGTGACGTTAAGCATCTCTATTATGATTCAATTCAGTTATGGATTCTGAACGTTCGGATGCTGCCAAAAATATTAGTGTAATCAAGAGTCCAGCGCAGACAATGAAACCTAGCATTGCTTCCACCCCATGGCTTTTTCTACTTTATATGCATTCTGGTGAAGGTATATGCTATTCATGATTCCCACTGTTCTCTACTTATATAATGTTATGTGATTAATAATTTCTACTCCAGAAGTCCGAACTCTGCACTTTCCAACTCGGGGTTTGCTTTCGCGCCTGTATTCAAACCAATACGCTGACCCATCTGCTGATTGATTACGCCAAGACGTTTGTTTTGCTCGCTCGCTGTCTGAATAATGGTGCGGTTTGATTGTTCGAATAAATCCATGGCAGCAAAAAGATCCGAGATACCCCGTTCAATGGATTCAATCTGTAATCCCGGCTTACTCATCAACTCGTTCGTCTTCTGAGTCGTTTCTTTCAGCAAACGCGAGTTTTCCTCGAACATACTACTTAGCGTAGCATTTGTATTGTTGACGGCTTCAATTGTTTGCGCCTGGTCCTCCAAGGCCATCGAAATCATAGCCGATACCGTCAACAAATTTTGAGTTTTCTCGATCGTTGCATCAACCGCATCAATGAGTTTGTCATTATTATCGTTAATAATATCGGTACCAGCGATAGCCTGCTGATACAGGATAATCATTTCATGGAAGGACTGAATTCGAGTAACTACCTTACGTAGACCCCGCTCCAAATGTGATTTCCTAGCCTCATTTTCCGACTTCGCTATTTCTTCTTCGAACAAGGACTTTAGTTTCTCTCCCATGGCAATTCGCATTTGGAGCTGATATACATTTTCGATGGAGCTTTTCTTGAGAGTTTTCATGTAGGCCATGTTCTCCTCGAGCGTTTCCTTACCATTGCGAAGCGATTGAACAATAGCATTCACATTTGTTTTAACGGATTGATACTTATATATGTAATTTTTCAGCGGCGTTTTTTTCAGAAGCTTGTCCATTAATCCAAGTTGTTTGCTTTTGCTCAGGGAATCGATCTCACCACGCAACTTCAAGATATTGTTTTGAACCTCAGAACGTTTTCCGGACATCAGTTCATTTACTGGTCGTTCAAGCATCGTGAGTGACTGACCTGCTGACTCCATCGTTTTTGATCCCATTCGACCGATGCTATCCATGAGAGTTTCCAATTCCATTGTATCGGTTGCTGATACTTTACTGAGCAGCAGTTTTGCCTCTTCTTCGACTTTCATCAAATCCGTTTGTTTCAATTCAACAAGTTGTGCAGACATTGTTACTCCTCCTCTAATTAGTCGGCAGATCCATACCTTTGATGAATAAGTTCTACCCGTGTTTGAAGTTCAATAAGATCTTTTTGCTCGATTGACTCAACATACGAAGAAAGCTTTGTATGGATATCTTTCAGACCATTCAGCAGCAAGCGACGGTTAATTCGCTTACCTTCCCCGCTGAGTTTCAAGAACGGGTTGATCGCTCCATTCAAGTCCTTAAAAACTAGGCGCTGAATATTGTGGTTCATGTTGCCAGCATTCATTTCCTTGAGTTGAGGGATCAGATGTTTAATTCTCGTGAGAAGACTTAAGCTTTTTTCGACGATCTCATTATCTAGTGCGTCTTTCTGCCCCTCTGAAATGATCATCTCTTGAAGGACGTCTATGTAGTCCTGAATCGGTCCCCAAAACGGATCTTGTGCGATAGCATGTTCCGTTTCTTCGATCCCTAACCCCTCACTGACTCGATTCTGCTCATAGGTCGGCTTCTGCTCTGTGATTGTCTGAGCCGGAGTAGTAGGACCCTTCAATGCGATAGATTGCTTACTTAATATGAAAACCCCAATGATCGAGATCGCTGTTGGAATCAATAGAACCAATGCTACAGGAAGGATCAAAGATGTTATCAAACTAATGATATATCCGGCTGCCGTTGCACTTATTGCTAATTTGTATTTCAGTTGCAAAGAATTTGCACCTCCATCTTATGATTGTTGGTAAATTCTCGGTTAAGTTCGTGTATTCCTTTGAAATTCCATTTTCATAGTGCTGTTGATGGAATAGCAATCAAAGATATGAATATTTCAGCTAGGACACCAGAAGGATGGGATGCTTTAGATGATAAAAGAATTGTTGATTCCTGTCAATTAAGGGAATGCAATGAAACCGATCCAATAAGGATCGGGAAGTGAATCATAGATGGTGTTTAAGTATGATTTCTTTTTCGTAATGCGTAGCCATGATATTAAGCTGGTATTCTTGAATCGGGACATCCCTTCCAAGTAGGAGTTTCAACGCCAGGTAGGGAAAATTGACCCCACTTAGGCAAGAAGTATACATTCCACCGGACATTCTCGGATTTATTTCAAGCAACTTTGGCGTGTCACCCTGGTATATGAATTGAATATTGAAATTATATTGCAAAGGAAGCCTTCGGTGAATCGCAGTAGATAGTCGAATTAGGTCATTGTTATCTTCGAGTGCCCTAATTCTCCCTTCGACCTTTTTACGTGGAACAGCGGCAAGCAACTGCTGCTTCGTTCCTAAACAATCCACACTATACTCTGATCCTTTTAAATGTTCCATGATCATAAGTGGTGCAACTGGCCCTTTGTGCTCCTCAAGCAATCGAAGAATATCACCAATGTAAATACGTGGCTTCACTGACTCGTACAAGGATTGAATGGTTGGGGGGGCATTATCAATAATTCGAAAACCCGCTCCACCTTCACCTGTTACCGGTTTTACACAAACATCTAATCCCTTTGTAAGAAGGTTTGTGTACGCTCTTTCAAATTCATCAAGCGTAGTAACCACATAATGCTCCGGAATGTGAAGTCCTTCAATGTCCGCTAACTTATTGAATAGTTCACCCTTATCAGAGACGATCTTTAATAGTTCTGGATCCCCGGAGAGCATTACTTTGGTTCTGATCTGATTGAAGTCTTCAATATACGGAGCAATGTCCGTCAGTCCATAGTGGGGAAAAAACACATCAATTTGGTGCTTTCTGCAGAAGTCTAAGCAATATTGCACATATTCATCCATTGGTAGAGTTGGCTCGAGCTCTGAATAATCAGCTGCTTGAAGCATCAAGGAGTGTCGCTTCGGATGGGTAGCGTAAATTTTCACCTTCAGACCGTCAGGATTATTGCGAATCATTTCAACATAATGAATTGCTGTTGCAAAGGTTCGGTTAAACCAAATACGTAATGTCATGGGACTTCCTCCTAACGTGAAGAAATGAGTTGACTCTTGTGTTCCAGAAATCCACGATGTACCCATTCCAGAAGCTCCTCCGAGGCCCTTATCCCCGAAGATTCAGTGAATCTATAATGGTGACTGTCCCCATAGAGCGCATAAAGTTCTCCGTGTCTTGGGGAAATTGCATAATTTGCAACTTTTAAGAGACTTTCGTCAAGTAATGAATCTCCAGAAGCAGCGATATATGTAGCTCCGATTCGTTCCTTTAGATATAACAGGGCATCCCCTTTAGTAATCCGCTCCGGCACAAGATAAACCTTTCTTCCTTGTATGGATAATACCCACCCTTGAGCAAGCAACTTACTCCTACATTGTTCAATTATTTCCAGTGGTGTCTTGTCCGGATCAATGATCATCGTATAGAAGAGATCATCACAAAGCCATCCACGTAGGGCCCACTCGGGGGAAGATATTTCATCATACATCATCTTAATCTCTTCCCTGCTGGCACTACTTTCTACAGCTAATCTTACGTGTTCGCACCATTCTTGGTCAGGCTCCCCGTCAACAAGTATATTTCCACCATTACTGGTAACTGCATACTTCACATTCACGTTCTTCGAAAACTGAAAAACCCTACGATATTGGGAGATGGTCCGTGTGGTAACAGGTATGAATGAAGCGACTTGGGTGATCAAAGTCAGCCATGACAATGCACTTTGGGTCATGAAGGATGTGAAAGCACCCCCATTTTCCTCTACTGGTACAAGTTCATCTTCAGATAAGGTTTCTCTCATTGATTTTTTTGAATAAATCAAGGTTTTGTCGAGATCACTTGCGAATATCATCATGACTGATCTCCCCCGTTTACAGGCTTTATGATCCCGCAGCATGAATATGTCAGATCAGGATATACCTCTACAGGGACATTACGATCTTTGGCCAATAACAAGATGTGTTTAAGGTGTGGATTATCCATACGGTCCACAAGAATCTTCCATGGAACACGGCGTAAAAGGACACGAGTGGTTTCTCCAACACCCGGCTTCACTAAGTTCACATCCGCGATGCCAAAGTCTTCTTGGATTCGATTAATATCTTTCATACCTTTCCAAGTCACTTCGGTTTCATTGGGGTTGTCATAGAGATAAGCTGCTTGTTGCTTGGCTTCCTCTTTTACGTCAGCGAAATACCTTGAAACAGTATCGACAAAGAGATTTGATACATCGTCTTTCAACCATTCCTTATAAAACTTGGCACCATGGTAATCATCGGGCCCAATCAGGTCATCACGCAGAACAGTTCTACTCATAAGACCTGATACGGTTGAATTTAAACAGGCGCTAGGAATGAGAAAGTCTTGCCGGGTACCGAATGTTGCTGAGCAACGAGCGGGATCTGCTAAAACTGCAAGGTCATCATCAATGATGACCCCATATTTCATTTTCAATGTTTCCCGAGCTTGGATAAGGACGTTTCGAATAGCCCCTTTCCCTGTCCATCCATCAACAAACTGAATGCTAAATTGAGGATGTTGTTTCAACATATAGAGTACAGCGTTTTCGTCGATCCCTTTTCCTCTGATGATGGAAATGCTGTAGTGAGGAAGATCATGTTGGTAAACCAACCGAATGTAGCGCTTAATCAAGATACCGATCGGTGTTCCGGCTCTAGCAAGAGAAGCAATAATCGTATTTTCCCCTCTTTTATTCCATATGAGTTCAGCTGTAATCGCGGAAGCAAGCGCGACATTCCGTGCCGTGGTTTTTAACGTATCATGGAAAAGCTGAATATATTGTTGCGTTGGCTGATACTCCATCGGTAACATTTCAGAGTAATGTGTTCCTGACTGGATGGCCTCTTCCCTATCTTCCATGTTCTTTTCCAACTCAACTGTACTTAGATCCTTAAGTAGGAATACGACATCTCTAGGACTATAACTGCCGAGCGGTGTAGGTTGGGGAAGTTTCTTTACAATCGTTTGAATGGACATGAGACTATCCTCCTTGTTGATAATGTTAGAAATGAACAAAATGAATAATAGGGATACCGGTTCCTTTTAGTGCATCGGTTAATGGGGTGAGCATTTCGCTGGAGGACACTCTCTCCAAAAAGACGAATACTTCATCATACATACCACTATTGATATTGTAAAAAAAATTGCTTACTGAACGATCATCTTGGCTTTGGAATGAATAAACATTTCGTATGGCGTAATTATCGTCGTCAAAAGGATGAATTGGGCTCCGTGTGCTGGATTGATATGATATTCCCTCACCCATTTCCGCCGCTATACGCATGGGCAAATACATGAATTCGCCTGTCCCCATACATAACGTCCTTTGACCACACCTTTGGCTCTTTAAAACGCTTGCGCACTTGGAGATACGATCATCAATCGCAGATCTATCATTACCTGTTATGCCGAATCGTCCTGTTTCCATAAGGTATGGACGTACATTCTTTGTACCATCTTCAAACGATGAGACGAAGGGAATATACTTGAACATGTGGTCGATAGAATAATGAAGAATGGTCGGCTCAGACTTTGAATTAACACATGTCTCGGAAGAAGGTCGGTCTACTGGGCCTCCGTTTACAACAATTCTTCCTTGTAGAAAAGTAACACAAGTAATCGAAATCCCCAGTTCACGCTCAACTTGATTGAATCTCTCTATATCCTCTTCGGAACGCCAATCCAATAATGACGCAACGATATATTTGTACCTTGGTGACTTTGCATGCAGATCACGAATAATATTGAGTGCAGTCTTACCTGTCGTAATCTCGTCATCAACCAACACAACCGTTTCGGTTCCCTTCAAAAAGTGGTTGTCCGTGATATAACACCGATGTGCTGATGCGTGGGAGTGTTCTTCTTCAAACACTATGGATGGCTGTTTATTGGTGACGTTTTCCCTGGTTGTATGGATATATTTTGTTGGGCCGCTGAATACATCAAACATGCTAGTGCCCAGTGCCGTTGCTGTTTCAGCAAATCCTATAAACAAGGTCGGTTCCGATAATTGAAGCGGGTTGCTCTTTATGCTTCGAAATACCTTTTCAGCAACCTTCGGATCTTGAAATGCCGATTTAATCTCCGTTTGATCCAAACTGATCGGATAACCCTCTAGTTTGTAATAAAGCAGACCAAGTATTGCTCCACCCATTAAAGAAATGTAAGGATTCACTGGGAGATGTTTTCCCAAAACTTTACTTACGAAGAGGAAACTTCTCTTCTTATTGATTCGCGCTGCCATTTGAAAAAGTGCTTCAAGAGGTAGATCGAACGGGTTGTTCATAATTTCTATGGAGACTTCTAAGTCATCAAGAATACGAAAGGATTGTCTTCTCATGTTGTGAAGATTCGTGTCCGAGTAAGATGGAAGTATAGTTTTTGTTTTCATTTAGCACCCCATAAATTTTCGCTCTCGTCAGGATTCGATTTGCCCAGTTTAGATGTGGTTTAATTTCGTTCATCTTATTCTCGTGTTGACTCTTTACCACTCCAATCATTCCGTTATTGCTGTTCACGATGTTGGTTGCATCGAGATATTCTTCATACGTGACAACATACGAGGACTGAACCGGAATAATGTGACTCGGATGAATAATTGACTTTCCGATGATTCCATTTGCCTTGTCTAGGGAAACTTCACGAATTAACCCTTCCATGTATTCATTGACAATATCTATACGTGTACGTTGACCCGCTTTTCCACCCGCGTCCTCAAATGTTGCGGCACGTATATGAAGTTTCGAGGCACGCTCATTTTTGAAATACTCCCAGACCGGTCCAGAAATCACGTATTGGTCGTTCGCTCTACCAAATATGTTTACAACATCAATGATACAATCACGGATTACACCTATATCATATATGGTCATATCCGGGCTCCGGCGAAGCCCGAACAAACTTGAAAAATCCGTTGCTCCAATCCGAACATTCAGAACAAGATCTCGGTACTGCGACAACAGATCCTTAATCCCATCAAGCGTGGCGTACCTAGACTCTTTGAAAATGACATCTGACGTTTCCAGAATAGGCATAACGTATAATGTCGGGAAATTAGATGGCTTGTGCCCATTGTAAGAGCGAATTATATCGAAATATTCAGCCCCAACCTCCACACTGAATTTCGGTAACACAAAGCCGGTTACAAATTCTAAAGACGACTCAAGCAAATCAATAATTTGCTCCATCTGCTTCGGTGTTCTGACTCTTATGAAGATAAGCGGTAAGTCGTCGGATTTTATTGCTTCCAGCTTGACCATACCTGCCAAGCGGTACATTTGCTGTTTCAAGTTTTCCTCTGCTAATTCAACTTGATGGTCACCGACTGCATCTTCGAGATCCATCACAACGGAAACAAGTCCCTCGTGCTTGCCCGACGCAAGTTCATCAGCAATATTCAATCTTGTAGCCGGCATATACAGAGCTGCACCGATGGAATGAGACAGAATTTCTCGGTCCGATTGATTACTGAAGGTCATTGGTGAGGAGTGAAAGATCCGTTCTTCTTCATCGTGAGTGAGATAATTAAAATACCGCATTTTCTACCTCCTTATTTATATAATCGAGGTTGATACCTAATCGTGGTCCGACAAATCTGACGCTTTAGGAAGAGGTATAAAATATTCCCTCCCTGATAGGGAGGGAATATTTATTAAATTCTTGTATTCCGAAAGGAAGATTAAGCTGATTTCGTCGTTGTATCTTGGCTTTTTTTGCGAAGGGTGCTCAAGATGATTGCTCCTACAAATACAGCGATCAAAAGGGCGAAGAATACGATATGCGGAAGATGAAATCCTACGACTGCTGCAAGCATTTTAAGTCCAATAATGATAATGAGGATAAATGCTGCTTTCTCAAGCTCTGGGTAGCGTCCAATGAGTTTCAAGAATACTTGAGCTACACCACGCATCATCAGAACGCCGAGGATGCCTCCAAGGAACAAGACCCATACTTGTTCACTTACACCAAACGCCGCTATAACACTGTCGACACTAAATGCAATGTCCATTAGCTCTACAGTCAGAACGGTCCGCCAGAAGCCTCTTGCTTTGTTTTCCACTTGGTCTTCTTCTGCCGCATCATTGTTCCTTCCTATGTAAGGAAGGACAGGAATTTTACCTGCGCGCACCCATTTGACTTCGAGGTGGAAGAGGTGGCTACATGCAATCCACAGAAGATACAGGCCGCCTATAACTTTAACCCAAGTGATTTTTACAAGGAAGGTACCAATACTAATTGCGAGGAAGCGGAATACATAGGCACCAAGCAATCCGTAAAATAAAGCCTTCTTTTGTTGCTCCTTGGGAAGGTGCTTAACCAACACTGCAAGTACAAGAGCATTATCTGCGGATAACAAGCCTTCCAACAATACTAGGCTTGCTATAATCCCCCAGCTAACTGGGTCCGAAAGAATCGCTACAGTATGTTCCCAGTTGAAATACTCAGAAAAATTGTCAATAAAACTATTAATAAAATCCATCATAATTCTACATCCCACCCCGAAATTTTGTTATCATTTGCTTCCTGCTACCCAATTTAAGCCCCAATTGTAGGCCCTGTCCAATTCCTCATGACCTGAAAAATATTCAACAAGTCTTTCTATGCTGAACGTCTGGTCGTTCACATTCCGGATCATAGCAATGGCGCACATTCCTTTGCGATTATCGTGTTGGTCGAGTTTAACCTCAATATCGGGTCCCCCGTTTTGTTTAATGGTGACAACCCCGTCGGCATCGGACCACTTTGTAACCCCTTCATATATAAAGGCATATACGACAATCCGCTTAATATCTGAAACATGCTTGCCGTTAATTCGAAGATTCTCGCCCGATGTTACAGCCCCCGTGCGGTCATCCCCGTCTAATGCAACGAAGGGAACTCGATTGAGACTTCCGAAACTATCACCAAGGGCCTGAATCGCCCCTTTACGGCCGTCTTTTAATTCAAACAGGCAACCTAAGTCGAGATCGATCCCTTTGGACGCAAAAAACGAACTTGATTTGCCTCGATTCCAATTCAGGTTTACCAGAACCTCACCAATTGGGCCGCTACCTTTCTGAAGGTTGATGACATCCCCCTTTTTCTTTAATTCAATCTTTGAGAGATTAATAGTCGGTGGGAAACTTGGTACAGGAGTAGATTGATCACGAGTTTTTGGTGTTTCTTGTTCTTGATGGATTTCTTGGGATATATCCACTCCATAGCTTGTACAGAGTGCCTCTAGTCCTCCAGAGTACCCAGATCCAATCGGATTGAATTTCCATTCTCCGTTATATCTATAAAGTTCTCCGACGACAATTGCTGTTTCGACAGAAAAGGAATTTCCAATGTTAAAATGCAACTGTTCCTTTCTTGAAACTGTATCAATGATTCGTATGTAACAATCATCCAGCATCGAGAAATTTTGTTTTCTCTTTTCTCCTTCGTAAATAGTTAAAGCAAAGGAAATTCTCTCGTATTGAGAAGGAATGTCTCGCAAAGAGACAGAAACTTGTGTATTGTCTTCTGACAGTGAAGATAAATTAATTACCTGTATCGAATTGTTTGGTCCCGTAGGATTTCCATAAAATATTAAATCCTCATCTTTAGTAACTTTGGATTCTACGGTGAGGAGAAATGCCGAAAAGTCAACTTCAATTGAGGTATTGGGAGTCTTCCACCCCATGCCGACAATGATATTATTTATAGTAGGATTACCTTTTGTGAGGTCTGCCTTTTGACCTTTTACAAGTTCGGTAGACATGTATATCAACCTTTCAAATGTTATTGAGCATCCAGACCATAATTTTTACACAGCGCAGCAAGCCCGCCATTGAATCCGGAACCAATCGCTTGGAATTTCCATTCAGATCCATGTCTATATAGCTCGCAGATTACAACGGCGGTCTCCAGAGAGAATTCCTCACCAAGATCGTACCGGAGAACCTCACGATCTGTAGCTGCATCTACAACACGAACGAATGCATTGGATACATGTCCGAAGTTTTGTTTACGCACTTCAGCTTCATGGATCGTAACTGCGATACCGATTCTCTGGATGTGTTCCGGGATTTTCGTGAAATCGATGATAATCTGCTCATCATCACCATCACCTGCTCCTGTACGATTGTCGCCAGTATGCTCTACTGCACCGTTATAGAGTTTAGCATTATTATAATAGAGAAAGCCTTCTATCCCCTGTACTCTGCCGTCTGCTGAAATCAAAAAGGCGGAAGCATCCAAGTCATAATCTGCGCCGGAGTTATATTTATTGATATCCCACCCCAAACCCACAACCACTTTTGTTAGTCCCGGGTTTGTCTTGGTAAGATCGATACGTTGCCCTTTGCTTAAGCTGATTGTCATGATATATACACTCCTTTATGTATCCTCTTGAATTAAAAGACCGTCTTGAGTAGACGGTCTTTTATGTGATTGATAAGTCAATCAAGCCAGGCCGAAATCCTTAACCAATCCGCCTAGACCATCCTTATAGCCAGCGCCAACTGCGCTAAATTTCCACTCACCGCTATGGCGATACAACTCACCAACAACGATTGCTGTTTCAACAGAGAAATCTTCCCCAAGGTCGTAGCGTACGATTTCTTCACCAGTTGCTTCATTCAAGATGCGAACGTAAGCATTGGAAACTTGGCCGAAGTTTTGGCTTCGTTCCAAACCTTCGTGAATGGTGATGCAGAAAGAAATTTTTTCCGCTTCAGCAGGAACTGTGGCGAGATCCACTTTAACAACTTCATCATCGCCGTCCCCGTCCCCGGTGCGGTTGTCTCCGCTATGTATGACAGATCCATTTGTATTTTGCGGATTATTGTAGAAAATAAAGTCTTTTTCCGAAGCTGCCTTGCCGTCTGCTTTCAACAGGAATGCTGAAGCATCTAGGTCGAAGTCCTTGCCGCCGTCATACTTATTTGTATCCCAACCAAGACCGACCAGAACTTTAGTGAGTCCAGGATTTGTTTTGGTTAGATCAATTTTTTGACCTTTAGAAAGATTGATAGCCATGTTCCTAATCCCCTATCATTTTAGATTATTGGTAGCGTTGAGAGAGAATATCGATGTGGGCTGCATGTGCCCCCTCACCGATAGCGTTAAATTTCCACTCGTCGTTATGACGATAAATTTCGCCAACAATCAATGCGGTCATTCCCGCGTAGCTATCAGTAAGATTAAAACGAATGAGTTCCTGATTCTGAACAGAGTTCAACACGCGGATATAGGCAGATTTGATCATTCCGAAATCTTGACCTCGTGATTCGCAGTTGTAGATGTTAACGCACATCAAGATTCGAAGAACATCTGCGGGTACTTTGTCGAGGGATATAAGGATCTGTTCGTCATCACCATCACCCTCGCCAGTCAAGTTGTCACCGGTATGTTTTACGGAACCACAAGGGCTCGTCAAGTTGTGGAAACAAACCACGTTTGTCCGCTTCGCCAATCTGCCATTTGCATCAAGCAATATAGCAGAAGCATCACAGTCGATGTTTACACCCGTCTTTTTCTTTCGCCCGAAGAAGCCCACACTTTCTGTTTCAACCGGGTCCCAACCAAGACCAACCGTGATACGTGTAAGACCGGCATTACCCTTCGTTAGATCAATTTTTTGACCTTTTACCAATGAAATAGTCATATATTTACACCCCCCCTCAAATTTCCCTGCAAATCTAATTATGCTATCTTTTCGCAAAATATGCAATTTTTCGACGGTATTTTTTTCCTATTCAATTTAAAACAGACGAGCCAATAGAAAGATTCAAATTTCAAAAAAATTTTTTGAAAGCTCGGACAAAGAAAGAAGCATCACAGAACATAGCATAAAGCCTGTCTGAGATGCTTCTTCGTCCATCATAAGATTTTTTCACATTTTCTTAACTCATTTTACGAACACTTACTATACCCGCAATTACTGCAAGTCTTACAACCCTCAACA
>RCUF01000423.1_pt1 | contig 13324 bp, 14 predicted proteins | sample 2166311 | NCBI WGS metagenome assembly RCUF01 (sample SAMN09932608, study PRJNA488358) | compost metagenome | feature: garden; material: soil; isolation source: compost soil in 4-hydroxybenzonitrile-enriched culture | place: Germany: Experimental Botanical Garden Goettingen | collected 2016-01-27
TCATTCGAGTAGGCTGCGCCTTTCGTTTCATCTATACGATGGTTCGCTTATCCGGCGCAGACGAGGAGTCCAGTAAATACAAAAAGCGCGCCCGAAACGTAGTAATTTTTTATGTCCTTGCCGAGAGTATTTGGCAAGTGAAAGACTTAATCCTGCTCTACTATCGCTAGCCGGTTCATTCCAAACTATGCTTACCGTTCCCCATCCTTTTCACCACTATATTAATAGTTCTCTTTCATATCGGTAATTTGGTCATCCCCCATATCTACAGCGCACGAGCATAAACGATATCCTGCAAATGCTCAATCCCCCTGCGTAGAGCCTGACAGCAGTTCAGTTCACGATATGCTGATATACCGATACATGATTTAGCTTTTGCTGAGTACGCATCACGTACCAAACGGTAATATGTTCGGTCGGAGTAGAGAATTTGTCACAGACACTGTACGGGTAATCCTCCTGTTTTATTAACCTATATGGAACATGAGGATTACCGATCCGTTTCGATACAGAAATAATATAACTGTATTTCTATATAACACAATCAAGATTACCGGCCCCAAAATCCTATATATTAAAGTCTATATATAAAAAAGCATTTGACACCATACAAAACTATGTTATCATATATTTGTGATCATATATAATATTTTTGAAGTTTACAGTCACAAATATTATATTTATCAACCATTATATGAAGGAGGTGATCTGTGTGGATTTGGATTGTCCGGTATGTGGTTGTAAAATGACCTTAAGAAATGGCCCCAAAAAAACCTTTTATGGATGTTCTACATACTTTCAAACCCATTGCCCTGGTAAACGTGATTTGGATGGTGAATCTTGGGGTTGCGATGGTGTAGAACCTTATTATCTGAGTGATGAGGGATCTTCAATGTTTCAACTCTGCTTATCAGATGGCTTCAGTTATGATGAAGCTGCTGAATGTGCAGCAGAATGGCAAAGGCAAGAAGAAAACGATAGGTGGAAATAACAACCAATACAAGTCGCCCAAGGTTAAAGCGATAATCATGTTTCACATAATCTTGGGCGACTAGATGTCCAAATTCAAAAGGAGATCATATGGAATACAAAAATATTAATGTAAATAAAAAGAGTCAATATATCAGTTTTATGAGCCCTACGCTTAAAAACAAAAAAGGACATACTCGCCAATTGACAAAGAGTATTAAAAACATACCGCAAAATGATTTAATTGAAATTTTAAGAGATACGGATGAATTGTTGGAGGGATACGAACATTATAGCGACGGTTATGAGGCTTTCCTTGAAGCAACGAAAAAATTTCACAAAAAATCAATAGAGTGGGTCTTTGATAAGACAGATATTATTAGCAAATACAATCAGGACAGTGTTATCCGTACTGTTGAAGCCAAAATTCCTACCAAAGACAGTCAAGGTAATTTCCTTTCTCCTGCGACATTATTGATTGGTGCTTCGGGGGCTGGGAAAACCACTTTTATTAAGCAACTAATTGGATCGGTTAATACGAATTTCCCTGCAACGATGCAGTCAAACACAACTGTTGGATCTATGATTGCTGTGATTCAGAATGACACAAATGAACTGATTGCATCTGCAAAGTTGGTCAACAAATCTGCACTTGAGGACCGTTTGGAGCAGGCATATATTCAAATTATTAAGCAGGTTCTAAGGAATGAAAAAGAAATTGCAGATATTTTTTATGACAACATTACGATATTTGATGATAAAAAAGTTAAATTGCAGTACATCATCTCGAAAGATGATATAAATTCTCCGCAGTTACTGACAACTTTAAAAAAGGAAAGTTCGGAAATATGGGAATCATTTTTAAAGACTTCCTCCGAGTTACCCTTCCATGTTTCATTGGATTTCAATAAAAACTTTAGTGTTGAATTTTTTGCTTCCTTCGAAGAGTATATTGAAGAAAGTCTTGAAAAGAGCCAAGTAGTTGATGAAGTTATAGAAATAATCAAAGAAAGAATAAACTATATCGCCCTATCTTTATTTAATTTTCTAAACGCACAAGAAGATATAAGATTTTCAATTGAGATCATTGATGAAAGTAGCGTTGTTCAATTGGGTACGGATAAATCATTTGAATTCCCCAAAATGGTAACTGTATCCGCTAATTATCAAGATAATCGGAAGCCCGATAATCATTTACGGCAAATATTTTTTAGAGCTTTGGAGTATGTATCGGCAGCCAATGAACAAAATCAGGGAAAGACACTTTTTCCCTTAATTGAGCATTTGAGAATTAAGGGGAATTTTAAACCGTTATGGTATGGGGAGGCTGAACAACCGGACTATATCCTTATTGACTCGGAAGGGATAGGGCATGATATAACAAACCAAAGTGTATCCATGCAAATGAGAGAAATAATGTCACGATGTAATGCTCTTACTGTCATTCAGAACGGAGCAGAGCAAATGCAGACCGCATTTGCCGAAACATTGAGATCGCTGATTTACAACGGATGGATAGATAAAACAAAATTCTGCTTTAACAGAATGGAATCGTTTGATCCCAATGCCCATGCTTCGACAGAGAGTAAACTCACATTTATAAATAGCAATATTAAAAATGCGTTAAAACAGATCGTTAGTTCAGAGAAAACAGAAGGACCAAAGATTGTTGCTAGTCGAGAAAATATTTTTGAGGAGCTAATTCTTGATAAGAGTTTATACTTTCAATATTTGAAAGAGCATTTGGAGGACAGCGAAAAGTTTATTCCGCTTGATAAGAAAGAGGCTTGGAACCAGATTAATAACATAGAAATGGACGAGAACACAAAAATCAAGATCAAGGAAGGCTTTTATATACAATTATCGGACAAAGATAAATTTAATCCTGTAAAAAATATTAACGAGTATCTTAAGGAAATTGTTAAGAAAAAGAAAAAGTTTACACTGGAAGATATAAGTCTAAAAAATCTCAATCCTAAATATCGTGCAGATGTGTTTTCTTCATTACTGAATGATTTGAACAATGTATTTGTTGCTGAGTTTCTACGGCTTATAAGTGGGTCGCCATGGCAAACCGTCAAAGCATTTAATGCTCGAATAGCTAGAAATTGGGACAATAGGGAATGGAGTCCGTTACAACCAGAAGCTCTGTTTATTGCATTAGCAAATAAGGTAATCATGCACTATTTACTAAATCCAGAGAATGTTGATGAGATTAAGGAACGCAATGAACTTGAATTTACAACGATCGTACAGCAAATTATTTCGGAGGTGATTTTTAGTTTTACTAATGGTCAATCATTTAATGAGATTGCAAAGAGAAACATTTACACAGAGTTGCTGGAAAGTTGCTGGAAACCAGGAATAGAGAAGCTAAAAGGCCCAGGTTCAACATTTGATCGTGAACGTTTGATTAAGGACAAGATGATGGAGAAATTTTATGTGAAAGAACCTCGGAATTTTTTGTATGAAGAAATGGTAGCTTTAGTTATGGATAATGCCTATACAAAAGCGTTAAATGCTACCTATAGGTAGCAAATAGAATAAGAAAAATTGACACGATTGAACTTAAACAGTTCAGTCGTGTTTTTTATATAGAGCTTCCAAGAAAGGGAGGTAATTCAATGGTTCGCACAATCAAAAGAATAACAATTTGGAGGTATTTGCAAGGCGGTTTTCTTTATCGTATACGTGTACAATGCAGAAAAATCCACCTCCCCTTACACCTCCGCCCCACTATTCATTGCAACACAGTCTACTATCCTTACTAACATGTACATGCCCTTGTCCAATTAATGAAATGGAGACTGTCGCTTCATCCAGCTTGATCTCAACCACATATAAATCCTTTTTAATCAAGCCTGCTGAAATTTCGTCATGCAGGCTTAAAAAAATTTTTTTAAGAGAGGAGCTTTGTTTATATGACTCAAGAACCGCAAACCTTATATATTCCTATGGGTGTCAAACCGGAATCTGAATGGTTCCCCGGCTTCGGCAGACAACAATTGTGGCAGAGCACCATTGGTTCCATGCTCGCGGTGGTACTCGCCTTGTTGATTTGGTTGTTAAAAGGTAGCGTTCCCTTTGCTATTGTCACCTTTTTAAGCGGTGTAGCCGCATCCGTCATGCTGACAACGAAAGATCGTCATAACCTGTCGGTGCTGGATCAACTGCGTTTTATGGTGAAGTTCAAAAAAAGCCAGCAGCATTATCCCTATCGTGCTTTACCTGAATGGGACGAATTTCCCTTATGTGCCTGATAGACATTGAATTTCTATTCCTCATTCTGCTTCTGGTCTTCGCCAGCATCTACGATCTGCGAACACGGCAGATCCCGAACAGTTTGTCATTTGCTCTGTGTGCCGTGGGACTGCTACATTTTTCTCCCCTCACTGCCCTTTCCGGGCTGCTGATTACAGGCTTGCCCTACTTGTTGGCAGCAATCTTCTCCGGCGGAAAAATCGGCGGCGGTGACATCAAGCTGATGGCTGCTTGCGGCGTTGTACTAGGCCCACTCTACGGCACGCTACAAAGCATAATTGGGTTGACGCTGGTGCTGTTATTTTCATTAGGAGTCAGCTTCAGATTGGGTTTTCAAGCTACTAAACAAACAGCATTTCCACTGGCTCCTTTTCTCGCTATTGGCGGCATCGCAGCCTTTTTTCTTTCGCATTAAAGCTATTTTTCATTTCGTATCAAGGAGGGTTTTCTTTGAAATTATGGTTCCGAAATCGCGCTGTTGTGGGCATCACTTGTATTGTATTCTCTCTCATTCTTACATTGGGCATCGCCCCTCTCTTGAACCGGACAAGCAGTGAACAGGTCTCGATCGTCCGTTTCACCACAGATATTCCGAAAGGTTCGGTCATCACTGCCGAGCAAATTGAATCGGTTCAAGTCGGAGCCTACAATCTTCCCCAAGAAGTAATGGTCTCACCCAAAGCCATCATCGGTCAGTACGCAGCCGTAGACTTGAAAAAGAACGATTACGTATTGCCCTCCAAATTATCCAGCACTCCGCTGGATGCCTACCTGAGTCGTTTGAACGGTACTACGCAAGCCATTTCCGTTACCATTAAAAGCCTCGCTGCCGGGCTGTCTGGCAAGCTCCAGCCTGGAGATATTGTGACCCTAATTGCTTCTGATTATGGTGAACTACGAACTACAACCCTCCTGCCGGAGTTGCAGTATGTGGAGGTATTGGCGGCAACGACAAGTAGCGGACAAGATGCACAGCAAAGTAGCCAATCTGACCAAGAACAGGACGAACAGGCGCTTCCCTCTACACTAACCTTGCTGGTGTTGCCAGAACAAGCCAAGCTTTTGGCCGATCTGGAGAACAAAAGTAAACTCCATGCAGCATTGGTCTATCGCGGAGACTCCAATACCGCGAAGGCATTTATCGATCAACAAGATGCCTACCTTGCTTCCAAAACAGCAGAGAACGGGGAGGGCACTCATGAGCAATAAACCTTTAATTGCCGTTTGGGGGAGTCCCAACAGCGGCAAAACGGTCACGACAATCAAGTTGGCTCAAGCCTTAGCCACTAAAAAGAAAAATGTGCTTGTCCTCTGCTGCGATGCACTTTGCCCATCCGTATCTACGATTGCCCCGCAAGGGGCTTCTGACCATCGTTCACTTGGAGAATTGCTTAGTCTGCCAACCCTAACACAGGAAGATTTATTGCGTTACGCGTTGCCGCTGGATGTGTCACCACGAATTGCCTTGCTTGGCTATAAAAAAGGCGATAACGCTTTTACGTATGCCAGTTACAACCGGGAGCGGGCAGTAGATCTGTTAACATTGGCCCGACATTTGGCCGATGTCGTATTGGTGGATTGCAGCAGCTTTCTCTCTGCTGACCCGCTTTCCACCGTGGCTCTGGAGCTTGCAGATCATGTGATTCGCCTTCATAGCTGCGACCTAAAAAGCCTGATGTTCTATGCCTCTTACTTAACGCTTGTGTCCGATACCCGTTTCCGCCGCTCCAATGTTCTTTCCATATTATCAAATGTGAAGCCAGAGCAAGATAGCCGAGAGTACAGTCAGGTGTTAGGCGGTATTGAGGTCATACTGCCTCATGTGCCGCAATTGGAGCAACAGGCAGCGGCGGCACAACTGCTGAATGACTACTCCGGCAAAGAAGCTGCTACCTACTCCAAAACCCTCCAGTTCATCATGACTCAACTCTCCCCTGGGGAGAAACCCTCCTCTGCATCCAGCCAAATAAAGAATCACTCCCATTCTTTATCCCGAATACCACTTTTATTGCAACAGCTATGGAAGAAATGCCGAGGTGACAAGTAATGAGCAACGCCGCGCTCTTTTTTTCTGCTACAGAATCCAAGACATTCACTGATGTGCTACAAGAGGTACAAAGCTACCTGTCCGGCAAATATGCAACGCTCTTGAGCCGAAAACCGGAAGAACAAAAGCAGCAGTTGATTTCGTATATGAGCCAATATTTGACGGACAACCGACTTCATGTGCCAGGGCTTTCTTTTGACGAACTGGTAAATCGACTCTATGCCGAGATGGTGGAGTATTCGTTTCTAACCCGCTATTTATTTTCCAGAGACGTTGAAGAAATCAATATTAATGGCTACAACGATGTGAAAATCAGCTATACCGATGGGCGCATTGTCCCTGCTGATGAACAGTTCACTTCACCCGATCATGCGGTCGATGTCATCCGGCGGTTGCTGCATCAGTCGGGGATGATTCTCGACTACTCACAGCCTATTGTACGCGGCCACTTGGCGAACAATATCCGTATCACCGTGTTTGGGCCACCTGTCACGGATAAAGAGAAGGGCGTTGCCGCTTCTATTCGGATTATTAACCCGCAAAAGCTGGCACGGGAAGACTTTATCAAGAGTGGGACGGCAACGGCTGATATGCTCGACTTTTTGAGCCTTTGCTTACGCTATGGCTTGTCCATGTGCGTAACCGGAGCAACAGGAAGCGGAAAGACGACACTGATGAGCTGGCTTTTGTCCACTATTTCCTATGACAAACGGATATTCACTATTGAACAAGGAGCGCGGGAATTTGATCTTGTCGTCACTGACGAATCGGGCCATGTCATGAACAATGTTGTGCATACCGTTACTCGTTCCAGCGAAGATCCCCGTCAGCACATCGACCAGGAAAAATTGCTAGAGTTTGCCCTGACCGCCAACCCTGATGTCATCTGCGTAGGTGAAATGAAATCTGCCGAAGCCTTTGCCGCCCAGGAAGCTGCTCGTACCGGGCATACCGTTATTACGACAACCCATGCTAATTCATGCCTCTCCACTTACTACCGGATGGTGACACTTTGTACACAAAAATATGAAATGAACGATGCCACGTTATACAACCTCGTTACGGAAGCCTTTCCTTTGGTGCTGTTTGTTAAAAAGCTGGAAGATAATTCGCGGCGTATTATGGAAGTGACAGAATGCTGTATTTTACCAGACGGAAGCCGCCAAGTTATTCCGCTCTTTCGGTATGCGGTTCACTCTACTAGGGAGATTGCAGGGAAAACCGTTATTGAAGGTGGCTATGAGAAAGTGAACGATATTTCATCAGGACTGCAAAAGCGCTTGCTCGAAAATGGCCTTCCTTTGTCTAGGCTGACATCATTGCTCGGAGGTGAAAAGGAATGATGTTGTTGCTGCTTCTGGCTTTTTTCGGCCTTTGCGCTGGTTGTCTATTTCTGTTGAATCTGTCTCCACGTACATTGTTCCAAGACCTTGCTCAACTGCTCACCCATGTTAAGCCTGGCAAACAAACCATAGGCAAACGTATCCAAGGTATCCAACGTCCGAAAAAACCCAAAGGCTGGAGGGCGACTATACAAGAAGCCAAAGCAATTCTCCAGCAAACGGGTCAATCAAACAAGCTTGGACTTCTCACCATCAGTTCTCTGGCATTGGCTGTCGCTGGAGCGGTTCTAGCATTACTGCTAGGCAATGCGTGGCTGGTACCGGTGCTGGCAGCAGGGTTTGCGCTTATGCCGTTCTGGATGATACTGTTCACCTCCACTTTTTATAGGAAGCGTCTCCACAGCGAATTAGAGACGGCGCTTTCCATTATCACGACTTCCTATTTGCGGAGCGAAAATATATTAGCGGCAGTAGAAGAAAACGTACCGTATCTGAATCCCCCTGTAGCGGATGTATTTCAAGCGTTTCTTGCAGAGTCCAAGCTGATTCATGCCAATTTGCGTTTAGCCCTGGAACAACTTAAAGGAAGAATCCATGACAGCGTATTCCAGGAATGGTGCGATGCTCTTATCGCATGCCAAGAAGACCGCACGCTGAAAACAACCCTCATGCCTATTGTTGCCAAGCTATCCGATATGCGAGTCGTTTCAGCCGAACTGGATTACCTGCTGTATGGGCCGTTAAAAGAATTTATCACCATGGCCCTGCTCATGCTAGGCAATATCCCACTGCTCTACTTTTTAAATCGGGATTGGTTTATTACCTTGACCACCAGCACACTGGGTCAAATCATTTTGGCAGTGTGCGCTGTAACGCTGTTTGTCTCTTTTGCAGCCGTCATTCGTTTAACCAGGCCGTTGGAATACAAACGATAGGAAGTGATAAGATGTCTGCGTCCGAAACAGCTCACTTGTTGGGAGAGTTGATAGAGGCTACCTCTCAAGAGCGGGAACAAGTCGCAAAGCTACTGTCTCAATACGGAACCGTTATGTTCTGGGAGAGATTAGAGGATTGGGGCTTACCCACAGAATTATTGGAGAAATTACAGGCGGTAAAACAAATATTGCAGGCAATGGACGAAGGAAGGGATACCTGATGGCGACACCACCACTTGATGAGCTGATGATTGCCGACTACGTAAAATCCCTCCACAAGCTAACAGGCATTCCGCTTCGCAAATTACAGCAATATGGCGCTCATAACAGTCTACTCAATGCGGTTGAGCATCCCTATGCTTTAGAATTAACGACAAAACAACTTTTAAAAGTGGAGCAGCTCAATGCCTTTCTCCGCTCTCATCGTGTCTTGCAGTGGGAAGAAGAAAATGCAAAACAGAAAATCTCTTCTCCCGAATCAGCCCACCGTTATTTTTCTGCTTTTTTAAGTGGTATCAAAGATAGGGAACAATTTATGGCTGCTTTTCTCGATATCAAAAATCAAGTTATTGAAACACGTATCATCTCTGAGGGAGGTATTTCGGAAGCACTCGTGCATCCGCGGAAAGTGCTAAAAGCTGCTTTAAACTGCGATTGCTCATCTATCCTCTTGGCTCACAACCATCCTAGTGGCGTTCCAACCCCTTCTCTCGAAGACATAATGCTGACAGAGCGAATGATCGCCATCTTTGACCCGCTCCACATTAGCGTGTTGGATCATATCATCATTGGTGGCACGAACTTTGCTTCCTTGGCTCAATTGGGACAAATGCCCCGTGTAGCGGAAAAAGCGCCTTCTTATGAAGTCATTACAGCAACAGCTCGTGAACCATCCGTTATGTATGCTGGAGACGAGTTGGAACAAGAAATTGGAGATGGGCTTTCAGCTGAAGAATGGGAGCGTTAAAGGAGATGTGAACATAGATGATGATATGGTTGATTAGCTTCGACTTGCTTATGACGGTCGGGGCTTATTTGATTTTGGCCGCTTGGCTCAAGCTGCCTACATTTGCAACTACACGCGCCATCCTCAAGGTGGCGAAGATCGGTAAGCAGAAAGATTCGCCAGTTCAAGCCCTTCTCTTTCGTTTGTCTGCGTGGCTCGCAGAGAAGCTGGCCCTTAGCGACTACTATAAGCGAAAAACGGCAGCAACCCTGCGCTCGGCGGGTATTCAGACGACACCAGAAGCGTATATAGCTGGAGCCATTGTTAAAGCGGCGCTTATTTTCGGGAGCGGATTGCTTTTACTGCCTCTATTACCGCTTTTGTTCCCTGTGTTTGTTTTCCTCGCTATCGCTATCTTTTTCAAGGAATCCCGAAGCGCTGACGAGATCGTGCAAAAAAAGCGCGAGCAAATTGAAGTAGAGCTACCCCGCTTTGTCGCTACCGTTGCCCAAGAATTAAAAGCAACGCGCGACGTTCTGCGCATATTGGAGGTTTACACCAGACATGCGGGCGGTAGCCTGCAAAGTGAACTCTGGATGACGATAGCAGATATGAAAAGTGGCAATCAGGAAACGGCACTTTTACGGCTGGAGGCACGTATTGGCAGCACCATGCTTTCCGATGTAGTCCGGGGGCTACTGGCGGTCATGCGCGGCGATCAAGGAGTTGTATACTTCGAGATGCTGGCCCATGATTTTAAGCTCATGGAAATTCAGCGCCTGAAGCTCATTGCCATGAAGCGTCCAGGCAAAATCCGCAAATATTCCTTCTATATGCTTGTCTGCTTTATGTTGATGTACATGGTCATTCTCGGCATGGAAATTATGAAAGCGATGGGCAAGTTATTTTAATCCATCACCTATCCCATGAAGAAAGGAGTTTCCTTATGAAGTTCCTCACCAACAAACGAGGCGAGGGCTATATAGATGTAGTTGTCCTAGTGTTGGCTGTCATGCTATGTATTGCGCTAGTAGTGAAGGTGCTGCCTGTGTTTATCGCTAAATATCAACTGGACACGTTCGCAGCAGAATTGGTACGTGAAGCTGAAATATCCGGCAGAGTTGGCCCGGAAACAACCAAGAGATTCTCAGAATTACAAACACAGACAGGACTATACCCAGCCATGAGTTGGAATCAAAGCGGTCAGATTCCCATTAATGAGGAAGTGAAGGTAACTCTGCTAACTCATGTTAATATCGGATTGTTTGGTGACTTTGGCTCCTTCTCAATCAAATTGACTGCCAAAGCCAGTGGAAAGAGCGAGGTGTATTGGAAGTGAAACGAATCTGGCAAAATCGCTCCGGCAGCGGCTTCCCCTTAATCATAGCAATTATACTGGCTGTGTTGATTACTTCCTGTGCCGTATACGAATACTTGCGACTTTCCATCATTGCTGCTGGTATACGTGATGCGGTCCAAAGTGCCATTATTTCCGTAGCAACAAACAACTATAGCAATGTATATCCTGGTCTGCGCCAAAGTTATTCCGGCGGCTTCAACCGATCCTCAAGCGGATGGTCTGAACAAATTTCCACAGGCGACATCTACTCGCAACTCACCGAAACGCTCGGCCTAATCCCGGAAAACAACCACTATGTTAAGCAAGCCGGTAATCAGCTCGAATATTCACTGTCTGGGCTTACTGTAAAAATTCTTAATGCCCCTTTTGCTCCCAGTGATCTGAACAGCATTCGACAATTTACTGCTCAGGCTGTAATCCATCTAAAAGTGCCATTATCCTTTGGCTGGGGTCACATGCCTCCAATGGAAGCTGACCTCCCCATTCAAGCTGTATACAGACCACGATTTAGCAAGTAACATAATCTCGACACAATTGTTCAGCAATCGACTTCCGCGTTTCTGTTGGTATTTACAGAATTATACAGTATGATAGTGATAGAATCTCAATATCTCTCATACATGAAATTTGAACATAAAGGAGTTGCGTGAGCATGAAGAAAAAAAACTGGCTGTTTGTTGGTGGAATTGTCATTGTCGTAGCCCTTGGAGGTTGGACAATATGGAGTGGAACTGCTCAGCAAACCGAAGATGAAATCCCTGCTGATTCTGTTGTGACACCAGCAACTTCAATACCTCCTGCCGTTAAAGCGCCGGAAATTTTACCAAGTCCAGTTACGTCTTCTTCCGACCAACCTACCGTGGATTCAGAATCTACAAACACTAACTCTACTCCTGCCATTGCTTCTGAAACCAAACCTGAGCCAACACCATCCGAGACTCCTGTGCTTCAGCCGGAAAAAGAGAACAAGCATGTAGAAGTGCCACTTACGAAACCGGAAAAGACCACTAAGCCTACAGAGCCACCAAAACCAAAGATTAAGGAGCCTGAAGCAGCGCAATCTTCTGCTGCTCCGCCTGAGTATGAAGAAAAAGAAACTCAACCACACAAGGAGACAGCTACCAATCCACAAGCCGGCGATAAGAATAGCAAAGGCCAAGTATATGTACCGGGCTTTGGCTGGTTGGAAGATCAGGGAGGCGGGACTCAGGAAACGGTCGTTGGCAATGAAGGTGATGAACTGACCGGGAATAAAGTTGGTACAATGGACTGAGTTACTAACTGATATATAAATTTGAAGCGTTGCATTTTTGCTGCGCTTTTTTCATTCTTGAGGAGGCCTTCCTTATGAAAAGATGCGTTGTATCGCTTATGATCTTCATTTCATTCTTATTCGTCCTCTCTCATTCTAGTCCGGCAAGTGCTGAAGGTGACGGAAACATTGACCACGGCGGTGGGGGAATGGGCAACGGTAGTAGTCAAAACTTCTGGAATACTCATGATGAGGGTGTTCGTGTCACAATTGTTCGCGACAACGACAAAACACCTGTTGCGGCTCCAGTTGATTTCACCAATCGAACTCCTCCTAGCAATATTCTTCACTTTGGAAAAATCAGCAAATTGCAGTATGCAAGCGGGATACGGCTTTCCCCCAATACTGGAGTTTACAATTATGTTCGTCCTCAAAAAGAACTACCTTATATCATTAAATCTAATCGAGGGCAAACCAGTATTGAAGAAATTAAGAGCTACTTTACCGATGAGTTGGTAATTCGCTATATCGCTCAAGTGAGTCGCGTAGACTATGAGACTCTTATTAATGGCAATTACAAACTTCTCCTTGAACCTATCGCCTACATCACTTTTCAAGGTACAAAAATGGCCATGACTGCTCATGAAGCGGCTCTGTACGATCAGGTTCTAAGCGGCGGTCTGCGATCCAAAATGGTCAGTCTTACCCACCAAAATTTACCACTATCACTGTTCCTCGAAACCCCCGATCTTGGTTTTCCTGCCTGGAACGGTTCAACCAGCAGTCGTGTCAGTAATGACCAAATTCTATCTTCCCTCGGACTTGGCATTGTCCGATTCAAGGATGCTCCAACAACGCCACCACCTGTTCAAACCCAAGTAGAGTATCGAACAAATACCGATGTCATCACCTCCGTTCTTCTTTCCACATCCAAACAGATTAATCCCAAAGCTCCTGCTAGTGTGACTTTCTCCATTATGGGAAGCAGCCTCATCGTGACCAATATCGTAATCCCCGAAGGAGATAGTCAGCTCGTATGGGTAAAGTGGCGGACACCAAGTACACCACAGACCGTATTTATTCAGGTTAGCTCTACAGATGGCACTTTAAGCGAAAATGTCATCCAGACCGCTATCGTCGATTTAGATCAAAATCCCCCTCCTGATCCCAAAGCAACAGATCGAAATTCTACTTATAGGCTCCCCACTGTC
>RCUF01000424.1_pt1 | contig 13317 bp, 10 predicted proteins | sample 2166311 | NCBI WGS metagenome assembly RCUF01 (sample SAMN09932608, study PRJNA488358) | compost metagenome | feature: garden; material: soil; isolation source: compost soil in 4-hydroxybenzonitrile-enriched culture | place: Germany: Experimental Botanical Garden Goettingen | collected 2016-01-27
TAATTAATCAAATAAGCTCTCATCAGTAAGCTGGTCTGATTGTGTAGAATATTTTCCCACCAGTGCTTGGTGATGAATTGTGGAATGAGAACAGTGATATGGTCCTCGTCTGCTTTTTTCCACTCTACTGTATCGATGAACTTGCGAAGCGGATTAATAATGCTGCGATAACGGGATTTCAGTACCACCAAACGTATACCGACATCCCACTCTTCCCATTTCTGTTCCATTTTGCGAATCGCTTCATCATCCACACCCACATATACGGCAACCACATTGTCCGACAAGGTTTTGGCATAGCTGATCGTATTCATAACGACTCGCGTAATACCTGCCACCGGAATAATAATCGTATTTCCTTTCACCATAGGTTTATCCTTGGTAATATCAATGCGCAGTTGTTCAGCCGTATTTTTGTAATGCCTATTGATCTTCATAAAGAAATACAGAACCAAAGGCAGGAAGATAAAGATTACCCACACCTGGCTAAACTTGGTGAAGATAAAGATAAGCGTAATCGACAGCGTGGTCAGCATCCCAACCGTATTAATAGCAAGTTTGACGATCCAGCCTGGCGGTTTGAGCTTGATCCAGCGAATCATCATACCAAGCTGTGAAAGGGTAAACGGAATAAATACCCCTACCGCATAAAGCGGAATCAGATTTTCTGTGTTGCCGCCAAATACGATGACCAGCAATGCCGAGAAGATACTCAGAAACAGGATACCATTAGAGTATCCGAGCCGATCTCCACGGACCATGAACATGTGCGGCATGTATTTGTCCTTCGCGAGCATAAAAGCAAGCAATGGAAAGGCCGAATAGGCTGTATTCGCCGCCAAAAACAAGATGAGCGCCGTTACGCCTTGAATGATGTAATACATCACACCGCGCCCGAAAGTGGCGTTCGCAATTTGCGAGATGACCGTTTCATGCGGATTAGGACGAACACCGTACCAATAAGCCAGCAAACTAATCCCGATAAACATACACCCGAGAATCAAACCCATCATCATTAGTGTAGTTGCTGCATTTTTGGCAGCAGGCTTGCGGAAGTTCGGAATGGCATTCGAGACAGCTTCTACCCCAGTTAGCGCCGAACAGCCCGAGCTAAATGCCTTTAGTAAGAGAAACAGGCTGACGTTGGATACCGTAGCTCCAAATTGCGGTGCTGCAGCATGAGCTCCCCCTGCCACGTAATGAATGATACCGCTAATAATCAAAACAAAAATCGCAACAACAAATAAGTAAATCGGTACAGCCAGCACCGAGGCAGATTCTGTCACCCCGCGCAAGTTCATAATAGTTAAAAAGATAATCATAATCAGAGCAATGGCGATCCGATGATCATGTAACGATGGGAACGCCGATGTAATGGCATCTGTACCTGCTGATGAGCTAACTGCTACCGTCAGAATATAATCGACCAGCAAAGAACCACCTGCAATCAGACTTGGACTCTTTCCCAAATTGTCCTGTGCAACAATGTACGCTCCTCCGCCACCAGGATAGGAAAATATGGTCTGTCTATAGGACAGGATCAGAATGATCAGCAATCCCAATACCGCAATGGATATAGGAATGGAATACCATAGGGCAGCGAAGCCGGCTGTAATTAAAACCAGCAGAATTTGCTCCGTTCCGTAAGCTACAGAGGACAAGGCATCTGAGGATAGAATGGCCAGTGCCTTGAGCTTATTCAGTTTCTCATCTTCCAGGGCCGTCGACTTTCGCGGACGACCGATTAATAATCTTTTGACTTTACTCAGCATTTCGTTGACTCCTTCTTTGGATGAGGGTTTTGCAAAAGAACTATGGATCTTATGTTTATTATGTCACCTGAACATCAGATTGATGAAACAAATGAACTATTATTTTATACTCCCTCATCCTGAAAAAAACAATAAGGAATGCTCCCTAAAAAGAGCATTCCCGAGTAAGAAAGAGTATTTCGATAAAATACCCTTATGTATACAGTAATTTGAACCTTTCAGGCGTAATTCCTTCAGCTCGGCGGAAAGTTGCCACAAAATGACTGGCATCTCGGAATCCTACTCGCTCCGAAATCTCCTTTACTGTTAATTGTGGATATTCCGTCATCATTTCCTTGGCCTTCCGCAGCCGAATTACAATCAGATAAGCATAAGAAGTCACACCAAACGCTTGCTTAAATAATGTATTTAAATGACGGGAGCTGACATTCATCATAACTGCCATATCACCTAGGCCCACATCTGGACTGGCATAATTTTGCTCCATAAAGGCCAGTACAGGGGTTAAACGTTCAACATTATGGGATAGGGAAGGCATCGAGCTATGTTGTCCATGTTTACGCAGTAGAGTCAGAAAACGATACATATTGGCCGAAGCATCTAATCCAGACAAATCACGTTCACTAACCATGGAATGGAGCATAGTTTCCCCAAAGCTGTGTAGCTCGCTATCCGGGTCCCAATGATACCCACGCGTATGCTTCAATCCCAGTGCAGTCAATACAGCAGCGGCGATGGGGCCGTCAAATGTAATGTATAACGTTCGCCATACCTTGGTCGCCCGTCTGTATGCATGGGATTCCCCGGGCAGCAGCAGAACCCCGGACTGCTCTCCCAAACGGAAGCTCCCCCCTTTAAATGTAAATATCCCTTCACCAGACACTGTCTGAATCCAGTGAAAGCACGGATAACCCTCTGGACGAGACACATCCTCCTGCCTGCTGTTAAATCCGATACTTTCAATAAAAAGGGGTAAAGAATGCTCACGCGTAGTCAGGAAAAATCTTAAATGATGGGGAGTTAAAATCATAAAAAGCACCTCCGGCGTATGCGGGTATGTATTTCACATGTAGATCCATATTGTTATATACACGTTCATTTTATTATATTTAAAAGCAGTTATTTGTATTATAAGATAGGATTATTCTTATATACAGAGGTGATTGGCATGATAAGCAGTAAACTTCCTAAAGTATTTTACGGTGGAGATTATAATCCTGAGCAATGGGATGAGGCCACGCATCAGGAAGATTTACGGATGTTCAGGCAGGCAGGGATTGATATCGCCACGGTCAACGTATTCTCATGGGCCAAAATTCAATCCGACGAAATCACATATCATTTTGAATGGCTGGATCAATTGATTGACAGTCTTTATGAAAGCGATATCTTCGTTTGTTTAGCTACTAGCACGGCAGCGCATCCAGCCTGGATGGCTACGCGTTATCCCGACATTCTGCGGGTCGATGCTAACGGGCGTAAGCGGAAATTCGGCGGACGCCACAACTCCTGTCCGAACAGTCCAACGTATCGAAAATATGCGGAGCAGATGGCTGACCGACTTGCAGAACGATACAAAAATCATCCTGCGATCCTCGTGTGGCACGTGTCCAATGAGTACGGCGGGGATTGCTATTGTGATAACTGTGCGGCCGCATTTCGGGTGTGGCTCAAGCAAAAATACGGATCACTGGAAGAACTAAACCGGGTGTGGAATACTTCCTTCTGGGGTCACACCTTCTATGATTGGGATGAAATTGTACCGCCAAATAATCTGAGCGAGCATTGGGGAGAAAATCACTCGACCTTTCAGGGCATATCCCTCGATTATGCACGCTTTAATTCAGACAGTATGCTTGATTGTTATCTGCTGGAGTATAACGCGATTAAAAAACATGTTCCCGATGCCGTGATAACGACCAATCTGATGGGCTTTTTTAAGCAACTGGACTATTTTAAATGGGCTAAGCACATGGATATTGTATCTTGGGACAGCTATCCCGGGGCCAATACTCCGATAAGCTATACGGCGATGGCGCACGATCTGATGCGCGGCTTGAAGGATGGGCAACCCTTTATGCTGATGGAGCAAACACCGAGCCAGCAGAACTGGCAGGCGTATAATTCGCTTAAACGGCCTGGCGTTATGCGGTTATGGAGTTATCAGGCAGTCGCGCATGGCGCGGACACGGTCATGTTCTTCCAGCTTCGCCGCTCGATCGGCGCTTGTGAGAAATTCCACGGGGCCGTCATTGAGCATGCCGGGCATGAGAACACACGTGTATTTCGCGAGGTGGCACAGCTTGGCAGTGAGCTTGGCGCATTAGGCAACACGCTACTTGACGCGACCGTTAATGCCAAAGTAGCCATTTTATTCGATTGGGACAATTGGTGGGCTTTGGAAAAATCAAGCGGCCCTTCTGTCGCCTTGAAATATGTGGATCAGGTGCACAAGTATTATGCTCCCCTCTTCCGGCGGAATGTACAGGTAGATCTGGTTTCTGTTGATGCAGATTTCCAGAAATATGATCTCATTATCGCGCCTGTACTCTACATGGTCAAGCCGGGTACCGCCGAGAAGCTGGAACAATTCACAGAGCATGGTGGCACCTTCGTAACGACCTTTTTCAGTGGCATTGTAAATGAAAATGATCTGGTCACAACCGGAGGATATCCTGGTAAACTGCGTAACTTGCTTGGGATCTGGGTGGAAGAAATAGACGCGCTTCTGCCGGAATCACACAATCGCATTGTATTGAAAGAAAAGGTGGGCGTATTACAAGGTGAATATAAATGCGGTCTGCTCTGCGACTTGTTGCATAGCGAAGGCGCTGAGGTGCTGGCCGAATACGGCGATGATTTCTATCAGGGCATGCCAGTGCTGACACGCAATCGTTTCGGTCAAGGTGAGGCATGGTACGTTGCTTCAGATCCTGAAGAGACTTTCCTTGATGGCCTGCTGGGCTACATTTGTGAGCAAAAAGGGATTCCATCCCTACTGCGCGCTCCTGCGGGTGTAGAAGCCACTGTACGGACCAAAGATGGAAAATCATATCTATTCGTTCTGAATCATAACGCCCAGACGCAGCAATATCATCTGGATGATCAGAAAGGGAATGAGCTGATCAGCGGTAAATACCTAGAAGGAGATATTTCTATTGAAGGCTACGGCTTTCAAGTACTGGAGCTATCATAATCACTCAGATTTGACTCATGCAGTCAGCTTGCTGCATGAGTCAAATCTAGGTATCAAAGGAGTTCATCATGAAACGACTGCTATGGATCGGCAGCTTGTCTTATTTTTTAATCGGCCTGGCACACGTGGTTGTAGGCTCCCTACTGCCTGTGTTGTTAGAGCATTACGGTAGAAACTATACGGACGGCGGAAGCCTAATCTTCGCTCAATTTTCCGGTTTTCTGGCTGGAGTCCTGCTGTCGCCGTGGCTTGCCCGGCGTTTCGGCAAACGCCGAAGTCTAGTATTCGCCCTGCTCCTGCTGTGCGCGGCTGAAGTGCTGTACTCATTGCTGCCGCCTTGGGGTTGGCTATATGCCGTCGGGGCAGCAGCCGGGTTTGGCTTCGGCATGGTAGAAACACTCATTGGCACTATTATTATCAGCGGTATTACTCAAGGAACGGGCGCGGCGATGAGCCGTCTGGAAGTCTTTTTTGGGATTGGCGCTTTGGCTATGCCCGCTATCGCCAGCCAGCTCATTGCTCTCGGTTGGTGGCGATTGGCCTTTCCCATCATTTCCATGTTTGCAGCCATGACCGTCATAGCTTGGCTGCGTGGGTCCTTCGGCACGCTGGACGCTGTATTAGACCAACAGGAACACCGAGGTGACAACCATGCGCGTTCCACCAACTCACCCAAATCCCCCACGGTGGAGGCTTCTAAAGGTAGCCCTATAGGCAATTGGAAGCTACTTGCACTATTTATCGTCTTTTTCTTTATCTATGTAGGAACAGAGATGAGCCTGGCTAATTTCCTGCCCTCCATGTTCATCGAACGTTTGGGTCTCACACAAGCCGAAGCAGCACTGAGTGTCACCTGCTTCTGGTTAGCAATGGCTACCGGCCGGTTATTCACAGGCTACATTGCCGATCGATACGGCTACGGTGTCTTTGTCGCCCTGAGCTCGCTGGCAGCGACTTTGCTGCTATGCGTGTTCCCGCTGATCAAAGGCACTGCCGGCGCCTTTATCCTTATTGTACTGCTGGGGCTGGGCATGTCCGGGATCTTCTCCATCGCACTTGTTTTTGCCAGCAAAATGATGCCAGGCACCGAAGAATCCACCACCAGCCTGCTTATAGGCGCAGGTGGAGTTGGAGGAGCTCTGCTGCCTTTATGGCTCGGAAATAGCATGGATCGTGGTGGAGCAGTCTCATCGGCGTGGTTGCTGGCAGGCTTCGCCTGCATCCTGTGTCTGCTTGGAGGCATCTTGTACGCCCTATATGTGCGCAAAAAACGGCTTCAAACCGCTTCATCATGATACACGTCTCTACTGGCGCCTTTGTCTGTTCCTTGGTTGTCATCCAAGTGCACATTCAAAGGTGCTTTTTTACATACTAGACGAATGTACCTTGTACAGCAGCCTGTTTTTAGTCAAAATAGATCGTTTCCTATGGATCACAGGACAGATATCCATGCCTCCTCTAGATGAATGGAGTAGTATACAACAAACCATATGGAGGTGTTTGTATTGGGTCATCCTGAATTAAAACGAAAAAAAGGCCGTAAAAAAAATGTTTTTGTCCGTGCCTGGTTTGATAAGTTAGAAAAAAAGTTTGAGGAAAAGCCCCCAAAGAGAAAAGGCCGCTCGAAACGGAAAGGGTTCGGGAAAGACATCATCGTCAAAAAGCAACTTGTAAGTGTGAATATTAATCATGGCGCTTTAGGGCCTGAAGGGGATTCTGGAACCATAGGTGATTTAGCGCAGTTCGGTTATATTTATAATGTGAAGCCCCAAGTTGTTCCGATTGAAGGGGATGTCATTTTGGATACAAACGGTATACTTACACCTGGAATTGCTCATGTTCCAGGAACTACACAGATTGCTGTATCCGATGCTGGAAAATATGAAGTTCACTTTTCGGTGTCCGGTGTGGAACCTAACCAATTCGCCCTCTTTATTAATGGCGCACTGGCTGAGGGAACTGTATACGGCTCAGGAGCCGGGACACAACAGAACACAGGGCAAGCCATCCTCGCTCTGGCATGCGGTGACGTCCTTACTTTGCGAAACCATAGCTCTACTACTGCTGTTACCCTGCAAACACAAGCCGGAGGAACTCAAGCCAGCATAAACGCTTCTGTCCTCATTAGAAAATTGAGATAGGCTTGAATTCCCGCAAAGTCTCAGTGTACTAAAAAGGGTTTATCCATACAGCGAGGATAAACCCTGAATATTTTTAAAAGGCCATAATGATCCCTTTGTCATTGGCGTACATTGAACTAATCCCTCTGGTGGACACAATATGAATATCTTTAAATTGATAGCGTTTCTTCAGCGCATTCATTAATTTTTCCGCCAGCCCAGGATTATTGCAGTGAGTAATGACGATGCTTTCCCCTTCGGTAGCCCGGCCACTTTTTTCAATAGTATCTGCCAGCTTTTCGATAATTTGATTCTGACCGCGTGCTTGAGTAAAAAATGCGATATTCCCGTCACCATCCGAGCCTAAAATAGGCCTGATATGCAAGAGTGAAAGTATCTTTCCAGTGATTTTATTCATTCGTCCGTTCTTAACCAAATTATCCAGATTTTCTAAAACAAAGTAGGTTTTCATCTTGCTAATAAAGCTCTCCAAGGAAGAAATAATTTCGCTTTTATGATATCCCTCGTCAATCAACTTGCGTAGTTTTAGAGCTAACAAGAGCTGTCCAGCCGAAGCGCTTTTCGAATCAAACACATGAACATCCGCCCCTTCTTCTTCCGCCATATCTTTTCCTACCAATGCACTGGAATACGAACTGGACAGGTTGCTGGATAATGTAATGGCAAAAGAAGTATGCGCACCTTGAAAGGCTTCCTTATACAGCATAGGTGACGGTGATGCGGATCCAATTTTGGTTGTACAGGCTTTCATTTCTTCCATAAACTGAGGCAAGTCCAATGTGTCATCATCTACAAAGCATTTATCTCCCAGCGTCATATTCAACGGAATCGTAGTAACTTGCATCTCTTCTCTAAGCTCTCTCGTTAAATCACAGCAGCTATCCGCTATTATTTTATATCTCACCCGGTACACCCTCACATTATGTTATTTTTCAATAGAACGCGCATTCATAATACTCAAAGAAAGCTCAATTAACCGTATAAATTCCTTCACATTCTTCTCACCCAAACCTACCACAAGCGCTTCAAAATAACCTTCAATTCCCTCTTGCTTCTGTTTGATCAAGGATTCACCATCTACTGTGAGCCTTACACACATTCGTCGTCTGTCATGCTCAGACATTTCCATAGTCACATAGCCTTTTTTTCTTAATCCCGTAAGCGCTGCCGTAATTCTTGATCTGGATACATGCAGATGATCGCTGAGCAAGGAAGGATTAATTTCATCATCCCGATGCTGAACTAAATATTGAAGCACATGGTTTTCCCCCTGAACAAGCTCCGTCAGGCTACTGAATAATTCCATGCCATAAATCCGGTTAACGGATTCTCTCAATTCGTCCCTTAGTTCATAATCTTTCATAGTGAACCTCCGCCACACACATAATACATACAGTTAACTATTAATACTATGTACTATAATGAATTGCCCACGATAATAACAATGAAATATTTGTGAATTTTAATACAAGGATTAATGAGCTCAGCGTCGAATAAGAAAAAATACGCTTGATCACCTCTTGCCAGTTTACAGTAAAGGAGTTGTTACATAAGATGAAACGGTTTAGATGCTATTACAAATTCAAAAGATCTATGGACCGGGATGTTGGAGAAATATAAGCATTTACAAGAAAAGGCCAACCACTAAATACGGGTTGACCTCATCATTTAAAGAATGTCTTACGTTTCTAAGAGAACATAAACTGACTTTACAGCACTGTTTTAACCGTGTCTTGGACTTGCTTCAGCAGTCCTTTATAGCCATCTTCATCAAGGTAACCAATACTTCCAAGCAGTAAATGACCGACGGATTCAATTCCAACGAAATCAAAAATTCCCGTATCTGATGTGATCTTCAATCCTGCGGTCATACCGATTTCATCGTAGATCGCGTTGGGAGTACCATGTGTATTCACGATAAAACCTTTTTTACCTGTAAGCAGCTTATTAATCCCTTCCGCACCAGCCGTATATGCAAAGCCGTATGCAAATACACGGTCAACGTAACCTTTCAGGATAGCCGGAAGACCTGTCCACCAGATGGGAGAAATAAAAGTAATCGTATCCGATTGTGAGATGTATTCCTGCTCGACTTTGATATCAGCCGGGGTTTGCCCTGCTCTCATAGCGGCAGTATCCTCAGGTTTTAATACAGGTTGAAAATCAAGGGCATATAGATCGCGTACAACGACTTCGTCACCTTTTTCTTTCAAGGTATTTACAACCGTTTCGAGTATCGCATGATTAAAGCTTTCTGCGTTAGAGTGAGCATAGATGATAAGATGTTTCATTTTAATAACCTCCCGATGTTTTATTGTTATTTTGATATTAATATAGATATCTATACATTTACTCAAAAAAATTTATAATCTGTTTTTGACATGCTCCAGCAGATATTCCAGCTGTTCTTTTTCTTCATCTTTGAGACCACCATAGATCGTTTCTTGTAATCTGTTGGAGATCATCTCAAATATAGGCTCTATCTCTCTTCCCTTATATGTCAGAAATATCAGGGTAACTCGACTATCCTCCCTTTCTTTTTTTCTTTCGACATACCCCAACTTCACTAGCTTGTCGATCAAAACAGTAACAGTGGGTTGCTGACGAGAAATTTTTTGCGTCAATTCCTTAATGGAAAGCCCGTCCTTTTGATAAAGGAACATTAGAATTCCACCATGAGTAGGAACAATCCCTTCAATTCCATTCGCTTCAAGCTCAGACACAATCAATTTATTGATTGAGTCTCTAATGGTTCCTATCAGTGCAGCTGCATTATTTTTTAACATACAAGCATTATTACATAGACATCTATATATATCAAGTATTGATGTCAGTCTGATCTGGTTTTAGTATATGAATGATTTCAAAGAACTAGGATTAAGTCTGTTATAATGAGATCTAAATTAGATAGGAGCTTGATGGTTCATGATGAACTACTATCCAGACGCATAAAAAAACCAAAATACCAAAGTTCCTTACCTGACTTTGAGTATTTTGGCTTACAGTGTTATTTATGAAATGAAGAGGTGTTCAAAGTATGATATGTTTTAGTTGAGCGTTTGAAGTACCTCAGGTGTAAAGGTTTGAAGATCATGAATTCGGCCTTCACGTATTTTCGTAGCCCAAGCAGGATCTCCCAGAAGCGCACGCCCAACAGCTACCAGATCAAATTCATTGTTGTCCAGCCGTTCCAGAAGTTCATTAATATCTTGGTGTCCTGCCCCTTTTCCTTCCGTATAACTTACAAAATCCTCATCCAGACCTACAGAGCCAACCGTAATCGTGGTTTTTCCAGTCAGCTTCTTCACCCATCCGGCAAAGCTCAAATCGGAGCCTTCAAATTCAGGTACCCAAAAGCGACGTGTCGAGCAATGGAAGATGTCCACGCCCGCTTGTACTAACACATTCAGGAGCTGCCCCAGTTTATCCGGTGTATCGAACGGCTTTGCGTTGTAATCATTCATTTTCCATTGGGATAGACGCATGGCAATAGGGTAGTCAGGGCCAACCTCAGCACGAATAGCTTCCACAAGCTCAATGGCGAATTGTGCACGTTTTATGATATCGCCACCATAGCGATCCGTACGTTGGTTCGTTCTCTCCCAAAAGAATTGATCAACCAGATAGCCGTGTGCTCCGTGAATTTCAACGCCGTCAAAGCCCAGTCGTTTTGCATTCGCCGCTGCATCGACATAGGCGCCAATGACCTTGGCGATTTCTTCTTCTGTCATCGGCTCGGTCACTTTATTGCCTTCCAGATCCAGCCCCGATGGACCAATCGATAGCGCTTCGGGATTCGGCTGAGATCCCAAAGGACGAGCCATCCCCATATGCCAAAGCTGTGGGAAAATTTTACTACCAGCTTCATGAACCTGTCTGACCACTTCAGCCCAACCGTTTAAAGCCGCTTCCCCATAAAAATTAGGTATCCTCGGCTCACTTGTTCCAGCTGGATGGTCAATCACTGCGCCTTCAGTAATAATAAGGCCTACATCATTCTCTGCGCGACGGCGATAATAAGCGGCTACATCCGGTCCTGGCACACCATTTGGTGAAAAAGCGCGGCCCATTGCAGGCATTACAATACGAGTCTGTAAGGTCAGATTATGAATGGTATAAGGTTGAAATAAAGATTCTGTTGAATGGACATTTTGCGGTTGATTACTCAAGGATTGTACCTCCTCATTTTCTTTTATCGTTTTAAAGGATTATATATAAGGCTCGTGCATCATCAAACGGGGTGCAAGTAAAATGTTAGCAATGTTTAATTTATCATTCAACCGACAAAATGTTCATTCTGTTGCTTAACCAAAAGGGTTATGAAATTGTTGTATATCTAAATTCACTTGTTGACAAAACAACACATGTTTATAATGGGGAAATCATTTGATTTACCTGAAAGGAGTGTCTTGAGGATGCCTGGTGTAACTTCACCCAACCCAAACGATCCGCGCGTCATTCGAACACGTAGATTAATTCTCGACGCATTCGTTGACCAATTAAATAAGAAAGACTTCTACACGATTACGATCAATGACATTACCCAAAAAGCCACCATTAACCGTGCCACGTTCTATGCACATTTTCAAGATAAATATGCACTGCTTGAAACCCTTTTGTCAGACGCATTTTTGGAGTATGTTATCAAGAGGATTGATGCTGAGGCACGTTTGTCGGAGGAGACCATTCAGAAACTTATTCTTTCGTTATGTGACTATCACGACTCAAGTAATCAATGCGTTCATAAATATAATTCAGTGGCACCGATCCTGGAAGAACATATTAAGAATCAATTAGAGCAATTCATACTTCAACTCATAACAAGAGAAGCCAATAATACAGACCAAAGAACGTTAGAACTTGCCGCGAACATATTAAGCTGGTCCATTTATGGTGTAACCTTTCGTTGGAATGCGGAAGGAAAAAAAGAGTCTCCTACAGCTTTAGCCGAGAGAGCTGTGCCATTAATCTTCAATGGGGCTGTCTTATCTCTAGTCTCACAAATCTCTTAGTAGAAAATGCAAATAAAAAGGGCCGTTCCCAGTATTCTTCGATCATTTCCTGAGACAGCCCTTATAATATTTAACACAATAATTGTACCTTTTATTTAAAGAATTTTCTTAAACATCTCGATAACTTGTTCTTTGCTAGGTATGAACGGATTGCCCGGAGCGCAAGCATCCTTCATTGAGTTCTCGGCAAGCAGATCCAAATCCACTTCATTTACACCCAGTTCAGAAAGTTTGGAAGGAATTCCAACTTCCTTCGACAGGTCTTTGATTCTTTGGATTACATAGTCTGCGCATTCCTTATCCGTTTTCCCCTTATCTTCAAAACCGATGACCTTAGCGATGGCACGAAATTTCTCTGGTACATGCTTGGCGTTCTCCTCCTCCACAATCGGCAGCAGCATGGCATTGCAAACACCATGAGGCAAATCGTATACGCCGCCAAGCTGATGCGCCATTGCATGAACGTAACCCAATCCAGCATTATTAAATGCTAGTCCTCCCAAGAAAATAGCGTATACCATTTGCTCACGTGCTTCTATATCATGACCGTTGCTCACCGTACGAGCCAAATGATTAAAAATAATCTCTACTGCTGCCAATGCAGTCGCATCCGTTACAGGATAGGAGCCTGGCGTAACCAAAGCTTCAATAGCGTGAGTCAAAGCATCTAGTCCTGTAGCTGCCGTTAATGTGGCGGGTTTATCTACCATCAGTTCAGGGTCGTTGACCGAAATCGTAGCTACACTATTCTTATCAACCATAACCATTTTGACTTTGCGCTCTTCGTCCGTAATGACATAATTAATCGTGATTTCAGCAGATGTTCCTGCTGTGGTATTAATAGCGACAATAGGAAGCGATTTATGTTTGGATTTATGAACGCCCTCATACTGGGTTATATGTCCCCCATTGGTAGCAATAATGCCGATTCCCTTAGCCGTATCCTGTGGTGATCCTCCGCCAATCGAAATTAAAAAGTCACATCCGTTTTCTTGCAGAAACTGAACACCATCATGTACATTTTTACAGGTCGGATTTGGTTTTACTTCATCGTATACCGCATAGTTCAATCCAATATCATCCAGCAAAGATGTAACCTTGCCTGCAATGCCACTCTTCATCAAAAATTTATCCGTAACGACTAGAGCTTTGTTTAAATTCAGTTCTTTTATATACGGCCCAACTTCATGCAAACA
>RCUF01000425.1_pt1 | contig 13312 bp, 9 predicted proteins | sample 2166311 | NCBI WGS metagenome assembly RCUF01 (sample SAMN09932608, study PRJNA488358) | compost metagenome | feature: garden; material: soil; isolation source: compost soil in 4-hydroxybenzonitrile-enriched culture | place: Germany: Experimental Botanical Garden Goettingen | collected 2016-01-27
GAATACGTGTAATAACTTTTTTCCCATTTAACATTCATAAATTGACAAGTAGTGCAAGTGTATTAACACTTGCACGTACCTTCATTGCCTACAGTTGAACTACTATAAATATCGCGTGAAGCGCCTAATCCACTAAGCAAACATATACCGGCAGCTCCAATCAGGATAATAAGCGGCATCGTCCAATTGTTGGTCGTATCATGTAAATACCCGAAAAGCATGGGACCGAAAGCAGCAAGCAGATTAGCCTATAGATTGAGCCATGCCCGACAGCCTTGCCGCTTCATCCTCATTTTCTGTCCGCAGACTGAAAAACATCATGGCCAGGCTAAAGGTAAACCCACCGCCAACTCCCAATATGGCAATCCATAAGAAAGCAAGCTTGGTTCCAACTCCACAGCTTCGCTTGTGATACGAGGTCAAGCCTCAACCAGCTCAAACATGGTAGAAGATAGTGGAGGAACTGTTTTTAGTACGGGGTGTTTCCCCCAACAGGCGTCACTTTCTCCCGGCTATCGCCATCATAAAACGACCAATAAAATAAGCCAACCAGTAAACTCTGGTTGACTTAATAATACGAAGGGGCTTCATTAGCTTCCGTAATCGATATTACGGCAAAGGGAAAGATCCTGACTGGAAGCAACTACCTTTATTTCGAAGTATACATTTCGCTAAGTGGGGTTAGATCAATGAGTACGATATTAATCATAGGCGCTGGTGAAGGATTCGGACTATCTATTGCAAAGCAATTCGGGCTGAAGGGACATAATGTGGCTCTGATCGCCTATAACAAAGATAACTTGGATAGCTATGTAAGAGAATTAGGGCTTCTGAACATCAAGCAGAAAGCTTTGTCGCGGATGTGCGCGATGCGGGTTCGTTAAGATTGGCCATCAAGCAAGCTAAGGAATTCTTCGAAGATATCGATAGCGTAGAGATTAGCCCAAATGCGCTCCCAATGTTAGTTTACGCCGCATACCACGTTGACTTTCCGCGTGGCCCGGATGATGGTACCGCACTCCGTGCAAAACCGTAATATTACTGATAGGAGGTGTTCCCGACCGAAAGTAAAGTGTTAATAATCCTTGTTTCCTTTCTCCTTTCAGATAATAGTACTTGACCAATCGAAGGCCATCGGATAAAACGTACACAAGCACTTATTTTTACTTTTCAATAAACTATAGGACTTTTGGCAGATAATGCGTATAATTTGTGAATGATCCGGATTATGTGTAACAAACCGGCCGACATGAAGTAGGGGTACGCATTGTGGGAAGAGGGTTGAAATGAAACAGCGAATCAGGTTATGGTTTGGAGGATTGTCTTTCAAGAGCAAGCTGCTTACCGTGTTTATACCGTTAGTTCTCGTGCCGCTATGTATTTTGGCGTTCTTATCGAGCCGGATTTTTAGCAGTTCGCTGATTGAACGAAGTGTCAATGACGTAATTAATGAATCTGGGCTGATCATCAATAAGTTTGAATCGATCAAGAAAAATATGGAAATATGCTCCAATATGCTGGTTACCGACTTGAATCGGCTGTACGAGAATTTTCCCATTCAGCGGAATGAGGTGGAAGAAAACCGCTTTAGGGCAAGTATGCAGAGCCGACTGACAACAAACTTGTCGTTATTCGGGGAAGTGGATGCAGCTGTGTTCATTGACAACAACGGAAAAATCTACACTTCCTATGTCTCCGGAAAGAACGAAAGCGCGACAATCCGTAGTGGACTTCCCAGAAGGTTAGTGGAACAGGGGAGCTACGGAACTGCCTACTGGTTTCCTATGGAAAAGCGGGGATCCATGACTCCTGATCCTGACGTGCCCGTCCTGACATTAGGTAAAATCGTCATTAATATCAATTCAGGGGAAAAGTACGGAACGCTGTATTTGATCGTCAAGGAACCGACCTTGTCGGCTTTTCTCGGGAGCCCAGATCAATCTGGCCAGAAGAATTATTTTTTGGTCGACGAACGCCAGATGATCGTTGCCAGTCCGGATAAACAGCGGATTTTACGTCCTGTCACCGATTCCGCTGAACTGGGATTGCTCGGGGAGGCTGCGGGAAAAAACGAAACGATGACAAGAAACGTTAACGGCAAACGGCTTATTACAGTCAGCAATTTTCCGGGCATGAACTGGAAACTGTTTACCGTGGTGGATGTGGCCATTTTAACGAAGGATATCGGCAAAAACATCCGCTTGATTATTCTGACCGGATTTTGCTGCCTGGCCCTATCCGTGATTGGCGCCAATTTTCTGTCCAAGGCGGTGTTGCATCCGCTTCAGGAACTTACCAAAGCGATGCGCCGTGTCATGGACGGCAATTTGAAGGTTCAATCTCCTGTGCAGACCCAGGATGAATTGGGGCTGATTTCCCGCGTATTTAATACGATGATCCAGCGAATTCAAGAGCTGATGCGGACGATGGGAGCGGAACAGTTGCGCAAGAGGGAATATGAACTGGCGTTGATCACTTCTCAGGTGAAGCCGCATTTTTTGTACAATACCTTGGATACGATTTATATTTTGAACGACATGGAACGAAATTTGGAGGCGAGGAATACGACTAAAGCTTTGGCCGATTTCTACCGGGCCGTGCTGAGCAAGGGGCGGGAACTGATTATCCTCGAGCAGGAGATCAAAATGACAACTGATTATTTGGCCATTATGCAAATCAGGTATCCCGATATTTTTCGCTATGAAGTATATATTCCGGAAGAATTAAGGAGCGCGCCCATCCCGAAGCTGTCCTTGCAGCCTCTTGTGGAAAACGCCATCTATCACGGTTTGAAAACAAAAGGCGAGCCGGGAATCATTCGTATTTCCGCTCGAGAAGATCAGAACAAAACGATCATCCACGTGGAGGATGACGGCATAGGTATGAGCGAGGAGCGTCTCAAGGAGGCGGCTTATCGATCCGAGGATGGACAAATTCAATCGATCGGCATATACAGTGTACAGGAAAGAATCAGATTGTATTTTGGACCGCAATACGGTATAACCATTTTGAGTGAAGAAGGAAAGGGAACACGGGTAGAACTGACGATTCCGATGGTTAAAGACAGGAGGTCGGAGACTGATGTACAGGGTAATGATCGTGGATGACGAACCCTTGTTTCGCGACTATTTGCGCATGAAAATGGATTGGGACGGCTACGGATTCAAAGTAATCTGTGAGGCGCGCAACGGCAAAGAAGCGCTGGAAGAAGCACAGAAATATCGTCCGCATTTGTCCCTGATCGATATTAATATGCCCTTCATGAGCGGGCTTGATCTTGCTGAGCAATTAAAAGTACGATTCCCGGACATGATCATCGTGTTCGTGACGGGGCACAACGAATTTGATTACGTAAGACAAGCCGTAAGGTTGGGTGTCAATGATTATTTGTTAAAGCCTTTTGATCGAGAGGAGCTAGCGGCGATGCTGGAGCGAATCCGTCCTGCTCTGCCCGAGCAGCCCGACAAGAAACGGGGGGACGAAGAAATCCGGAGTAATGCCCCGCAACTTAAGGGGGCGGCGGATGTCCATGAAAGTATCATGATGACTCTCCGGTTCAGGGACCCGAATCTCCCCGATGAAGTCAAAAATTCGGTTCGACGGCTCCATGCGTATGAAGTTGACAGCGAATATGCTTCTACGATGCTGATGGGGCTCGTATCCGTCGGCTTGTCCTTTGCCGCAGAGCGGGGAGTTCCGGCGGAGAATTTATGTGGAAATCGGCCGGAGCAGTCTCCGGGCACCATGATCCGTGGTTTGTCAACCTGGGATGAGGCGGAAGCTTGGATGGTATCGTTTTTCTCGAAACTAGTCAAACTGACGGCCGATCCGCTGCCGAGCAAATCCTATAAGCTGTTTCTAGCGGCAAAAGCTTATATCGAACGGCATTATCACGAAGAGGATTTATCCGTTGAGGACGTTGCAGCCGCCGTATTTGTCGATTCCAGTTATTTGCGCAGGGTGTTCCGTAAAGAATCTGGATACTCCGTTTTGGATCACATCGTGCACACCCGTATGAAGAAAGCCAAAGAACTTCTGCAGGATGGAAATCTGAAGCTGGCAACCGTGGCGGAAGCCGTAGGTTTCAGCGATCCGAGCTACTTCAGTAAATGCTTCAAAAAGAAATTTGGCATGACGCCTACCGAGTTCGAGCAATTGAAATATTCGCATTAAACTCATTAAGCGGAATCAGAGGTTCCGCTTTTTTTGTCCCGTTTTTTCCCGAAGCGGCCCGGTTTGCCCCTTATATAGAAAACGATTACAAATTAAAATAACCATACAAGCTTCAAATACACACGAATCCAGTAAGGGGGATAAAGTATGAGAGCAAAGAAAAGAATCTGGGCAAGCGCACTCGCGCTGCTCTTGGCGGTATCGCTATCGGCATGCGGAGGCGGCAACACGCGAGCGACAGGCAATAACGCGGGAACGACCGGAGAAGCCAACTCGGGAACCGGCGGAAATGCGGGCGAAAAAGTGAAAATAAGAGTATACGCCCAACATTTTGACGACGATACATCCAAGCCCTTCGATTACGCGGTCCAGGAATTGGCCAAAGAAATGCCGAATGTCGAAATTGAACTCGATCCGGCGGTCCAAGACGGTAACCAGAAGCTGAAAACCTATGCGGCCACAGGAAATTTGCCGGACATTTTTTTTACCGATTGGAAGACGCTGCAAACCTTCGCCAAGTCGAAAAACGTACTTCTTCTAGATGATTATGAGGCGGCGAAAGAATACAAGGCCAACCTGAATCCTGGAGTCGAGTCCAAAATCATTGCGCCGGACGGTCATATTTATGCCTTTCCGGACACCGGGATCGAATTCCAGCTCCTCTATTACAATAAGCAAATCTTCCAAGACGCAGGCATCTCCGTTCCGATCAAAACGATTGATGAGCTGGCGGATGCCGCCAAAAAACTGAAAGCCGCAGGTTATGTTCCACTATCGATTTTTGCAAAAGAAAAATGGATTTCAACGGCGCTCTATAATGCGCTGATTACCCGCGAAGACGGGATCGGCACCGCGGTGTTTGAAAAGGATGCACCCGCGGAAACGCCGCAAGCGGCCATTACGGCCGCCAAGCATATGAAGCAGCTGCAGGAAGCCGGATTGTTTGACGTCAATGCCACGAACACGAACTATGACCAAGCATCCTCGTTGTTTTATACGGGTAACGCGGCTATGTTTATCAACGGACAATGGGAGATATACAGTTCCCAGGAAAAGATGGGCGATAACGTCGATTTTATGTACTGGCCCGCCAAGGATGAAGCTACCTACGAAAAAATGAAACTGCAACTCGTCGGATCCGGCTCTCCGCAAGGATACGCCGTTTCGCCACAAAGCAAAAATATCGATTTGGCGGTTAAAGTCGCGGCTATCCTGGCCAAGAAATCGGCTGAATACAAGTATACGCAGCTTGGCAATCCGATCGTTTCGCCGAAGATCGACAAGCCGGTCGAGGCAACGGACGTACCAGCCATGATGCAAAGGCTGGCATCGGAAGTGCTGCCTAATGCCCAAGGTTATGCTCAGGCTGTTAACAGTACGGAAATCAGCAATACGATCGACGATAATGCGCAAAATTTGTTGGTCAAAGGTTTTACGGTGGATGACTTTGTCAATAACATGAACCGCATTTTAAAGAAATAGTAAAAATTTCGAGCATCTCTGGGCTTGCCGATTCGAAAAGGATCGGCAGTTCGGGGTTCTTGATCGGAAGAGTTTTAAGGAAGGAGAAGCTGGAGAAAAATGAGAAAATATTTATGCAACAAGTCGGCTATTTTGTTCTTCTTGCTGCCGGCGATGCTGGTGTACACAGTGGTAATTATTTACCCCGTTTTGCAGACCGTATTTCGCAGTTTCTACACTTGGGACGGCTTAAGCGAAGCCACGTTTAACGGAATCGGAAATTTTCACGATTTGTTCCGGGACCCGCTGTTGACCACCTCGCTGAAAAACGGCGGGCTCTTTGCGCTGGTTCTTGTCTTCTTTCAGATCGGGCTCGGGACGATACTGGCATTGGTATGTTCCGATGCCAAAATCAAGGGGCGCAAATTGCTGAAAACGGCATATTTCATACCGGTTGTGCTGTCTGTGACCGTTGTTTGCCAACTGTGGATTGCGGTGTACGATCCGACAAACGGTTTAATTAACCGCTTTTTTCAACTTCTCGGAATCCCTTACCAGCAGAATTGGTTGACTTCTCCGACACAATCTATTATTGCTATCGCTTTTGTGAATGGGTGGCAATTTATGGGATATCAATTCTCTTTGCTGTACGCGGGGATCAAATCCATTCCGGAGCAGTACTTGGAGGCGGCAACAATCGATGGTTGCGGGAAATGGAAAGCCCATTGGAAGGTCACGCTTCCATTAATGAGAGAGACGTTCAAGTTTTGCTTCACGATTGCCATTACGTCGGGAATCAGCGCTTTCGTGCAAATGCTGATCATGACGAATGGAGGTCCGGGTACGAGCAACTATACATTGACTTTTATGGTCTATCGTTACGCCTTCCTGGAGAGCAACTACGGTTACGCCTGTGCCGTTGCGGTCGTTCTGGTGATTATTTCACTCCTCGCGACCTTGGTCATCAATAAAGTATTTGACCGCGATGACGCGGTTTAGGCGGAAAGAGGGACGCATTATGAAAAAAGCTTTGCGTATGCTATACCAAATCCCGTTGTGGATTTATTTCATCATTTCGGTTTATCCGCTCATTTGGATGATATCTTATTCGCTTAAAAATAACGATGAAATTTTTGTCACCAATCCGTTCGGTTTCCCGACGCATTTTCGTATCGAGAACTATGTAACGGCATGGTCGCAGTTCAATATACCCCAATATTTTATTAACAGCGTTGTGGTAGCTTCCGTTGCTACGATGCTGATCCTCATCCTATCGCTAATGTTTTCATTTGCAGTATCCCGGCTGGTTTGGAAATACAGCGGACATGTCCGCATCTACATGATTATCGGCATGTTTATTCCGCTGCAAGTCATCATGGTCCCGCTGGCCATTCTTGTAAGGGATTTAAATTTGTCCAACACTTACGGGGCGCTGATCCTTCCCTACGTAGCCATGGGTTTGTCTTTCTCCACCATGGTTTTTTACGGATATATGAAGGGAATTCCAAGCGAAGTCGAAGAAGCTGCGTGCATGGATGGGGCGAGCGTTTACCGGCTGTTTTTGCAGGTGATCGTTCCCATGGTCTTGCCGGCAATCGCTACCGTAGCAATCTTCCAGTTTTTGAACAACTGGAATGAATTCACGCTTGCTTACATTCTCATCTCGGATGAAGCGATGAAAACTTTGCCGCTTGGCCTGCTGTTCTTCCAGGGGCAGTATAGCACCGACTGGGGCGGAATGGGAGCGGTGATGACGATCGCCTCGCTGCCAATGATCATTGTTTATCTGTTCTTCAGTGAACAGGTGGAAAAAGCGATGACAGTAGGTTCAGCGGTAAAGGGCTAAAACGCTTGATGTGTTTGAAGAATGGTAGGTATATCAAAGAGGTGTAACAATGAGTTCTGTTAACGGCACGCTCATTGTTTTTCATAACGGGGGGTTAGGAAATGTCTATAATTTTTCAAGAAAGCCTGAAGCAGTTTCATTTGCAATCGCAGGATATGAGTTACATCATCCAATTGGTACACGGATATCCTGCGCATGCCTATTGGGGGAAGAAGCTGGATGCTACAGGGAATATGGACCATCTTCTGATGTTTCAAGAACGTTGTTCATTTAGCCCCACCCCATTGGACGATAAGTGTATCTCCCTGGATACACTCCCCCAGGAGTACCCTCAATATGGGACAAGCGATTTTCGGCATCCGGCCTATCAGGTTCAACTGGAGGACGGCAGTCGAATTACGGAACTCACTTACCGGGGGCACAGTATCTATCCGGGGAAACCGGAGTTGAAAGGCCTGCCTGCGGTGTACGTCGAGACGGAACAAGAAGCGGAAACTTTGGAATTGGAGCTGTATGATGCTTATTCAGGGCTGGTCGTTGTCTTGAGCTACACCGTATTCGAGCAGTTCAACGCGGTTGCCCGATCTGTACGTTTTGTGAATGAAGGAACGCAACCATTGCGGTTGCTTCGTGTTTTAAGCGCTGCTCTAGATTTTGCAGATTCCGATTACGACTGTTTGTATTTGGCCGGAACTTGGGCGAAGGAGAGGCATGTGAAGAGAAAGTCCCTTGATCAAGGGGCGATACAACTTCAAAGCCGCCGAGGATCAAGTAGTCATCAACTCAATCCGTTCCTGGCTTTGTTGAGGCCGGATGCAAATGAAGATCAAGGCGAGGTTTTCGGCTTTAGCTTTGTTTACAGTGGAAGTTTCGCCATCGAAGCGGAAGTGGATCAGTTCGCAACGACTCGGGTGTCCATCGGTATTAATCCGTTCGATTTTAGTTGGCTGCTTGAACCTGGGGAAGCCTTCCAAACTCCGGAAGCGGTTATGGTCTACTCTTCGGAAGGTCTGGGCGGAATGTCAAGGACTTACCACCGATTGTACCGTACTCGTCTTTGTAGGGGAGCCCATCGGGATAAAGAGCGTCCAATTCTGGTAAATAACTGGGAAGCGACGTATTTTGACTTCAATGCCGAGAAAATCGAAGCCATCGCCAGAGAAGCGGCGGATCTCGGAATTGAGATGTTTGTACTCGACGATGGCTGGTTCGGCAAGCGGGATGACGATACAAGCTCTTTAGGCGATTGGTTTGTAGACGATAAGAAACTTCCAAATGGGCTTAAGGATTTGGCTGACCGTGTGAATCGGTTGGGTTTGAAATTCGGGCTTTGGGTTGAGCCGGAGATGATTTCGCCGAACAGCGACTTGTACCGTCGTCATCCGGATTGGTGCCTGCATGTGCCGAATCGGCGACGAACCGAAGCACGCACTCAGTTGGTGCTGGATTTCTCCAGAGCAGATGTCCGCAGTTACATTTTTGAGTCGTTAAGCGAAATTTTTCTTGCGGTTCCGGTTGCTTACGTGAAATGGGATATGAATCGGAATATGACGGAGATTGGTTCTGCGGCGCTCTCGGCTATTCGGCAGGCGGAAACGGCGCATCGTTATATGCTTGGACTATACGAATTATTAGATAAGCTTACGAAAACGTTCCCCGACATACTGTTTGAAAGCTGCTCAGGCGGCGGCGGTCGCTTCGACCCGGGCATGCTCTATTATATGCCGCAAACCTGGACAAGCGACGATACGGATGCGGTTGAACGGATTAAAATCCAATATGGTACCAGTCTTGTATATCCGATTAGTACTATGGGAGCCCATGTTTCTGCGGTTCCGAACCATCAGGTTGACCGGATAACTCCGCTCAAAATGAGAGGAGACGTTGCCATGTCCGGAAATTTTGGATACGAACTGGATCTCACGCTCGTTACGGACGAGGAGAAGGAGATCATGAAAGAACAGGTGGCCGTATATAAGGAAAATCGCCGCCTGATTCAAAATGGGAACTTGTATCGTTTGAAGAGTCCGTTTACCGGGAACGAGACGGCATGGATGTTTGTTTCGGATGACCATACTGAGGCGATTGTTTTCTACTTCCGTGTAATGGCGGAGCCGAATGCGCCTCTGCGCAGACTCAAATTGAAAGGAATTAACCCGAAGCTCGAATATTTGGTGAGCAGCCTGGATGTGAATTATCGCGGTGACCGGCTTATTGAAATAGGCTTGCCTATCCCCAATATTTCTGAAGATTTTGTAAGTATCTGGTTCAAACTTAAGGCAAATTGACAAGACAGCCTACCGAGCATGAACCTGGCGTTACCCGATTAAGGAAAATCATTGCGAATGGAAAGGTGTGAACAAGTTTGATCCGCATAGATGACAGAATAGCTTTCCCGACGAGAAGTATCGATGTGTTAACTGTCGGTGAACTGCTGATTGACATGATTTCCATAGAATATGACGAAAAACATGAAGGCAATACGTATCACAAGTATTTCGGGGGATCTCCCTCCAATATTGCAATGAACGCTACAAAATTGGGCCTTCGCTCTCTTGTTTCCGCAGCGGTTGGAAACGATGCATTCGGAAACTATCTGATCGATAAGCTGCGGGATGCAGGTATCGAGACGCAAGGCGTACAACGGGTTGACGGCTCAACGAGCATGGTCGTTGTCAATAAGAGCCGATCGACTCCGACCCCCATTTTCTATCGCGATGCCGATTACCGATTGTCCTGTACACCGTTATTAGAGGAATTCGTAATTCAATCTAAAATCGTACATTTTTCCTGTTGGCCGATATCAAGAGAGCCCGCTCGTCAGACCATCGAGCAGGTGCTGAAGGTTGCGAAGCAGCACAACGTGTTGATTGGTTTTGATCCTAATTACCATCCGATGGTTTGGCAGAAAGGTGAAGATGGCGTATCGTACATCGAGTCCGTGATCGGCAAGGTCGATATCGTCAAGCCTTCTGAAGACGATGCGGAAAGACTTTTCGGCAGGGATACGCCCGAAAATCATGTGAAAAGGTTTGTTGAGCTTGGTGCAAAACTTGTGGTTATGACGCTGGGCAAGGATGGATCGATCATTTCGAATGGTAGCGAAACTATTCGTTTCGGCACAATGGCAGAAGAAATCGTGGATACGACGGGGGCGGGGGACGCCTTCTGGTCCGGCTTTTATGCCGGGTTAGTTAAGGGTCATTCTGTGCGTAAGGCGTTAACGCTGGGGTTTGCAGTCAGTGCATACAAATTGAAATACACCGGTGCAGTCGTAGATTTGCCAAGACTGGAGTACTATAAGGAATTTAATGGAGGAGAATGAGATGGCCGTAAAAAATCAAGTTCAACTCATCACCTATCCGGATTCGTTGGGTGGGGATTTAAAGACGCTTCATTACGTACTCGAAACTCATTTCTACGCTATATTTAGAGGCGGAGTTCATATTCTCCCGCCATTTCCTTCATCCGGAGACAGGGGCTTTGCCCCGCTGACTTATCTGGAAATCGAACCTAGTTTCGGTACCTGGGATGAAATCCGGGCGATCGGGGAACGGTTTGACGTATTGGTCGATTTAATGGTGAACCATATCTCTCGGAATTCCGAATATTTTCAGGATTTTCTTAAGCACGGTAGACTCTCAGAATATGTCGATCTATTCATTACGTTAGACAAACTCTGGAAAGACGGAAACCCGGTACAGTCTGACATCGACAAGATGTTTTTGCGCAGGCCATTACCCTATTCTACGTTTACCATAAAAGCAACCGGAGAAGAAGTGAAGGTATGGACGACCTTTGGCAAGTCCGATCCGTCGGAGCAAATTGATCTGGATGTCCGTTCGGAGATAACCAAACGTCTCCTCACATCCTTCTTTCGGAATTTCCAGAAACATAACGTCAAAATCGTTCGTCTGGACGCTGTTGGTTATGTTATCAAGAAGCTCGGTACCAGCTGTTTTTTTGTGGAACCGGACATTTACCGATTTCTCGATTGGATCAAACAGCTTGCTGAATCTCTAGGAATCGAATTGTTGCCTGAGGTTCATTCCCACCATTCAATTCAATATAAACTGGCCGAGCATGGCTTTTGGATCTATGACTTTATCCTGCCATACCGTGTTCTTGATACCTTGATCAACAAGAACAGCAAGGAACTTCGGAAGTATTTGAAGACCCGGCCGCACAAACAATTTACGATGCTCGACTGTCACGACGGAATTCCCGTCAAGCCGGACCTGGATGATCTGATCGATACGAAGGAGGCGAGGAAAGTCGTCGATGTTTGTGTGAGCAGGGGCTCGAACCTTAGCTTGATCATCTCGGATGAGCATAAGGGCGAGGACGGCTTCGATGTGCATCAAATCCGGGGAACCTACTATTCGATTCTTGGTTGCGACGACGATGCTTATCTTGCGGCCCGGGCGATTCAGTTTTTCACACCTGGAATCCCCCAAGTTTACTATGTTGGCTTGTTGGCTGGAGAGAATGATATGGAACGTGCACGCAAGACGGGGGAAGGGCGCGAAATTAACCGCCATAACTATACGCTGGAAGAGATTGAGCGGTCTCTTAGTAAAAAAGTCGTTCAACGACTGTTGAAGCTGATCCGTTTTAGAAACGAATATGAAGCTTTTGGCGGTGAGTTCAAAGTGCTTGAATCAGAAAATGAAGAGGTCTGTCTTTCTTGGAAAAAAGATGATAAGTACTGTAACCTTCGGATCCAATTAACTACGATGAAGGCAACAATTACCTATGTTGACGAGCATGGATTAATTTCCCGATACGATATTTGATTGCGAAGAAAGAATCAGTGCTCTTATTGTCCCTTAGGTAATAATAGACGTAAGTTAACTAAACAAATTGTCACTAAACCTTAGAGAACGCTTTGTATGGAGGACGGATCTCTAAGAATGGCCAAGTATTCGATTAGGATTAACTATAGTGATAAGTTGAATAGCAAGCAGGCAATCAGACACATCGAGCAGGAGATTTTGATTGGGGAAGGGAGGTTTTTTCGAATTCATATGATTTGGAAATTGTGTTATGGTGCAATTATGGTCCACGAATATACCTCCGACAATTATCCTTCGAGTTCGGTGTGCTTCTAATACATCGAGGAAGTAGAAAGTATCGATTGGATTTCGTCTGCTCCCATTTGCCAATGATAGCATTCGAATGACATGAAATTCTCATATCTTTTAGGTGGCGCAAGGGTTAAATGCGACTCATGTCAGGCTCTCCTTCCCGAATAGAATAATTAGGCTGGCGTTATATGTCTCAGGCTTCGTGTTCATATGAAGCATAGTGTTCTGTCTCTGTTGTTGGAAAAGCAAAGTACGACAGCTAAAGATCGGATTCATGGGATTCAGTATGTTGTTGGCGTTGTTGGGCGAAATACATTTCCAATACCTTGTCGATGATCCCTCGACTTTGGCTGCTTTATGGGCTGAGGAAAAATATTCCGCATATACCTTATTTTTAACTTGAAAGGGGCTGGCGTTTTATTGCGCGGCTTGCGTTTGGCTTCGCCGGACAAGATTTTGTTTATCTGCTCAGAAGAGAGCTTTCCAGCGCAATTTGTAGACGCTCGGATTTTTTCATATTCACTTTGTAGCCATGTTCTGATATAGAAGCTTCAATTAACTTCTGTTCATCCGTTGTAAGATAGGAGAGGTGTACGGCAGAACGTAGGGATAATTCTGCATCATCTGTTCGTTGTTTCAATTCAGGGATTAGCTTATCAACACGGAGTAAGCGAGAAACTGAATTTTGAGTTCGGATTGGTACATTTTCCAGTGTAGCAACACATTGGTTGCCGAATATTATCAA
>RCUF01000426.1_pt1 | contig 13311 bp, 15 predicted proteins | sample 2166311 | NCBI WGS metagenome assembly RCUF01 (sample SAMN09932608, study PRJNA488358) | compost metagenome | feature: garden; material: soil; isolation source: compost soil in 4-hydroxybenzonitrile-enriched culture | place: Germany: Experimental Botanical Garden Goettingen | collected 2016-01-27
CCCTTCTATTAAAATTCGAAATCAACAGCAACCTGACTCTCACGAACCTGGCTCATATGCTCGATAACCTTTTTATGCTCTGGATGCACTTGATAGCCTTCCAAATCTTCCAGGGAATCGAATGTAGCTACTAGGGCGATGTCATAAGAACGTGGCGATTTGACAACATCAATACCAACCTCCAGCTCTCTAAGCTGCTCCACCTTTCCCTTCAGTCCACGCAGAACGTCTGTTGTAAGCTGAACGCTCTCTGGAGAAGAGTCTTTAAGCTTGAATAGAACGATATGCTTGATCATTGCATCATCTCTCCTTCATCTATCAGAATCATGGTGCTTACTCTTTATTAAACCACTATTCATAAAAAATATACCATAACGGATAACTATGGAAAAGGTTGACTGCTTCAAAATGTAGTTATTAAGACATAATGATAGCTCGTGGAGTTCATAACAAATCAGGACTTGCATTCACCAGCGAATATATGTTATATTATTTGAGCGGAACAAAACGACGTACTGGTTATCGTGATCATTTACGCACCGCACTCGGGGCCTTAGCTCAGCTGGGAGAGCGCATCGCTGGCAGCGATGAGGTCAGGGGTTCGATCCCCCTAGGCTCCACCAGAGATTGCTCCACTTTACATCATGGATCGTTAGCTCAGTTGGTAGAGCACGTGACTCTTAATCATGTGGTCCAGGGTTCGAGCCCCTGACGATCCATCCTATATAACCTACTAAACGGCAGAGATGCCGTTTTTTTATTTTGCATCTTAAATAAGAGCCTTATTCTCGAACTGTGTCATGTCCAAGAATAAGGCTCTGTTTATTCCCCTTGTTTCCCTACCATCCTAAATCAAGCGTCTTCCCCGTCTCAGCCAACGTCTTTAAATTACTTAAAATATAAACCCATGAATCGGCAGCCTTGCTGTATCCGGGATGGTTGTCGGGCCAGTTGTCGTTGACTAGCGTCACCTTGGTGCTGTTCCCAACATGCTCAAGATATAAAGAAACTCTTGTCTCCAATTCCTCATGGTTCTCATAATACGAAGGGCCAGGATGCTCGGTATAGCTCATACTTTGATGTGGTTCAAAGGTCAAAATATTCCCATATACATGTATTGTTGCATCACCATCCGCGCCAGGTCCAACATAAGCATATGGCGCCCCAACCTCAAAAGAGGATTGAAGCTCACAGCCGAAAAAGAGCTGTCTACAGCCTTCGGGAGACACCAATAAATCCCATACTTTCTCCGGCGCTGCTCCAATGTACAAATCATATTTCAGTTCTTTAGATTCCATCATCGTTTCCCCCAATTTGTTATGTCATGTTCTTAACGTTTCTCAAGTATTTGTTGCTATGTTACTTGTCTCCATTTACTATAAAACGTAGGGAATATCAGGTATTGTAAAAATGCGACATCACCTCAGGAGGTGAGGATTTGGAGCGTTCATCAGAATTAGGCTGGGCAGGCAAAGGAATTTTACAATATGATGTAAACCATCAAAAGTTCGAGCTTACAAGATATCAGCCATCCATCGAACTAGCTCCTTTCATCAAACATTATTGGATCGTGAGATGGGATCTGCGTGACCAAGAGCCTTACCATCAAACCATTCTGTCCCATCCAAATGTCAATATGGTGTTAGAGGACGGGCAAGCGAGAATTTTTGGCATCTCCAGAATAACCTCTACTCATTTGCTTAAAAATAAAGGCGCCGTACTTGGAGTAAAATTTACGTCTGGTGGCTTCTATCCGTTTTGGAAACAGTCTTTGGAGCAACTCATCAACATTTCCATAGCAGCTGACAAGTTATTTGGCGAGGAAATTTTAGCTCTGGCTGCCTCTATCCATCAAGCGAATCAAGTATACTCAAAAAATACGGAGACAGAGAATATACGATGGGTTATTCAGCTTGAGAATTTAATCAAGCGCAGGCTTCCTAAGCGCGATGCCTCCGGAGAAAAAGTCAACGCTATCGTAGATAGGATCAAAAATAACCCTCATATCACCAGAGTCAATCGACTCGCAAATGAAATTGCAACCAATCCGCGTACCCTGCAGCGACTGTTCCATCGATATATTGGAATAGGGCCCAAATGGGTCATACAGCGCTACCGGCTGCATGAAGCCGCGGAGCAAATGGACCAGGGTGAATTGCTGGATTGGGCAAATTTGGCTCAGGATCTTGGGTATTTTGACCAAGCCCACTTCATCAAAGACTTCAAAGCAATTGTCGGTAAATCTCCAGTAGGCTATATAAATACGGTCAATTCACTGGATCATTAGAAGTAAGGAGATCTGACGCATGGCTCATACAATATTAATCATTGAAGATGACATTTCGATCATTGAAATGTTATCCAATTATTTAACAAAAGAAGGCTTTCATGTTACTTCTGCATTAGATGGAGAAGATGGCATCACTAAATTCAGACAAGATCATTATGACCTCATCATTGTGGACATAATGATGCCCAAACTCGATGGGATTGAAGTCATCAAAATCATACGTGAAAGCAGTTTAATCCCAATACTGATCATGTCTGCCAAAGATAACGACATCGACAAGGCCATCGGTCTCGGCTTTGGAGCCGATGATTACATAGCCAAACCCTTTTCCATGATAGAAATTACGGCGCGAATCAAGGCCAGTATCAGAAGAACTACACAATATGCTGCTTTATCAAACAATTCATCATCAGATTCAGGATCTGAGTCATCATCACCACAATTAATTAACCTGGATCACCTTACCATTGATTTAAACAACTACTCTGTCACTAAACAGGGCGAAGAACTCAAGCTGACAGCCAAGGAATCCGATATTCTCAAGCTGTTTCTTAACAACCCCAATCGAGTGTTCACTAAGGCGCAAATTTATGGATTTGTTTGGAATGAGGAATATTATGGTGATGAGAACGTCATTAATGTTCATATCCGAAGATTGAGGGAGAAGCTGGAAGATAACCCTTCAGAACCTAAATACATAAAGACCTTATGGGGAATTGGCTACAAATGGGAAGGTCACACACCATGATTACGGCACTCATTTGCTGCATAATCCTATTATTGTTCGTGATCTTTTGGCAGTACCGTAAAATCCGTACCAGAAGTCGGCAATTAAATCACATACATGGCAAGCTGACAAATATTCTGTCTGAGCAATCAAGCGAAAAGCTCCTTTTATTCACAGAGGACGCTGAACTCAAGCTTCTGCTTAGTGATATTAATGAAGTGCTGGAAACTCGTCAAAAAGATGCCGCCAAGGGGATCAAAACAGAACTTTCGATTCGAAGAATGCTCTCGAACATTTCACATGATTTAAAGACGCCACTGACTGTGGTGCTCGGGTATATTGAGACGATGCTGCTTGATCCCAAAATGCCCGATGAGGATAGAACTGTACTTTTGAGCAAGGTGCAGGCGAAGGCAAACGAGGTGTCCGGACTAATACAGCATTTTTTTGACTTGGCTAAACTTGAATCCGGAGATCAAAATCTCTCTCTTACACGGGTTTGTATAAATGAAGTGTGCCGCAAAAATATACTGACCTTCTATGACATTCTACAAAATAAAGGTTTTGAGGTAGACATTCAAATTCCCGAAGAACCGATTTATGCACATGCTAACGAAGGGGCGCTGGATCGAATCCTTCACAATCTTATTTCCAATGCCATTCGTTATGGAGCTGAAGGCCAATTTCTTGGAATAACCCTTCGGAAGGATGAACAGTTTTTATATATTGATGTATGGGACAAGGGGCAAGGAATTCCCGAGGTCTATCAGGATCAGGTGTTTGAACGCTTGTATACCTTGGAGGACTCACGAAATAAATCCTTTCAAGGAAGCGGGCTGGGGCTGACTATTACGAAGAGATTGATCCAGAGCATGGGCGGAGAAGTTACATTAATAAGTACTCCGTTCGTTAGAACTGTATTCACTGTACAGTTAAGAGAGATGGTCTATTAGCTTATAGCCTGGCGGGATTGCCAATCCCAAGCTATAAGCTTTTTTTGAACTTAAGAATCACTTAAGATTTGATTAAGAAAAAAGAATAATTCACTTTATACAATACATTTAGAAAACAAATTTACTAAACGTTGTTGAAGGAGGACCATATGAGCTACATTTTAAAAACGACTCAATTGACCAAGTCCTATAAGGGTCTTGAAGTCGTATCCAACGTAAATATGAGTATTAAAAAGGGTGAAATCTACGGATTTCTGGGACCTAACGGTGCGGGAAAAACTACAATTATGCGATTAATCACCAATCTCATCAAGCCTACTTACGGAGACATTGAAATTTTCGGACAAAAATTAACACCATCTTCATATGACCAGCTTGGCAGAATAGGCAGCATTATCGAATATCCTGTATTTTATGACAAGCTCTCAGCAAGAGCAAATCTTGAGCTGCACTGCGAGTATATGGGATATTACAATAACAAATCCATTGATGAAGCACTGGAGCTAGTTAATTTGAGACAGATTAATCAGACCAAGGTGAAGGACTTCTCACTCGGAATGAAGCAAAGATTAGGTATCGCCAGAGCTATTATCACTAAACCTGAGCTGCTTATTTTAGACGAACCGATCAATGGACTGGACCCTGTCGGGATTAAGGAGATCCGTGACCTGTTCAACATGCTGAGCAAAGAATATGGCATTACGATTCTCATTTCGAGTCATATTCTGGCCGAGATTGAACAAATCGCAGATACAATTGGTGTAATTAATCAAGGAAAGCTGATCAAGGAGGTCAGCATGGATGAGATTCGAGAAAACAATACAGCTTACATTGAGCTCATTGTGAACGATACCAAAAAAGCGGCCTTTATCCTGTCCAACAAACTGAACGTAAACAATATACGGGTTCTGGATAACCACAATATTCGTATTTATGACGCTATCTCCCAAAATGAACTAACAAAAGCATTAGTCATAAACGATGTAACCATTGAGTCCTTGCACAAGAAAAGCAGTTCACTTGAAGATTACTTCTTATCCTTACTTCATGGAGGGGATATAAGTGCTTAAATTAATCCGGCTTGAATTAAAAAAGAATGGAATTGGCGGCAACATTGGAGGAGCCTTCATCGCAATTTTCATTATTCTTACATTCTTAACGGTCGTAAATTTCGAGGAGCCTCTCCTCAGTTATAAAGACATCTTCAGTCTTACGAATGTCATTACCACGGTCACATTTATTATTTTTGCTTCCGTACTCTTGTCCAAGCTGATCATCGATGAATTCAAGAGCAAGACAATTACCGTCCTGTTCATGTATCCCGTTAATCGAAAAAAGGTGTTAATCGCCAAACTGATCATCGTTGTTGCTTTTACATTTATATTCAGCCTCATAGCTAAAATCATTATCATCTCTGGATTCAGCTTCATCAATCAATATACTCATTTTATTCAGGAACAAATTACGTTTGAAATGATTCGCAACCAGCTTTTCATGGGAATAGTCAACTCATTAACTGCCAGCTGCATAAGTCTCATTCCTCTCTATTTCGGAATGAGGAAATATTCAACTCCTGCTACCATTGTGTCGGCTATCATCATCTCAAGTATTCTGAATTCTCAATTTGGAACAGAGTTCACATTAAGCTCTATTGTTTATATTCCACTTGCTTTATCCGCACTCGGCGTTCTGATTGGCCTCATATCTATTCGAAACATTGAAACCAAGGATATTGTATAGTTCAAACCCACAGGATTCAGGAATATGAAATATAAATAATAGCAAAGAGACCCGCCCGAGCATATGCTCAGGCGGGTCTCTTTATACTATTAATAAAGGAGATGCTTACTGCAAGTGGAGTTTATTCTAAGAGGCGTGAACTAAATTAGATGAAAGTTCTAGATACAATAACCAAAAGAATGAACAATACGAGAATAACGCCAGTAGAAGTAAAAATTCCGCCTACACCAGGACCTACGTTTCCACATTCAGACATTGTTTTCCCTCCCTTTTCAGTATAAGACATCATATTGGAATTAATCTCATACTGACACGGCAAGAGCCTTAATTTGGTTTAACTCGTTCTGTTCATTCACATCTACCATCATCTGTTCATTCGCCTATTCAAGCTAAGGTGCAACTGCATATGATAAATAAAGTTGACTTAAAGCAGGTGGTGGATTTGCGCAAGAAAAAAAAGGGCCCAACTAAAAGTAATAACAACAATAACAGCCTTATCGGAGCTGAGGTCACTTCTGACGATTTAGCTATTATCGGAGCAGGACTTACAGTTCTAGGCGACCTATTTGCTTTTTTATCACTAGTAAAAGTTAGAGAAGAGGAGATCGAAGCGGCGACTGAGGAAGGAAAATCATCAAAAGAATAATTAGCTGCAATGATTAGCTTAATTCTTTTTTAGTCACTGACCCTTTCATTCGCCACTTTTTCCATTTAAAATACAGGAACAACAGGAGAACAGTGCCCAGACCGCTGAAGAAATACGATAAGTATTTCTCAACCCATACAATCACTTGCTGCCACTGCTCACCAAACACATATCCGATTCCGACAAAGACAAATACCCATATCGCTGCTCCAGGGTATGCATACAGAGCAAATGTCCGGTAAGGAATACGAATAATACCTACAAAATAACCAAAAAATTGCCTGACTCCAGGCACGAAATAACTTACTAACAGCAGTTTGTTACCATATTTTTGATATTGCTGTCTCGTTTTCTCCAAATGGGACGGTTTCAAAAAGAACCACTTCCCGTATCGATGGATTAATGGCGATCCTAATTTGTAGCCGATGGTATATGTTATCGTGATACCGAGCACAGTTCCAAAATATGCCGCAAGCAGAGCAGAGACAAGATTCAAAGAGCCTTTAAAGGCCAAAAATCCGGTAAAAGTTAACGTAGTTTGACCCGGGGGCAGCGGCAACGCGATAAAATCGACAGGAAGTCCAAGCAATAGCACCAAATATCCATAGTGCTCAAACATCGCTTCAATCCATTCCAACACATTCATAATTAATCCTGATCTCCTCTTCCTCTTTCAAAAGGGTTGCGATAATACTGTCTTATGACCCTATACTTTAATTTAGTATGTACCAAGCTATTACCTGGTCATTCCATTACAAATGAATATTATACCTGTATTTAAGGCGATGGCAATTCCCTTTGACCTTAGGCACCTCCCCAAATGAATTTGCATACGATAACGCAGAAGGCAAATACAGGTCAGGTGGAGGTTTTAGAGGAATGGCACTATTAGGAAATCAGAGTCAAATGATTTATCAGGCAAGACCCAACGTGACGCAAACGATCAAAGATGCACGACAACAGCTTCATAAAGTGGGAAGAGACTACAAGAATCGCCACGTTCGGATACAAACGATTGACGGTATGATTTATGAAGGAATCATTTCCCATGCAGAAGGTCCTTTCATCTTCATTATCGTCTCAAATCCACAAGGAGGACATGGTGGTTACGGTTATTCTCATCAGCCTTATGGAGGTTATCCTCAGCCGCGTGGACTACTATATAACCAGTACTACTACAACAATGTAATTTTGCCTCTGGTCCTGTATGAACTGCTCGTAATTACGCTGCTTTATACTTAACTCCTCTACATGCTACGTGCTACATGCTACGTGCCTCCGACCTTCGTCATTTCTTTATTTTACTCTATCCATCAATAAGTTCCAATCATCTCTCTTACTAATCCAGGCAACACTTCGTAGAAAAAATAAGAGCAGCAGGACAAGATTGTGTGATCATCTTGTTCTGCTGCTCTTTTTTATTGTTCCCATATCGTGTTATCCGAACCTACCCGAAATATAATCATCGGTACGCTTTTCTGACGGATTCGTAAATATTTTACTAGTATCATCATACTCTACAACTTCACCCATCAAGAAAAATGCAGTTTTTTGCGAAACACGAGCCGCCTGCTGCATATTATGAGTAACGATAATGATGGAGTATTCACGCTTTAGATCCGCGATCAGCTCTTCAACCTTTGCACTGGAGATTGGGTCCAATGCCGATGCAGGTTCATCCATCAAGATAATGCTTGGACTTACGGCAATCGATCTTGCAATACATAGACGCTGCTGTTGCCCACCAGACAATGACAATGCTGAGCGATTAAGTCTGTCCTTCGTTTCATCCCACAGAGCAGCCTTTGTTAACGACTCCTCCACGATTTGATCCAGCTTCTTCTTGTCACGAATGCCGTGATAACGTGGACCAAATGCAATGTTCTCATAGATCGATTTATGGAACGGGTTCGGACGCTGCCACACCATCCCGATCTTTTGCCGCAGAAGCACTACGTCGGTTTTCTGATCATTAATATTTTGGTCACCGATCCAGATATCGCCTGTAATTTTTGCTCCGCTAATTAAATCATTCATCCGGTTCAAGCTCCGCAGGAACGTTGATTTACCACAACCGGAAGGTCCGATCAAGGCCGTTACCTCCCTGGAAGCAAAATCAAGCGATATATTTTTAACGGCTTGCTTTTCCCCATAGAACACGTTCAAATCTTTTGTCGACAATGCTACATTTTGCATGGTAGACCTCCTATTTCGTAGCCGTAAATTTCTTGTGGATGAGGCGACCGATAAAGCGCGCCAGAAGATTAAAGACCAGGACCATCAAAATCAGCACTGCTGAAGCTCCTGCCGCAATTTCCGGTGCATCCGGTGCCAATCCCTCGGAATTAATCTTCCAAATGTGTACAGCTAGCGTCTCAGCCGGACGGAACGGGTTCAGCGGAGACATCGGGCTAAGTGGATTCCAATCTGAGAAATCCAGTCTAGGACTACTCATACCCGCTGTAAACAATAGCGCTGCAGCCTCACCAAACACACGGCCTGCAGCCAAAATAGTTCCTGTAAGAATGATCGGCGTCGCAATCGGCAACATAATCGATTTGATCGTTTTCCATTTGGACAAGCCCAAAGCCAGACTCGCTTCCTTCTGTGCCTGAGGAACACTTGCCAACCCTTGCTCAGTAATACGAACCATAAGCGGTAAGTTAAATACAGTCAGCGCAAGTGCACCGGAGAACAACGAGAAACCAAAACCAAACACATTAACAAAAACGAGCAAACCGAACAAACCTACTACAATAGAAGGGAAAGAAGACAATACTTCAACGATCAAACGAATAAAATCTGTGACTTTTCCCGGCTTGGCATATTCGCTCATGTAGATACCCGCACCCAAACCGAGAGGAACTGTAATAATTAAGGTTAATACAAGCAAAAAGAGTGAGTTAAAAAGCTGAGGACCAATCCCCCCGCCTTCCTTAATTGTCTCAGGCGCTGAAGTCAGAAAGTCCCAGCTGATATGGCCCAAACCTCTCACCAATATAAATCCAAGCAAGCCCAGCATAACGAGAACTATAAATCCGGCTAACGTTATAATGACGGCTGTAGCGATTTTATCTGCTGTTTTTGCACTCATCGTTGAGCTCTCCTTTCCAGCCACCGAACAATAAAGACAAAGACAAAGGTCATCATCATTAGAATAAGAGCAAGTGTCCACAATACGTTATTTTGCATCGATCCCATAACGGTGTTGCCCATACTTAACGTAATTACACTTGTTAATGTAGATGTAGACTCAAACAGCGAGTTTGGAATATGCGGCGCATTACCGATTACCATTTGCACAGCAAGTGCTTCACCAAAAGCCCGAGCCATACCGAGCACAACACCGGTTAACAAAGATGGCATTGTTGTTGGCAGTACTGTACGATACAAGGTTTGCCAACGAGTAGCACCTAACGCATACGATCCTTCCTTTAGTCCAGCCGGGAGAGCAGCAAGTGCATCTGTTGCAATCGAAGTAATCGTCGGCAGAATCATGATAGACAGTACGCTTGCTCCTGCAGCAATACCAAGCCCCTGACCCGGAAACAGATCTCTATACAATGGAACAATTACACTTAGGCCAACAAAACCGTAGACTACGGAAGGAATACCTGCTAACAACTCGATTGCTGGTTGCAAATATTTTCTACCGAATTTCGGCAAAATCTCAACCATTAGCAACGCGGCACAAATGCCAAGGGGAGCGGCAATTAGTGCTGCAAGAATGGAAGTGCTAAATGAACCGATTATAAACGGCAGCGCGCCAAACATAGGAGGTTCGCCTTCCGGCTTCCATTTTGATCCTCCAAGTACTTCTCCTAAATTGATGCCATCCTTAAAAAATGAACTTAAGCCTTTAGTCGCCACAAAATAGACCATCGAAAAAATGGTCACCACCAAAAGCACTATACATAAAGAAGTGATGATTTTACCTGTCCACTCTTCTATTATATGTTTCTTTACTTTTGGCTTCCCACCGGATTGAATCATGAAACCTCTCCCTTTACACAGCACAGAAAGAGGCAGAATACTCCGCCTCTAACCTTGCTGATATGATGTTGGCGATTATTTATTTAGTAATATTCCCGTCCAGATCGCGTGTAACTTCCATCTTGCTTACTGGAATGTAGCCGAGTTCTACTACGTCCTTGTTTTGTACTTCTTCAGACGCCATGAACTCAAGGAATGCTTTGACAACGTCATTTGGCTCACCTTTAGTGTACATATGCTCGTAAGCCCATACCGGATAAGTACCGTTCGCTACATTTTCTTCAGTAGCTTCTACTCCATCATATTTAACAACCTTGACGGATTTATCGAGGTAAGATAATGCAAGATAACCGATTGCCCCGGGAGTTTCGCCTACAAGCTTTTTAACTGTACCGGAAGAATCCTCTTGAATCGAACCTTCAAGATCGTCAGTTTTTGTTCCCAGTGCATATTTTTCAAAAGTGGCCCGTGTACCGGAGCTTGCAGGTCTGTTAACGATTTGGATAGCTTGATCCGGTCCGCCAACTTCGCTCCAATTTTTAACTTCGCCGGTAAAAATTTTGACCAATTGATCTTTTGTTAAATTATCAACATTCACGTCAGGATTAATAACAGCTGCCATAGCAACTACGGCTACTTGATGATCTACAAGCTCTGCCGCAGGACCAGCATCAAGCTTCTCTTCTGCAAACACATCTGAGTTACCGATATCAGCTTGTCCTCCAGATACTTGAGTCAAACCAGTTCCACTGCCTCCGCCTTGAACTTGAATAGAAACTTTAGGATTCAGATCCATGAATTTTTTGGATGCTTGATCCACCAATGGTTGAAGTGCAGACGAACCTACTGCCAAAATAGAACCAGACAACTCGGACGCAGCAGCGTTTCCTCCATTAGCACCCTCTTGGCTACCTTCATTTGACTTATTGCTGCTCGTGTTGCCTTGACCACATGCTGCCAGTGTAAATGTCAAAATCAGAGTTAATACAAGCATCAAACTTTTCTTCATTGTTCTAGTTTCCCCCTCTTTTGTTTGTACAAAATTGATTATAGAACTCAAATATCAAATCCGTGTTTTACTTTTGTTAACGCAATGTAAAAAATACATAACCTCACGACAAGGCGTAATTACTTATATTATTTTCCTTATTATATAAATTAATGTAATAAATAACGAAACTTCCAGTTGTTTTACGAGTCTAATCATTGATTGGCCAAATCAAATTATTGGAGGAAAATTATGTACAAACGACAAGCATTACCAAGGCAATGGTTATTCGCAGCATTAGTATCAGCATTACTATTGTTCACTCTCCCAACCGGTTGGGCTGCAGCTGAGGAAAACTCTAACCTCGAATGGGAAAAAAATTACGGAAATATTGATCTGATTCATGTTAAAGAAACTGCAGAGGGCTATTCATTAGTTGGAACTAATATGGACAACAATTATATTTATTTAGCCAAGACAGATGCAAATGGACATACGAACTGGGATACAAGCTTAGAGCTAAGAGGTAGTAGCGGAAAATTAATAGAGCTGATTTCTGCTGATTCTACAATTGATGGTGGATATATACTAGGTGGTGCTATTACTTCACAAACCCATTGGCGATACAGAGATTATTTCTTTGCAAAAATTGATGTTGATGGATCTGTCGAATGGACAGTTGAAGAAAATGCAGGTGCTTATGGTTCAATAAATGATATTAAGCAAATAAACGACGGATCATATTTGTATGTTAGTTCTATGGAGAGCCTAAATGTAGGATTTAGCAGCGCAAGTGTAGGTAAACTAATTTCAAATCACTCTACAGAGTGGCAAACTTCATTAGGTAGTGCCGGACCTCGGGGTCCATTTATTAGTGCTAATAACATCGAGGAATTAGGAAGTAACAATTATTTAGTCATTGGTTCTATTGATGACAAGCTTCAAGTATGGAGACTAGATTCAACGAAAACGATCTCATGGAGTAACAACTACCCGAATCTTTCTTATGTCGGAGATATCGTTGCTGAAGCAGATGGTGGATATTCCATTGCAGGTACAAATGCAACGAATGAAGTAGTGTTGGTTAAGAATGATGCCTATAACAATGAAACCTTCCAACAAACGTTATCATTTGGCGGTCAATTAAGATCTATAGTAACAACAGTCGACAATGGCTATTATTTTGGAACCACAGAGGGCTTATACAGAACTGATACAAATGGAAATATCCAATGGTCCCAATCTATAGATAATATTAAACAAGTCATCACTACAACGGATGGAGGTGCTGCTGTTATAGCAAATGGTAAATTACTAAAATTTAATGAGGGTGGCTCTATACCTGGAGAAGAAAATCTAAGTTTTGATTCTACACAGTACACTCTAACCGCTGGGCAGACACTGGACACTGTTGTAACTGCTCATAATGGTTCAACGGCTACAGATGTTACGTACCAAGCTATTTTCTCTTCATATGATGATTCTATTGCATCCATTGATGAATTAGGGAATATTACTGGACTACAACCAGGCAAAACACAGATTCGCGCTACATGGAACGGTATAGAAGCACAAGCAACTGTAAACGTAATTAACATATTTACAGGTCTGCGGCTAGATGATACCGAATACAGTGTCAATATCGGACAACCCATCGATCTTGTCGTAACCTACGAGGAAGGTGATCAGATTACCAATGTTACGATTTCCAGCAGCTACAGTACGAGTGATCCATCGATAGCTATTGTAGATCAAGAAGGTAACATTATTGGATTGAAAAGAGGTCAGACAACCCTTACGGTCACCTATAACGGAGTTCACACTACAGCCACTATCGATGTATACTAATTAAAACGAAGGACCATCCATTTGGACAATGTCATTAAGTTAAAGCGCAGGGCCAAAAATCAAAAAAAAGAGCAGGTTATCGAAAAGATAGCCCGCTCTTTTTTTGTGCGGAAAAATAGAACTTGA
>RCUF01000427.1_pt1 | contig 13270 bp, 19 predicted proteins | sample 2166311 | NCBI WGS metagenome assembly RCUF01 (sample SAMN09932608, study PRJNA488358) | compost metagenome | feature: garden; material: soil; isolation source: compost soil in 4-hydroxybenzonitrile-enriched culture | place: Germany: Experimental Botanical Garden Goettingen | collected 2016-01-27
GATGACGGATTCATTGAAGCTCTGAGAGGAAAAGCAGCGGAGGTGTGGGCGGATGGCAAGATTAAAACTTAAACCGCCTCCTTTCAAGTGGAAAGCTTTTTCTGAAAAACAGATTCAAGTCTTGACATGGTGGATGCCAGAGAGCCCATATCATGATAAGGATGGCTTAATTTGTGACGGATCAGTACGTGCCGGTAAGACAGTAGCCATGTCGCTAAGTTATGTGTTCTGGGCTATGCAGTCCTTTAACGGCGAGCAGTTTGGTATGTCAGGCAAGACGATCGGAGCACTACGGCGTAATGTGATTGGCCCACTCAAACGCATGTTGACCAGTAGGGGATATAGTGTTCATGATAACCTCACTGACAATGTCCTCACTATCAGCCGAGGTTTGGTGGCTAATTACTTTTTCCTGTTTGGCGGGAAAGACGAGAGAAGCCAGGACCTGATTCAAGGGATTACGCTGGCCGGTATGTTCTTCGATGAGGTTGCACTGATGCCGCAATCCTTCGTCAATCAGGCTGTGGCCCGGTGTTCTGTCGAGGGACGTAAATATTGGTTTAATTGTAACCCGGCGGGACCGTACCACTGGTTCAAGGTCGAATGGCTCGACCAGGCTACACAGAAACATGTATTACATCTGCATTTCACGATGGAAGATAACCTATCTCTATCGGAGCGGGTGAAGGAAGGTTATCGCCGATTATTTAGTGGCGTCTTCTATAAACGTTACATTCTTGGCCTTTGGGTGCTTGCCGAGGGTGTCATATACGACATGTTTGATAAGGATAAGCACGTTGTCACAACCGAAGATCGGCCATATACGCAGTATTATGTGAGTTGTGACTATGGTACACAGAATCCAACAACGTTTGGTTTATGGGGACAGTGCAAGGGGATTTGGTACAAGGTCAAGGAGTACCATTACGATGGACGAGCTCGCAGTCGTCAAAAGACGGATGAGGAATATTGCAACGATCTCATAGATTTTGTAGGTAAGCTGCAGGTTAAGGGAGTGATTATTGACCCTTCGGCGGCTTCTTTTATTGCTGCTATAAAAAAACGCGGTATATTGCGTGTTATCAAAGCGGCGAACGAGGTCGTGAACGGGATTCGTGATGTGGCATCGGCTTTAGTTGAAGGGTTAATCAAATACAATGACTGTTGCAAAGAGACATTCCGGGAGTTCAGCTCCTATGTTTGGGATGAGAAGGCGGCAGCCCGCGGCGAGGATAAGCCAGTCAAAGAGAACGATCACCAAATGGACGGTGATCGTTATTTTGTGCATACCATCGTCAAACGGAAGGGTGGAGTATTCTTCCCTGGACAAGCGTAGAGAGGAGGAAAACGAGTGTCATTACTTTGGCCAACTGATGAATACCAGAAGGAGATAGAAGATATCATCATCCGCGGCGCAAAAACAGCAGCCACAGTGGAGCAGATCATCCAGCTTGAAATAGGCGATTGGCGTAAGTCCGATAAGCTCAAATGGATGGAGATCGGTGAGCAATACTATCGCAACAAGACAGACATACTCAAGCGACAGCGTACTGCGATCGGTGCAAGCGGAGCTAAAGAGATTGTCGGAAATCTAGCGAATAATAAGCTAGCAAATGCATTTATTCGAAAGTTAGTTGATCAAAAAGTAGGCTACTTATTAGGTAAACCATTAAGCGTGCAGACGGTTAATAAAACCTATGCGACTGCTTGGGGTGAGATATTCAAGCCAGCCATGTATCGGCGTTTACAATCAACTGGTAAGAATGCGATCAATAAAGGTCTAGCTTGGTGGTTTGTCCACTATGACGAAGTTGGTCAACTGTCTTTTAAGAAAATGAAGTCGGAGGAATGCATTCCTCTTTGGGCTGATGATGCGCATACCATTCTCGATGCAATGATTCGTGATTATGAAGTGGTTGTATATGAAGGGCTGCAGCGTAAGACGGTTCGTAAGATTGAGTGGTGGGATACAAACGGTGTAAGGTGCTATATCAATGATGGTACAGGGATGATACCTGATGTAGAGGCTGGAGTTGCTGGACCACATCTAATGGTAGTCGACCAGAAAGGTGGAACGGAAAAGCCGTATAGTTGGGAGCGAGTGCCGTTTATTTGTTTTAAGTACAACGAAGAGGAGCAGTCACTTGTCGAGATCATCAAAAGCCTGGTTGACGATTACGACCGTAATAAATCGGATAACAGTAACAATTTGGAGGATTTGCCCGAATCCATCTACAAGGTTAAAAATTATAGCGGCAGTGACCCAGCGGAGTTCCGGAAGAATCTCGCGATCTACCGGACCGCCTTTGTTGATGGTGACGGGGATCTGGACACACTGGCGCTTGAAATAAACGTCGAGGCGTACAAGACGCACATGGAGCAATCTCGCAAAGACATTTACGAGTTTGGACGTGGAGTTGACACACAGGGAGTAGACATTGGTAGCGCACCGTCTGGAATTGCGCTTAAATTTTTATATGGCGATTTGGATCTCGATGCGAGTCTCATGGAAACCGAGTTTCAAGCGAGTTTAGAGCAACTGCGCTGGTTTGTCGATACGCACTTGTACAATAAAACCGGTGTTGACTATAGCGGTGATAGCCTAAGCTTTATATTCAATCGTGACATGCCGACAGACGAGTCAGCCATTATCGAAGCCATCAAAAACAGTATCGGCATCTTGTCTGATGAAACACTCGTCGCCCAGCATCCATGGGTTAAGGATGTGTTGGTTGAACTCGAGCGTATTAAGAAGCAGAAGGAAGAAGAAATGAAACGACTGCCTGATAGTTACGGCGGATTAGGAGGTGACGGTGATGCTGGAAGAAAAGACGATCCAAATGGTGAATGAGTTGATTCAAAGCGCGGCCGGTCATCACATTGGATGTTATAACTCTAAACAGTACGTTGATGCTGACGATATTCGCGCTTTGGCAAGTTTGGTTGAAAGCATTAATGCACCCGCTGAACAGCCTACAGAAAGATCGCCAGTAATCGGGTTCACGGTATCTTCTGTTGAAGAACATGAAGGCGATGATGGAGAATGAGGTCAGATGAATACTGGCAGAAGCGTATGGAAGCTCTGAATGAAGCTGAGTTAAAAAAAGGCGATGCATACATTCAGAAGCAGAAATCCGAGTATGAGAAGTCATTAGCTCGTATCCGCAAAGAAACCGATGCCTGGTATGCACGTCTTGCGAAAAACAACGGTGTGAGCATGGCTGAGGCTCGAAAACTGTTATCAGCCAATGAACTGAAAGAGTTTCACTGGGATGTGGACGAATACATTAAGCGTGGTCGTGAAAATGGCATTGACCAGCGTTGGATGAAGCAGCTTGAAAATGCATCGGCTAAAGTACACATTACGCGTTTGGAAGAAATCAAGCTTCGGACGCAGCAGGAACTTGAGATGCTGGGAGCTCGCCGTTTGCGTGGCACAACTGAAGTACTGGGTAATATCTACACGGACGGGTATTATCGGGGTATTCACGAGGTGCAACGCGGTATTGGGCAGGGGTTGCCGTTCGCTAAAATAGATGCTAGACAACTTGATAAGGTGTTGGCTAAGCCATGGGCACCAGACGGGCGCAACTTCTCAGCTCGCATATGGGCTGATCGTGATAAGCTTATCACGGAACTGCATACGTCACTTACACAAGATGTGCTGCAAGGTGGTAATCTGGATAAAGTAATATCCGAGTTTGCGCATAAAATGGGTGTGAGCGAAAAGGTAGCTGAAAGATTGATTCGTACCGAAGCAGCCTTTTTCAGTGGACAGTCCCGTCTTGATGGCTACAAGGAAACAGGCGTTAAGCAATATAAGTACGTTGCTGTTATGGATGATCGTACATCTGATGAATGCGATGATATGGATGGTAAGATCTTCCCGATTAGTGAGGCACAAGCAGGCGTTAACTATCCTCCATTGCATGCTTATTGTCGTTCAACGACGATACCGGTTCCAGGTAAAACAGAATCGGAAGATGAAGCAGTTTACGATGTGCCGGAGGATCTGACATATGAGGACTGGTTAAAGCAGCACGCTCCAAAGGATGCTGCAGAGCCGCCTGTAGTAGATAAGCCTGTGCCTGTAACGCCGCCTAATGTGAAAACAGAGCCATTGAGTAGTGGGCGTAGGAACGATGACAAGCAGCCTAATAACTATGCAGCAGAACCTGACAAGTGGTATGATGTTACCGGAAAGTCCGCACCGAAGGTCTATCCAGTGGAAGAACTGCCGCTTGATGAGTTGGAGCCAGATAAGCCGCGCAAGCTTGGGGATATTGATCTAGAGGACACTAAAGCAATCAGTGAGTATATAGATGCCGCTGAGCAGGTTATAAGTAAAATGCCAGATGAACATGCTGTTGTTGCTTCACGGTCAGGGGAGATATTTCATGTTCGTGGTGACACTACCACTGTAAACCCTGCTCTGATTGGTAAGAAGAAGTTGCAAGGGGCTACCGTGACGCATAATCATCCAGATTATATAGGAGAAGCTGGCGGTTCGTTTAGCAGTGATGATATTTCTTTCTTTTTCATGTATGCTTTAGCAGAGCTGCGTGTAGTTGATTCAGAGTATCAATACACGATGAAAACTAACAGCAAGATCGATTTGTCTATTGAAGAGGTGACTGCTCTTGTTTTAAAGGCAGAGGGACGAGCGGAAATGTCGCTTACGATTGAGGAAGCAATAAAAGGATATGACCTTAAGCATCTGACCATGTTGCAACTGGTCACTTTAATAACAGGACTCCTGTATGAAAGGAATGGACAGAGTGCCCATAATCAGTGAGCAACAAAATAGAAGCCAACTGTTGGAGGTTTATGAACCCTATAGAGCAAAGCTGGGTGACGAACTCTTTGAGTCAATGGTCGGTGAAATATCTGATGCCACATGGGATGCTCTAGTCAAATTGGATGCTTATCCTTGGAATGGTGGACTTGACGGATATGAGGATGAGAAACGTCAAATTGGGAAGGAACGAACGATGAAGGTTTTGCTCATCAAACAAAAGTATGGGGTGTAGTATGGATAAGGATAAAATTCGCGAATTGTTTGAACAGCTTCTCGAAGGTTTTCAAGAAGCGGAAGGAATGGTAATCCATGATCGAGGTGAACTAAAGGACTTCGAACAGTTGGAAAAAAAGGTTGCAGAGTATCGGAAAGAACTAAATAAACTATTGGAATAGAGCACTCACGCATTTAGCGAGGGTGCTTTTTTCAGGGGCTCCAGTTGAGACTACCGGGGCCTATTTGCTCTGGCCGGAGCATAATGGCCCGCTCCTTTAGCTGGAGAGCAGCTATAAAAATCTATGGAGGTTGATTAAATGGATTGGTTAAAAGCATTGTTGAAAGCACAAGGATTGACGGATGAGCAGATTGAAAAAATCGTTGGCGATGCTGGCAAGGAGATTCCGAAGCATTTTGTTCCGAAATCCCAATACAACGAAGTGTCAGAGGCGAAGAAGCAGGCTGAGAAAAATGTTGCCGATCGTGATAAGCAGCTTGAAGACTTGAAGAAGTCTAGCGGCGATGCTGAAGCGTTGAGAGCTCAAATCACTAAGCTGCAAGAAGACAACAATACTGCAAAAGCGGAGTATGAGGCTGAGCTGAAGGACATGAAAATCAATGCTGCTATCGAAAAGGCGCTAACAACTGCTAAAGCTAAGCATCCTGAGTTGTTGACTAGCAAAATCGATAAGGAAAAGCTTGAGTTACTAGCTGACGGTACTATTAAGGGCTTAGATGATCAAATCAAACCATTACAGGAATCGTACAAAGAACTGTTTGAGCCAGAGGATACAGGCGGCAATCCGTTTCAGTTCAAAGGCTTCAAACCTACAGAGAGTGGCGCAGGCGGTAGCGGAGGCGGTGGCAAAGACGATGCTGTTGATTTTGGTAAAAAGATGGCCGAATATGCAAAAGCAAACAATACCGCTGTTGAAGCACAAAAACACTATTTCGAATAATGGAGGTTGATATGAAATGAGTAAATTTTTAACCACGACGTACGGCAATCGCAAGGAAATCCTCAAGTTCCCGGACCACTACGTAAATATGCCGGTCACTGTCGATGACACGGGAATCACAGTCAATGCCGATGGCAAAAAAATTGTCCCGGCAGGAACAATCATGGGCGGCGGCGTGATCGCCGACCCGACGAAACTGGCCGTGAAGTCCAATGGTGAAAATGCGGAGGGTGTTCTGTTCGAGGATACAGATGTGACCTATGGCCCGGCTCCAGGTGCATTAACCATTCATGGATTTATTGACTTGGCAAAACTGCCGGAAACCCCGGTAGAAGCGGCTATCACCGCACTCAAGCAAATTACATTCATCGCCTAGTGGCGAAAGGAGACTGAACAAATATGGCAACTATTTTTGATTATTTCAGTGCAAAGGCGATTGCTGTTTTTATCGCCAACAATCCAAGTAACAGTGTGCCGTACCTTGGAGCGACACTGTTCCCAGCTAAGAAGAAGTTAGGACTTGATCTGTCATGGATTAAAGGCGCACGTGGGCTTCCAGTATCACTCCAACCTTCTGCATTCGATACGAAGGCAACGTTGCGTGATAGAATCGGCTTCGCCAAGATTGAAACGGAGATGCCCTTTTTCCGCGAAGCGATGCGATTAGGAGAGAAGGATCGTCAAGAACTATTGAAATTACAGGAGAATGCGAACGATGCATACATTATGCCGTTGATTCAGCAGTTATATGATGATCGAGCTGCGTTAGTAACTGGCGCTGATGTTATTCCTGAACGCCAAATTATGCAACTGTTGTCCAGCGGAGAGATTCGTATATCTTCAAAAGAAACTCGTCAAGATTATGAATATGATTATAAGTTTGACACTGACCATTTAGAAACGATTACAGACATTGCGCAGAAATGGAGCAATCCAGCAGCACCGATCGCTACCCACATTACAGAATGGCAAGATCAAGTCGAGGAAGATACAGGCACGCGTCCGAAGCGTGGAGTATGCACACGCAAGACATGGGGCTACATCATGAAAAATGAAGGTTTCTTGAAGGATATGAATCCAGTAGGCTGGCAGAATGTCATTGTTACTGATGCCATGATGAAGCAATATCTGTTGGGCAAGTTCGGATTGACGATTGTCGTGTACAACAAGAAGTATGCATTGCTTGATGGCAGCACGCACCAATTTTATCCTGACGATTATTTCACATTGTTCCCTGAAGGTACGTTGGGGAGCACATGGTATGGTACTACGCCAGAAGAAGCTGATTTGATGGCAGGCTCTACTGCTGCTGAGGTTGCGATCGTTAATACTGGCGTTGCCATTACATCGATTGTGGAGCCACATCCAGTAAACGTACAGACAATCGTTTCTGAAATTGTACTTCCGTCATTTGAAACTATGGATACAATCTTTATTGCAAAAGTAGCGTAATGGAGGCTTTCCAGCCTCCTATTTTATTTTGAATGAAAGGGTGATTAAATTATGGCAAAAGTAATTAAGCCAGAAGAACAGATTGTAGCACCAACGGAAATCACAGGACAATTGAATGGACAGGCAAGCGATGAAAAGCAAGATTCTGCTCCTCCAGAGCCAGTTGTAGTGGTGCTTCTTAAAAATATCCGTCACAGTACAGGCGTTCGTCGCAAAGGAGAGAAAATTGCTGTAAAGGAAGAAGAATCCGAGCAACTTATTGCAGCGAAGCTTGCTCGACTTCCGGAGTAGCCTATGATTAGCGCAGCAGATGTATGGTCAATTGTAAAGCTGCGGCTTTATCTTGCGGACGATGTGCATAAGCCTTTAGCGGATTCTTATATAGCGGAGATTGAGCAGCGCATCTTGCATTATATCAACCATCGCAGTATGCCCACCGGGTTATTATACACCTGGGCTGCTATGGCTGCGGCAGCCTTGTCAGCCGATCAAGGTGAACTGCTTCATCCACCGCCAGAGCAGGTTGAATTGCAAGAAGTAAAGGTTGGCGATACGACTGTAAAAACTTCACTAGCAAAGCCAATTGCAGTTCCGCAGCCTAACTTGCAAATTGTGGACAAGATCATGTTTGATTATCGTGTTGATTTGCATCACTATCGCAAAATGAGGTGGGGCAGATGATTAATTACAACAAATATCGTGCAGTCATTGAGCAAATGTACGAAGACACAACAACGATCAGTCGCCTTGTTGATCTAGGCAAGGACCCCATTAAAAGGGAGAAGATAGAGGGGCGGCAGGAGATACATGTTGACCAGCCATGCAAGCTGTCGCAAACGAGCCTGGCTAAGAATGGCCAGACTGAAGCACAGAACGATATTCATTACAACGCTAAGCTTTTTATTGCGCCAGAGCTTGAGATCATGCAAGGCGATCTTATAGCGGTTACTCGCAAGGCTACAGGGCGTGTTGAAAAGTATGTTGCCGGCAAACCGTTCCCACCTTACCCATCCCACCAAGAAATAAACTTGACCGTTAAGGATTGGGCATAATGGCGAACTGGGGCAGCTTCGACATTTCGGAGTTCAAGAAGTTTGGTGCCAATATTGAAGCCATGCGAAAAGCCTGGCCACGTTTTATGACCGAGTGCGTTCATGAGTTGGCTAATCGGCTGCTTGCTAAAGCGGTGAAAGAAACGATTGAACGAACTAATTACATTACCGGAGACTTGCGCAGAGGATGGACAGTCGGTCAGATTGTTCTTAATTCTCATGGGGCAGAAATCGAAGTATTTAACCCAGTTGCTTATAGTTCTTACGTTGAGTATGGCCATCGCACGTCTAATCATCAAGGTTGGGTAGAAGGTCGCTTTATGATGACCATCTCTGTCCAAGAGCTCGAGCGCGAGTTGCCGGCCATCATGGAGCGGAAGATGGAACGATTTATTGCTAGATTTATAGGGGGATGATGCCGTGCAAGTGACTATTAATAATGTCCGCTATGCGGTGCATGCGGCATTAGATACAGCGTTTCCCAATATTCCAATATCAGGCGAGGAGATTAAGCAGAATCTTAATCCACCTCGTTTTTTTGTGCGGTTGCTCCAACCAGCACATACGCAAGAACTGGGTAATCGATACCGCCGTGATCATCCCTTTGTCATTCGGTATTTTGCACCAGAACGAGCGAATGCAGATATGTACGATATGGCTGAGCAATTAACATCAGTGCTCCAATGGATTACGGTCGGGAGTCGGCAGGTTCCAGGTCAAGGCATTAGTTTTCAAATTGTAGACGAGGTCCTGCATTTCTTCGTGACATACAGCATGCTCATATGGGAGCAATTGCCCGAGCAACCGAAAATGCAGACACTCGAACAGGAGGGATATGTATATGAGCAATGATGGTAAACCATCTGATCAAAAGGCTACTAAGATTCCCATTTTTACGAAATCACAATTCTTACAGTCTCGGCAGCGTCCCGGATATGAAAAAGATATCTTAGCTGCTGTGCTAGAGAATGGCAAAAGCTATACCATCGTGAAGGCCGAAAAAGCTATCCAGAATTATTTAAAGAAAGGTGTGAAGTAATATGGCAGGTGGTACATGGATAAGCCAAAACAAAGTAAGACCAGGCGTATATATCAACTTTGAAGCACGTCCGCAGCCGCTTGGATCTATCGGAGATCGCGGCATTGTCGCGTTCCCTGCTGATTTACCGTGGGGGGATCCTGCTGATGTCATCGTGCTAAACGCAGCGGAGTATGGTGACCAGTCGCTAGAGTTGATTGGTTTTAACGCAGCTGATTCACGTATTCGACACATTACATCGGCGGTCAATCATGCACAGCAAGTGTTGTTGTATCGCTTGGGTGGTAGTGGTGCAACTAAGGCAACGGCTACAGAGGGAGATTTGACAGCTACGGCCAAATGGGGCGGTACACGCGGTAATGATTTGAAAATTGTAGTGCAAGCTAACATCGATGAGCCAACACTTTTTGATGTAGTGACGTTGCTCGACAATGATGAGGTGGATCGACAAACGGTCCCAGACATCGCAGGCCTTGCAGCCAACAGCTTTATTGTTTGGTCCGGCACAGGTGGTTTGACAGCTACAGCTGGCGTATCACTTACAGGTGGTACAGATGGGTCAACAACGGGTGCAGACTTCTCGGCGGCGTTATCCGCATTTGAAGCCTATCAATTCAATATGTTGGGAATTCCGTTGGACGACTCTACAAGCAAGCAACTTGCGGTAGCTTATGTGAAACGCCAGCGTGAGGAAGAAGGTAAGAAGATTCAAGCCGTGCTTGTAAACTATCCATCTGCTGATTATGAGGGCATTATTAGCTTGCATAACGGCATTGTAGCGTCAGATGGCTTGCGAGTCGAACCAAAGTATCTAGTTTGGGAGATTGCCGCTATGCAGGCTGCAGCAAATGTGAATGAATCACTAACGTATACGGCTATCCCGAATGCAGTTGATGCATACCCTCGTTTGACCAACAGCGAGACTATTACTGCACTAAAAAATGGTGAGCTAGTTATTACGTCTCTTAAGGGAACAGTGGTCATTGAGCAGGATATTAACACTCTCACTAGCTTTACAATTGATCGTAGTAAGACATTCAGCAAAAACCGTGTCATGCGTGTGCTTGATGTAATTGGCAATGATGTTAAGCGTATATTTGACGCTTTTTACATTGGAAAAGTCAGTAACAACGCTGATGGGAGAGCATTGTTGGAGGCTGAGATTGTGTCTTATCTATTGTCCTTGCAATCGTTAGGGGCTATTCAGAATTTTGATAGTCAAACAGACATCAGTGTGGCACAAGGTAATGATGTCGATTCTGTTGTCATCGGACTTAGTGTGCAGCCAGTAGACAGCATTGAGAAAATTTATATAACGGTGGAGGTGGTCTAAGATGTTCTTCCGTGAAACTGATGCGATTAGCGGTAAGCAAGCAAAAGCCTACGCTACGATTGACGGACAGGTCGAAGAGTTGTTCTATGCGAAGTCACTTGAAGCAACAATTGAAAAGAACAAAGTAGACGTTCCGGTCTTAGGTAAGACGAATACCCCTCAACGCTCCGCTGGTTGGAGTGGATCAGGTACGCTTACCATCTACTATGTTACATCAAAGTTTCGACAGCTCATGCGTGCGTATATCCAAACAGGTCAAGATTTTTGGTTCGACCTAATGATTGTAAATGAACAACCAGGGAGTGGAACAGGCAAACAAACCACGTTCCTGAAAGGGTGTAACTTGGATAGTGTAATTGCTGCACGCTTTGATGCGACAAGTGATGACATGCTGGAAGAGGAACTTCCATTTACTTTTAATGACTATGACATTAAAGATCAATTCAATACTATTACAGGCTCCTAGTAGGAGCCTTATATATTTAGGAGGGTGAAAAATTATGAGTTTACAAGATTTTTTGAATGCTAATCCAGTTGATAATCTAACAGAAGAGGTTGTTGTATCGCCACGGTTTAAGGATGCGGATGGTAACTGGTTTAAATTTACAATCAAAGCCATGACGAACGCTGAGTTTGATGAGATCCGCAAAGTAGCAACACAGATGAAGAAAGGCCGTAAAGTTGAATTTGATGCGCAAAAATTCAACTTGCAAATGGTTATAAATCATACAGTAAACCCGAACTTTAAGCATGCCGAAAGTATTCAAAATATGGGCTGCACTACTCCGGAACAGTATGTACAGCGAGTTTTGCTTGCAGGTGAAGTAACTACGCTGTCATCGAAGATACAAGAACTGAGTGGCTTTGATATCGAAATACCTGAATTGGTAGATGAAGCAAAAAACTAATTCAGGAGGGCGATAGTGATGCGAATTATGCTTACTACGTCCTCCATAAGTTTCATAAATGGCCTAGTGAATTTCTGGCTCTCCCGCGCGAAGAGAGAGCCTTTGTCATGGCTTCCATCGATGAACGAATCGATAAGGAGAAAAAAGAAGTAGCGAGGATGAAAGGCAAATAGCCTAACCCTTGTAATCTATGGTAATATATTGGTTAATATTACCTATTCAGGAGGGTTTTAAAATGAAAGTGGTTGGGGTCATAGTTTCTTCTATATTTTTCATCTTCGCAGCTTTATTTTTAATTATATCTATTGGAGGTTTTGTTGGTAAATCTGTAGAAATTGGTTGGATAGGGCTAGTATTTACTTTTGTTTTCATCGGTGCTGGTTTGTTAATGCTGGTAGTAACAAGAAAGCGAGCAGGAACTGAAGTAAACAAAAACAAATTAAAAGAAAATGGTGTAATTGCGTATAGCAAAATGCACCATGTTGAAGGGTTGCCATTAGGCGAAAATACCGTTTGTACTGTATCGGTAACTCATAATTCAATGGTTATTGAGGGTGGTGGAACTAATTTTGTTCTTGAAGCTAGACAAATTAGAGCAGCTGAAGTTAAAACAGATATAGAAATCGCTAATATTGTTCATAGTAGTGCTGTTAAAGGTGTGGCAGGTGGTTTGCTTTTTGGTCCTATTGGTTTAGTGGTAGGAGCTAGAGCTACAAACAAACAAAAGAAAAATTACACATATTATCTAATCATCAACTATGAAAATTCTAAAGGTGAACTAACTGCTTTAATGTTTGATGGTGGAAACTTACCACTTGGCGCCCAAAAAATAGCCAATAAACTCAAACCAATTACAGAAAGAAATCCTAAAGTAACTGTTCAACTATAATAAATATTCACTAGCGCCTAGGGCGCTTTTTATTTTGCTTAGAAAGGAGGAATTCGTGTGCCGACCATATCAACGTATTTTAAAATGATGGACCAATTCAGTAGACCGTTACAACGTATGTCGAACCAAATTAACACTACCATAGTTGGTATGGAACGTTTGAAAAGACTGGTTGAAAGCCCCTCCAGGCTGAACATAGATGCATCAAATGTACAACGGCAATTAGCAGGGATACAGCGAATTACACAGTCTGCCCGAGTTAATATTACCTTTAACGCAAGGGATGCTGTGAAAAAAGCTCAATTGCTTCGCAATCTGATACAAAGGCAACTTAACGGAATACAAGCACGTATTCGTGTTGAATTGCCAGCATCTCTCAACGTCATGTTTGCAAACTTGCAAAGATTAGTACTTAGACTAACAGCAGCAACTAGGAGAATGTCAGGCACAGGTAGTAATACAGCACAATTGGAATCTGCGCTGCAGAGAATAGCGCAACTAGAACAAAAGATTCTGCAGCTACAAAATCAGATTAATTCCAGATCTAGGCAAGCAGGCCAAACGACAATTGGCTGGTTGAACAACCTCAAGGGCATCGTAGCTGCGTACTTTTCAATTGCTGGA
>RCUF01000428.1_pt1 | contig 13266 bp, 15 predicted proteins | sample 2166311 | NCBI WGS metagenome assembly RCUF01 (sample SAMN09932608, study PRJNA488358) | compost metagenome | feature: garden; material: soil; isolation source: compost soil in 4-hydroxybenzonitrile-enriched culture | place: Germany: Experimental Botanical Garden Goettingen | collected 2016-01-27
GGCTTAGGACTATTCCTGCCCCTTCCATTTAAGTAACACTGTACACTCCACATGACTTGAGTGTCGGTCACTGTAAAACTGGCTCACAATTATGAAGCCCTAATTCTTAGGCACCACATATTCAGATAACTTCATACCTTTGCTAACTTCAGATGCGTAAGAAGGATTAAGACCTGAAGCGGCAACAATATCACTCGGTCTTAAGTGATTTCTCTGAATCACTGAAGCGTACTTAACCCCAAATAAATGAATGTTTGCTACCTGATGACCGTGGGGTGCTTTATCGTACATTTCTTTCAAGATTTTACCTAGCTCTGTACTGTTCATATTTACTACCTCCTGCCCTTGAGTGTCGGTCACTGTAATTTAAGCCGTAAGAAGAGCGGTGGCGGCAAACTTGTAATGAATGTTTACCGAGCCATCCGCTTTAACTTCAATCTTTTCAACCAACCGATGAACCATCTCAGATGTCAATTCCCCCAACTTCATGAACTGCTTGAGTTCATTCTTCAATCGAACGATACTTTCCTGCGAACTTTTATTCCCTTGTAGAGACTGGAATCCTTTTAATTGGTCTTGTAGGATTAACAGTTCTGCATTTCCACTCTCAGTTGCTTCCTTATACTCCGTCTCTGTAATCGTACCGCTCGCCAACAGCCTGATTAGACCTGTCTTTTGTTCCTTCAACTTTTCTATGCGCCTTTGTAGTAATTGCATTTGCTTTTCTGCTTGCTTTCTTGCTTGTAAGGTCTTTACCTCAAGCCGCCCCATAATCTCGTTCTCATTAAGCGTCTCAGCACTACTGCGAATGTCGGTAAGGATTACCTCAATGAGTTCCTTTTCCTTCACGCTATGCTGACTACAAACATGCTTTCCGTGCTTATAATAGTTACCGCAAACATAACCTTTACGGTACTGGACGTACCATAGAGCCTTCCCACAATCAGCACAGAAGAGATAGTTTGTAAACAGGTGCTTCTTAGCCTTGGGCTTTGCTTGTTGTCGCTTTCGCCCCTTCATGTACTGTTGGACGGCTTCAAAGTCTTCTCTTGATATTAAAGCTTGGTGGGCGTTTTCTGTAATGATTTGCTTTTCCCTTGGGATTTCTTCACGTACCTTAGACGTAACGCTAACTGTTGTCTGCCTTCCTTGAACCAAGTCACCAATGTAATGAGGGTTAGTCAGGATTTTCTTAATAGAAGTACCTTGCCAGTATAGACCTGCATTTTTCTTTCCGATAACTTGAGCAGGCGTCGGGCATCCTTCACGGGTCAATGTACGTGCTATTGCATCAAATCCCTTACCTTCTAGGTACATTCGGAATATCCGTTTTACATTGTTAGGCGTTTCATCCTCCGCAAGAACAAGCTTTCCACTATTCAACCTGTAGCCGTAAGGCGGAACCGAACCCTTGAACTCGCCCTTTTTTGCTTTACTGCTGAGGGCGACTTTAATTCGTGTGGACGTTCGCTGTGATTCTTGCTCATACATCCAAGCATATAGCCCGAACATTTCACCCTTACCCTCAAGAGTGTTGATTGCATTGTCTAAAGTGACAATATGAATCCGGTTCTCCATCGCTATATCCCTAATTTGATAGGAAAGACCGCCATTCCGTGCAAGTCGTGAAAGTTCTTTTGCCGCAATAACGTCAAACTTGCGTTCTTTCGCATCCTTTATTAGACGTTGCAAGTTTTCTCTTTTTCCAGTCGTTCCACTCTCAACGTCAATATAGAAATCAAATACATCCCACCCTTGTTTCTCTAGGTATTCGTAGAATAGGCTTCTTTGATTCTCCAATGACGTTTTTTGCTCTTCTTTATCTGTCGAAACACGAATATAAACTGCACATCTCATAGTTACGCAACCCCTTCACTATGAGATGTATTGGCGTTACCTTCATTATAATTGATATCCGTTGCTTGCTCCATCAATCTGTCAATTTCCGAATTGATAAGCGGCATAAACAAGTCAAGGAATTTTGCTTTATTGTCATAAGTCCGTTCTACCGTCATATTAGATTCCTCCCTAAGCGTTCTCGCAGTAACAATCGTGCCAAGGGCGAAAAAAATTGCGGTGGAGTTTCAAAGATTTATGAAATTCCTATATAACCTGAACCTGCAAACATATAACAACCATAATTCATAACTTTGTGTAGATGAAATCAAATGATTTTATGACAGTGTAGTTACCGTAATGTGCATTATAGCTTTGAAAAAGGTTACCTTCGTTCTCCCTCCCCTACTTCAAACAAAATGAGCCGTTCTTATCGAATTATTAAGGTTTTTATGATATTCCTACGCATCTTTGTTATTTCTGCAAACCGCTTCCTTATATTGTGTATGTAACTAATTCATAACCGAAAGGGGCGGTATCATTGGAACGTTTATTCACCATCCGTGAGGTCATGGACATACTGCAACTATCATACACAACGGTGTATGGCATGTGCCATAATGGACAGCTACCAAGCTGTAAAGTTGGGGGTAGTATCAGAATCCCCCAAGAGTCGCTACGTAACTTCATCCTCAATAACACCACAGGAGGTCAGCAATAATGGAAGACATGAAAACGTATCTAGGACGCTTGTACAGTGCTGATGACGTAGCCAAGATGTTGAATATTGAAATGGTCACTTGCTACAAATGGCTCAACGAGGGGCGTATTAAAGCAATGAAATTAGGCGGCTCACTTTGGAGAGTACGAGAAGCTGATTTAAGAGCCTTCGTAGAGCAGTCAATCAATGAAGGGAGACGTTAATTATGGAAAGACTTTACACGTTAGCAACAATTGCTCACAAACTGTCGGCTTCTAATCGCGGTCGGTTAGTAAGTGAAGAAACTGTAATGTCGTGGGTAAGGAGTGGTACTTTACAAGCTGAACGAGTACCTTACAACAAGCGAGGATATGGTCGATACCCTTACTTGGTTGAGGAAGCCCACCTAGTCCAAGTGCTACTAGATAAGGGTTACGATACTACGCTTATCATACCGAACGCCGAGTAACGCTGACTCAACTGCTCCAATGAATACAAGAAAGCCCCTGCTGAGCGTGGCAGGGGCATGAAGAAAGGACGTGTATCTTTATTATAAGCACTTCCTTTCGCAACTTAACCCCTACATGCATCGATGACTATCTTGTAAGGGTTATTTTTTACCCTTTACTGTCATTAACTTATTCCATCCAAGGGGGAACAGACAATGAAAGAGATTTACACTCGTAAAGAAGCCGCTAAGGTTGCAGGAGTCAGCCAAAGAACGATTCTAAGGGCGATACAAGCGCGTCAGCTTGACGCTGTTAAGTTTGGCGAAGGTGTAAGACCTGCTCGTACATGATAAGCCACCTAGCCATTGCAGAGTACATTCAACGAAGGGGGCGGAGATAATGGCTATTGACCACATTGTATTTGAACATTACTTTACTCAGATTGCAAACAGGCTATTAACCTGTAACCGTTTGAGTAAGTATCAAAGGCTACTTGCTGTGATGCTAAACCTAAAGAGCATGAGAATGAAGAGAAACCCTCCTGCCCCAAATCCTAACTTACTGACCATTTCTAAAAAGGAACTACGAAGTGTCCTTGATTTCTGTTCAGAAGATAATCTTGACAAGCAACTTCGCGGACTTCGGGACTTGGGTATTGTTGATACATTCTCAAAGCAAGGCGGTGTAGAAGGTTCTTACACTGTAGCCTTGTGTGAGAATCTTGAGCAGAACCCTTATGTACTCTTGGATATGGCGGAAAAGCAAGTAATAAAAGCTTGCCGCATTACTGCGGACAATGCGGTAAAAGATTACTTCGGCAACTTCCAAAAGTATGTTGAATCCGCCGCCAAGTCCGTTGAAGCCGAGTTTGTTGGGAAATTAACAAAAGGGCTTGAGTCTCTTGAGGAGTACAAGACTCACCTGAAATCGGTGATTGTGGAAGCAGGATTGGGAACGTTTGACGAGACTGTATTTCTGTCAAACGATACAACCAACGGAAATAACCTTGATGCCGACTCGGTCATGGAGTCCGTTTATATTGTCTTCTGCCAAAAGTATGAAGCCATTAAAGGCATCAGTCATCCAGTCTATAAACGAACCGCGATAAAACAAATCTCTAAGGTCTTCGAATACTGCGGCGGTGATAAAAATATGGTTCTAGGGTTCGTTGACAAGTTCTTCGATTTCTATTCCGTTAAAGACGAACCGACGACCGCATTGTTTGCTAATGACGGAATCTTGTCTGACATCCGCGCTTTCGTTGAGGAAGGTACAAAACCAAGAGTATTTGGGGTTGAACAATATAAGCTTGATGCAGTCAAGAAAGCAAATCAGGCTAAAGAAGCAAAACAAGAAAGAGCAGGAGTGTCCTTCGAGGACATGGTCATGCTTATGGAGGGAAAATAAGATGACTAATACAAAAGAACCTTACAGAACGTGCGATATATGTTCAGTGAAGGATTGGTGTGGCAGACGAAACGGCACCGCCACCCTTCCGAAAGACTATGCTCTTAATCCTCAGTGTAACGGGTACGTCATGCTTGAACAAGCTATCAAGTTGTCAAAGATACCTACGGAGTACAGAACCGCAAATCTCCATTCATTCAATGTAGACTCTGACAATGAAGTGCATTTCCCAAGTATCAAGCACATCCTAAGCAAGCCTGTCGAGTTTGTCGGAACCGGGATGAATATTGCCCTGTTCCATAACAATAAAGGGACTGGCAAGACATATACAGCTTGCGCTATTGCAAACCAGTTCATCTATAAGGCATGTGTAAACCCTAACTTGTTCGACTACGAGAATCCGCTTGCTCTTTATGTAAAGTTCGGGGATTGGAGTAACGAGATTCGCAAAGCCCACCAAGTCCAAGACTCCGCCTTATATGAGCAAATGTACAACAACATCGACAAAATGAAGGAAGTTCCACTTCTCGTATTAGATGACATCGGAAGTGGGCGGATTACAGATGTGATTCGTGACCTGACCTACGATGTTATAGATAAACGTAAAGAGGAGCAACGTTCAACTATCTACACAAGTAACCTTGTCGATTCTATCCTAAAGCAGCAGGAGAGTAACTTAGGTGAGGTTATTGTGTCAAGAATCATGTATAATGCCGTCCACATCGGTTTAGGCGGTCGCGATAGAAGGATTATGTAACGTTACAGAAGCAGAATATTTTCTATGATTCAGTAATACACACGGAAAATATTCTGCTTTGATACAGAATCTTTTCTGTGACAAACAGAAAAATATCCGCGAATTAAAGAAATATCGCAGAAATCATTCCGTGAGAAAGTGCCAAAAACCCTTATGTATCAAGGGTTCACGGCATCCCTAATAAGTAATACTTGAATTAGAAGTAAAGAACTTTCTAAGAAGTAGTACGGACTTTCCCCTAAAGTGCTCAATCAAGGGGTATGATATAAGTTACTTATTTCTATTTTCCAGTCTCCTGCTCTCCGATTGTACCAAGTGCGGCACAGCCGCTTTTATCATAGCTTTTACAGAGCCGAAGCGTTTACCAGTAAAAGGACATACGAAGTTAGGCTTTATTTGTACTTGTGCTATGTCTCCGCCCTCCGGGAACAGAACACGTAAGAATGACTCTCTAGCCTTCTCCAATACCTCAGGGGCGGTTGATTCCTCAAAGGAAGCAAAGATAGACCAAAATTCCTCGACTTCCTTTCTATTTACTAGCTGATGCTCACCATGATTGAAGTTACCTGTTTCATAGACTGATATACCCTCACTTTTGATTGAAGTCACCCCATTCATAAGACATTGAATGTAAGCCGCTACCGTTGGCTCTCCTGATGCTTCAATCTGACTCCATTGTTCTTCTGTTAGTGTTAGTGATACCTTGCGTGTTATCCCCTGTGCTTTACGTCCTGCCCCTATACGTGCTCCGCCCCTAGGCATAGCCTTCGCCCCTTTTGATTAAAGTTACTCTTTTCATAGTAACACTTAAAGAATGTATGAATCAAGTAACCGATTTCTAAAAGGCGGTACGAAAACGATTGTTTATGGAACAGTCTTTAATCAGCCGTTTTTAACGTGAATTTAAGATACAAACCAGTACGAAACTCGTTCCAAAAACAATTTTACGAAAAGGTATGTTTATGATACTATTATTGTAACGATACATACCGAAAGGAACGAAACGAATGAGAATAGCATACGCAAGGGTTTCAACAGCAGACCAATCCCTTGATTTACAAATGGACGCACTAAAGAAATTCGGATATGACCGAATTTTTATGGAGAAAGCAAGCGGCGGCAAGGATGACCGTCCCGAACTAGGGAAGGCATTGGAAATGCTACGCGAAGGGGATACTTTTATTGTTTACAAACTTGACCGTTTAGCTCGTTCGACATTAAAGCTAATTGAGACTCTTGACCAACTGAATAAAAAGGGCGTTGAGTTCGTAAGCCTGTCCGATAACATTGATACGTCTACAGCGGCAGGAAAGGCGATGTTCGGAGTGATGGCTGTCTTTGCAGAGTTTGAGAGGTCAATCATACGTGAACGTACCGTAGCAGGGCTTGAAGCGGCTAGAGCCCGTGGACGTAAGGGCGGTCGCCCCATGACAGATAAAAAGAAGCTAGACAAAGCAATCAAGCTACACGAGAGTGGAGAATTTACAGTAGCACAGATTGAGGAAATGACAGGCGTAAGCAAGGGTTCACTTTACCGCGAAATAAATCGGAGGAAGCAAGAAGGAACAAAGGCGACTGAGACAGTCTGAGTGCCGTTGAGGTACTAAAGGGAACTATAGTGGGCGTGGGGAATTATCTTATAACAACCAATCGAAGGAGTTTATTATGATTAAATGGACAATCTGTTTTATTAGGCGCGGTAACGAATTCCTTTTATTAAATAGAGCATACGAACCAGGTATGGGGCGTTGGAATGGTGTAGGGGGTAAAATAGAAGTCGGAGAAACTCCTTTAGAATCTGTTATTAGAGAAACAAATGAAGAAACAGGTATCCTTTTAACGAATCCTAAATATACAGGACAAGTTACGTGGTTTAAGAATGGAGAAAAAACTGGTATGCACTGTTTTATTGCTGATGTTAATGATAATTATGATTATGCTACACCGATAGAAGTCAAAGAAGGTATTCTATCTTGGAAGAGCTCTGATTGGATTTTTCATTCTAGAAATAAAGGAGTTTTGCCTCACTTGCAAGCCTTTTTGCCTATTATGTTAGAGGATTCTAAAACTTACGAACACCTATGTACATTTGAGAATGACGTTTTAGTGAAACATGAAGTGTTTGAACTTTTTGAAGATGATGAACTACAAGCCGTTGAAGGACTTTACAAGTATTGAAAAGCATTGAGCCACCTAAGCTAGGTGGCTCTTTCTTTTGCCGTTAAAAGCCAATTGAGGGGTTTAAAAAAGATATATTAGAGACCTACCCCCTGCCTAATGAATTGTTTTTTGTTATCGTGGCAAAGTTTACCCTCTTTTGCTCCGTACTAAATTTTTTCAAATTCCCCAGTGCGTACAAACATTCCAATTAGAGACTATCTCTTTTCAAATAAGAGAACATGTTCTTTATCCATCCTTGCACTCTGATTAAATGATTTTTTATTAGTTTGGAGCGTTCTTATCCAACGTTTTTCGAAAGAAAGACCAATACCAACAAGAAGTTCAATAAATTTATCGGCTACCGCTACTGAATTTTTATTAACAATGGCATCACCTATTACAATTAGAGCCCTTCCTCCTGGCTTTAATACACGCCCCCACTCTTTAAAACATTTTTCCATATCTTCAAAATAGAGTGAAGGTGTTGCGCCTTTTCGTGTGAACACGTCATGCTTTCCTATCTCATTATCCCTAGCAAAACTTACATCTCCATCTATCCAATGCAATCTATGACGGTGATACTTATGGTAATCATATGCATTTAAATATGGTGGTGAAGTAACAATTAACTTAACACTTCCACTCTGAATAGTACTCAGGTCCCGTGTATCCATGTTTAGTACATCAGCATTTTCTTTAGGAAGATTAATTACTTCCCCTAACTTTTTGACCAGTGTCTCTAACTTTGAACAGTATGATGAAACTGCTGAACCTAATTTATAGTCGGATATAATTCTTGAATATCTTGTATCGCTATCTTGATAAGATACGCGAACAATTATTGCTGACAATACAGCCATGGCTAGCAATTTAACATTATCCGTCAGTTGTTCGATTTTCCAACGTATTTTACCCAAATCATTAATAGCTTCGGCATCAAACCAATATGATAAATTTTGATACTCAGGAATTAATACCTCAGAAGAATCTGAATGGATAACCAATCGAAGGCTTTCACAAAATTCTAAGAGAGTATTTAGATCACCTTGTGTATACTGCGCAATTTTAGCATTACTGACTAAACATGCAACTGCATTATTATCAATACCAATAGCAGGTCTGCCTAACAAAATACTTTCTAGCAGGGTTGTTCCACTTCCACAGAACGGATCAAGAACTGTATCACCAGGCTCGCTCCATTTCAATATTGCTTTTCTTGGAATCTGAGGAATAAAGCGCGCAGGATACGGATGAATTGAATGCAAGTGCTGTTGGGTATCTTCCCCATGGAAATTCCATTCATCAGTCTCAACTAAAGTGTCTTCAGAAGAATATATTGCCGTTCTCTCTAACATGTTCATCATCCTTTTGCTCTAAATACAAGTATGGACTCTGCCGTCCCCCTGTTTTTTCTAAATAAATCTCTTGAAGGAAGTAAGTCCATGTTTAAAAACTTTTCTTGACTCCATCCTACTTTTTCTCCAAGTTCCCATAGGAGTTGGTCAGTTGGTATTTCCCATTTCACTCCATCTACAATTGTACTGTTATTACCTACAACATAATAAGCATAGCTGTTCGGCTTCATCATCTTTAGCGCACTTTTCATAGAATCGGAGATGTCTAAAAAGTATTTAGCCAATAATGCAGGTAGGTTTCTTCTTCTAAAACCCACATTATCACCATGATTAAACTGAGCGATTTTGTCGATCAACTCACATACACTTGTTGTTAATTCACTTTTACGCTCCTGATAGACTTCCCATAATTCTCTTCTTTTTGATTCGGAAACCTCTCTATTACCAATCATTAACGAATCTTTCGATCTATAATCCTTGCGCGATAGTAACCCAAGGATAATCAAACTCAACCTATCTGTATCTAGATAAGGTAATGCTGTCGCATAAGGAGGTGATGTAATCAGCACATCACATTTCCCCACTTTATCAGGGAAATGTTGGACAACATTTTTTGTATCCCCTTCACGAATGTCATATCGTTTAAAGTTGGTATTAGATTGTACTATGTTCAAATAAGTATAAAGCTTCTTTATTTGCCGCTTTGCCTCTTCGCTAAATAATGTCAGAGCTGAGCCTGCAATGTACTCAACAATTTCTTTTCTCACACGAAGATCAGACTCTTTTTGCCATGACACGGACCTAATTATGTTACTAAGACATAATTCAAATAATTCTTTTACAATAGGCTCATTACAATTATTTATTGCCTTTAATATTTGGGCAACGTCTTGCAAGGCACACTGATCAAACCAGTCTTCTAGATATTTAAGGTCTGCGCTATCCCATCTCTCATTTATATCTTCGCTAGTTATGTTAGTATTCAGTATCCTTTCGCTTAAAGCGGCAAACTCTTCTTCTATAACCTTAGGGTTAATTTCAAGAATTGCTGTTTTTATCCTTGATATCTTTACAGATAAAGGATTTAGATCTACACCTATTGTTTCCATTCCTAATAATCTTGCCTCACAAGCCGTTGTTCCACTACCACTGAATGGATCAAATACTATGCAGCCCTCACTTAAACCTGATTTATTAATAAGTGCTTTTACCAATTGCGGAAAAAACTTACCTCTATACTCATGAATATCATGAGGGCCGTATCTTAATTTCCGGCTTTGAGGGAGTTTCACTGGTGGATTTCCAAATAAATCAAGTTGTTCTTGTTCATAAGAAACATCTTGCGATGATTCTAGCAGAACCTGTTGAGTAGGGTACAAATCAGAGCAACCCACCCTTTCCCAGTAGGCTAACCGATATTTCAACAATTCCAGAGAAATGTCGGTTGTGATAGTCAAACTATTGCAGGTTTCATCATTTAAAAGTAAGTCATTGATATCTAAGTGCGTTAAACCACGTAGTTCTTCTAGCGCAAGAAGACGTTCAAATGGTTGAATATATTTTTTTATTTCTAAGGTGACCTCCATTAGTCCTACTCCCTTATTTCATAATTGCATTATTACATTGTAGATGTATGATATAGTCCGATAATGTGACTGGATGAGATTATTTCAAATGGAGATAGGTCTGTTCCAAAAGGAATATCAATGTCTCGCATCCTAAATGCTGGTACATCTAACGGATTCTTATACAAATGCTCACCAAAAGATATAATTTTATTGTTAATTTTAGTTCTGCTCTCAGCTTCACAGTAATTTGATAATTGTTTAACGTATAGTGTAACCATTGGCGAGTGAATTGCTTTATCACGTTGTGTTCTTTTAGCCGTGCCCATATAATCATCAACCTTATCTTGGACAGCAAAATCACAGTAACCTTGACCTGCCTCACATAATTTTATCATACTTCCTACAGTAGCAGGCAATAGCCCAAGAATTCCAAGTTCTTGTAGTACTTTTAATCTAAAATATTCAGCAGCTATAAATCCTGTCATTGGGTATCCAACAAGAGTTGCTTCAAATCTTTCTTTATAAAGCGTTAATCTATTACTACTGTTTAACATTTCAATTCCCATCGCAAAGGACATTAATAACTCAGACTTCATTCTTGTCCTTACATTCGTTGGGCTGACACTTGGATTGTAGATCCATCCATTATTTTGAATAAAACTTTCTATAAGATCATAATAAGCATCGTTGGGTTGAGTATTATGAAGCTTTTCAATCCACCAATGTGTATACACTGCATGAACTGGTGTCTGTAACCATTGACCGTCAAATTTGAACAGTCTTTCACCGAATTTTCTTGAATACGCAATAGGATTCCCATTTTCATCTGTTAAGTATTCTTTTAGAATTCCTAACCAATCAGTTCTTATTTCTTTATATAATACAAGCTCACTAATAATACCTTGTAAGCATATTGATGATGCCGTATCTCCATTTTCTATATCCTGCTCGACTTCAAATAACCAAGTCTTAAGCCATTCCTCATGCTCGGGAAGTAATTTGATTGATTGAATATTAATATCAGGAAGCAGTAAATGATTTAAGTTATTCATACACTAAACCCCTTCTTTGGATCGGAAATTTGCTGACCGAATACGCTGTACATAAGTAATGGGAAATACCATCTACATAAAGAAGAAGAAGCTGAAAAGTCAATCCGCGCCAACCCTGCCCCTGTTGGTTCAACGTGCGAATATTTATCTGCATAGGCCACAAGACAAGGTGCTACTTCTAAAGCCCATTTTTTTATGGCTAAAGAGATCTCCATTGTTCTCAACTTCCCATCGCCGCTAGCGCCTCCACGTAACATAGGCACGCCATTTTTTAAACCTATTACAACAAGCTCAGTAAAATATTGGGAACCCACTTTAACTTTCCACGTGTGGACACAATCATTATGGTTAAATAGTTTTGAAAGTGCTCGTAACACCAGTTCCAGGCTTATTCCTTCCGAAGATGTAAATCCTAACGCCATGCTTCCCGGGCTATCTACGAACATTCGAAATAGTGATGACTTAGGTGTTGATCCTTCTGCTAAATACAAACCAGACACATAACACCATAAAGGATCAATATTCAAGACAGAATTTAGTGTTACCTTACTTCCACTCGGATAAGTCCCCTTTAATGAGATTCCGCTTTTATCAAATACTGGTCTTTTTCCTGCAACTTCACCGTATGGATGATTCGTAAAAAAGCATTCGATATCTATTTCTTCTCCAATTCTAGATGGGATATCTGACCACAGAACTAGAGCCTGATCTGAAAGTAATGTATTATGTAAAATTGAGTCTTCAATTTCATGTAGCATCTTTAAGAAGAATTCACCGAAACCATTCAATCCGCCTACATGCATCTCATCTGATCTACTAGAGCCTCCCGGTAGACGAGCTCCTTTCTTAAAGGGACGCCGTAGAGATGCCGTTACAGAATCTCCTTTATTCAGTACAATTCCACATTCATTAATGTCTTCGAGTTTCACTTGAGACAGTATGGTTTCCATTGCTTTTTTATGAAAATAATAAAATGCAAGGTGCTCCTCATTTGTGCCCTGGACTGGTCGCTTTTCAGATAAATATTGACTATCTTTTTCATTTAGATTTGGACGAACTATTGATAAATCAGGTGTAGGTGGGATGTTCCCTTTGTAATACTGCCTCAAATATTCTAAACCTGTCCCATCCATAAAAAATGCACTATCTTCCCCTAAGGAAAAGTTAAACCTAATAGATCCCGGAAAAATTTTATTAAATTGTTCATAAGCAAATTTAACAAGATTTGGCTCCCTTTGTGAAAATGAAATTGATGGTTTCACTCTCCCCATTCCACCTTCAACTTCACTCCCCTTAGATCCATCGCCACTATATAGTCCAAAGAAGGAAACTAGGCTTTCATCAAGATCTATTACGGGCTTCATAATTACTTTGTCTCCAAAGCCATCAGTGCGAGAAATTGTGAGATTGCCTGTGCTATCTTCGGACCACTTATAATCTGATGAATACCATCGGTTTTTTGCATCGGTTATTATGCTACCTCTAACAAGCCCCTGCGTTTTCTCAAGAAAATCTTTTATTTTTAACTGTCCAAGAACTCCCATAATTGACTACTCCCCTATTTAGAAAAGATATTATTCTTCAACAATTAATGAGGTGATTGTTAACTTCATATTATACCATAAGAACTATTTTGCCGCCTAGAAATCACAATATTGATATTGAATAGTCGCTCCACCTTCAAAGGAAAATTATCCTTCCACTTAAGTCACTCTGTATCCAAAAGAGAATCAAACTTTGATCTCGTTGGCGAATTCCACTATCTCTTTCTAAGGGCACTCGATAATAAAATCACTTTTCAAAAGAACTGAAAATAGACATAAGAAAAAGAGGGGATTTCCTCCCCTCTTTACTAGATCCGCCAATACATCTCAACTATTAGTCTTTCCTTACCAACAGTGAGCAGCACTCCACATGTGCCGTATGAATAACTTAATTGGCAATCTGGTCGAACAATCCTTTTTTCCCGAAAATCGTTTGAA
>RCUF01000429.1_pt1 | contig 13253 bp, 14 predicted proteins | sample 2166311 | NCBI WGS metagenome assembly RCUF01 (sample SAMN09932608, study PRJNA488358) | compost metagenome | feature: garden; material: soil; isolation source: compost soil in 4-hydroxybenzonitrile-enriched culture | place: Germany: Experimental Botanical Garden Goettingen | collected 2016-01-27
AGGCGCTCGTTTTTGTGCAAAGACCAGATTATTCGTTTTACAGGAATTCTAACGGGAAACGATAGCTCTATAAAAAAACAAGGAAGCAGCTGACCATCGTGATCGGCTGCTTTTGTTTAACTAATGGGCAGGTTAGTTGAATTTTTCGGTGAATAATCAGAATAGTAATTCGTTTTGTAGGATAATCATTTAATGATCCAACCGTCTTCATAGGTATCTGTCTACTAGTGCATATCTGAATGCTGTTGTTCCACCGGATGCGCAAGTCGAATTTGCCCTATGATGCACCGTACACAAACGAAAATGGACCCCGGCAAACAGCTGGGCGACTCATCCGACGGTTCTTGAAACTGAACCTCGGTTCAAGCACCTCTCTCACAGGGACAAATTCTGCTGAAACTTCAATTTAAACGTACAATCGTGTTAGCCCTAAAAGAGACATGGTTAAACACTTGAACAACAAGCTCTGATATAATAGCATATAGCAACCATCTGTTTTCTATGGAGGTGAGGCTATTGAAAACAATCGGGGTAGGATTCTTACATGCATGGCTCTATGCAAAGCCAGTGAAGGATATGGCAATGCTTTGCATAGAGTTTAGAAACAATCACATTGCCAACGACGAATCGTAATATTCTACTAACTGGCTTTGCACCTTATTGATTTATTAAATAAGGAGTGAGGCCCATGAAATATTCAAAAGCCGAGTCTATTTTTCCGGAAGAATTGCTACGTATCATTCAAGAATACGTACAAGGCGAATTGGTTTATATTCCCAAACCCAAAGAGGCACATTTAAAATGGGGCGAGAAAACACACAGCAAGAGTAGAGTTTCTGCTCGAAACGCTGAGATTAAATCCTTATTCCACAATGGAGTCAGCATAGAGGAGTTGGCGGGGCGGTATTTCTTGTCCTGCGAAAGCATAAAGAAAATTGTCTATAAAAAGAACTAATGAAATCCGCTAAATCGTCGTATCGACGGTTTAGCGGATTTTGTTCAAAGATGAATTAAATAAACTTATACATAGTAACCGCACCTCTAAATCGATAGACTAAAGTTAAGGTTGTTGTGATGAAGGACGGCCGATCATACGAAGGGGGTGCAACGAATGGACGAAATCATAAAGAAGAAGCTGCTGGGCAAAAATGAACTGCTCATTAACATGGTGATTGAACGCGTAAAAAGAGATTTTCTAGACGATATCGCAATTATTGGGCTTACGGGTTCATTTAGCACCGGGGACTTTCACGAGAAGAGCGATCTTGATTTAATTATCATTAATAATACAGAAAAGGGATGGGAAATATCCGATTGCTTTATCTTGGATGACGTTGGATATGACATCTATTGCACGCCATGGGATTCAAGAATACAAGAGCAATCCACCTTGGAGAGTCCCAACGTATCGAGCTTAACCGAGCTCAAAATACTCTACTATGCAAAGCCTGAGGATTTGGAGAAATTGAACGACTTCAGGCAAAAAGCACTTGATGCACTTGCGAACCCGATAGGAGAAGCGTGTCTTTATCGAGCAAATAAATGGATCGATCTGGCTAAGCAAGCATACAGCGATACGATGCTAGGTGAAGATATCGGTTCAGTGCGACATGCATCTGCCGACGTTCTGTACAATCTAGTCAATGCCTTGGTCAGTATGAATAACACGTGCATCAAACGAGGAATCAAGCGATATTTGGAAGAGATACGCTCGTTTCGCTATGTTCCGGATGGTCTCGATTCCTTATACATGTCAATCATCGAAGCTCATACCATTGAAGATATCCGAATAGCATCTTTTAATATGTTGAATAGCGTTACGAGGTTACATAGCACGATGTGTGATAACTTCATTGTTAAACCTGCTCCGACCTTTGATAATCTGAGGGGAACATATGAAGAATTGTGGTGCAACTATCGCAATAAAATTTTGAACAGTGTTATAACGAACGATGCTTTCTACATCTTTCTTTCGGTCTATGGAGCACAAGGGTATCTTGATGAAATGGCTCTGGAGAAAGGAACTAAGAAATTTGATATTATGCAGTATTTTGATGCAAATAATTTACCAGTTATGAAAGAGAAGTTCCTTGAAGTGATGGATGAATATCTAGACGAGTATGATAAGGTCGGCAGAGAAGTCGAACGTTTTACAACCTTCGAGCAACTATATGCCCATTATATGAATCATTGACCTTACATCCCGTTCGTAATAAGTCCTCGGAGACGGTACTGAAGACAATCTATCTGTTAAAATAGGATTTTTTAAAGGGCCCTGAAGAATTAGTTTCTTTACGGTCTTTTTTATTTGGAGGTTTACACTATGATGGGTACATGGATTACCCTTTGATGGCAAATGATTTGTCTACAACTAAGGAAAATTTGCAAAAACGAATTAATAAGACGTGACCACGATAGAGGCAAGAATTTGGGATTATGAAAATTTATCGTATAAAGAGTTTTTACACAAAGAGTTTGAACAAGTAAAACGGCGGAAGCATTACGCTAACGGAAAACGTTAGTTCAATGGAACAGCAACAGTCTAGGACTTTTTTTTCGTCCTTGCTTGTCGCTGTTTCAATTTCTAGGCTCAGTCTACTACTTTATTTTCTGCTGATAGTAGGAACTAGTAAATCCGTAGTAGGTGCGCATTAGAAAGGATTTACACTTTATTCAGGAACAAATCAAACCCACTTTAGGAGGAATATGAATTATGTCTACACAACCACGTTTTGCATTTCTCAGCTCTGACGGTATTCTACACTTGCACGGTGAAGAATATGCAGCCCAGCACGGTAAGCACGTACAAACATCCTTGACGGACGACGAAAGTGGCTTTCCTGTCGTAGAGGGCCAGGGTGTTGTCTATTATGCCCGTGAGGATAAAGCTTTCGTCAAAGGAAATAAAAATGATGGTCAGCTCATCGCAACGCCGCCAGTGCTCAAACAGCTCGCAGCAGAACTACTGTAATACCTTACCCGACTTATGTAAAAAAAGGCGCCCGCTATGGACGCCTCATTCATTTTATTTCACTCTTTAATTATTTTTGTTTTATGCCGAGTGCATCTTTAATGGAGCTTTGAAGTAGCTGAGAAAAATTCAGCCCAGCATCCCGTCCGGCATCCCGTAAATATTGTGGTACAGTGCAATTTACTGTGACAGATTTATTTGCTTCGGAATCCCTATAAGGTGGCAAGAATACTTCGATGTACACAATCCGGTCACTGGCATCGTTTAATTCAATGCTGGTCGGATCAGATGGACTAGGAATGTCCATTTTTGTGTCTTCTAATTCCAATATACGATCAACCAGCATGTTCTTAGCATCAACAACAGCCGTTTGTATATCAGGTGCAAGAACGGCCGTACCGGGAATATCCGGGAAATACAGTCCTAAACCATCAACTGCTTTTTCAACAACAGCAGGGTAAATATAGGTGTTTTTCAATTTATCTCGCTCCTTTAATTTAATTATTTTTGTTTATTCGTCGTGTTATATATATAGAAGACGACGAATAGTCCGTACAGTGAGGTAAGCGTTTGGAGAGAAGCCCAGGGGTTAAAACTTAACCCCTGTTGTCTTCTCGATGCTCTTGAGTGTTCCAATCGGTATGGTGGCTCCGTCATTATGGAAACTGATATCCGCGTAACGTGTTGGATCATCTTTATGTTTCCATCTTTTGTGACTAGTGCTGTTGCCAGTGTGAGAAGGAGAAGGTCCAAACCCTTCTTTTCTCAACCGTTTGGTCAACTCTCTGACTGTTATTTGTTTCGGCATCGCTTACCTCCTTTCTATATTATGAATTATAACACGTATTATTATGCGCGTAAATGAGAAAATGCGCATTATTATGCGTATTATAATTGCCAATAGGAGGCCTTTTGAATGAATTAGTTAGCTGAACATTAATAGGTTGACACTCTCCTGACGAAATAAAGAACAGGAGGGAAAAAATGATGACTTGGACAGGAATATGGGACAATGCAGGCCCGTTCATTATTGGAGCGATTACAGCTGTAGTAATTTTTTTTCTAGGTGAGATTTTGTGTACATTCATACCAAGGGGTCTAACAAGAGAAATATATAGGATTTTTTTAATAGTTGCGGTAGTGGTCGGTACAGTAGCTTCGATTTATATTAGCAGTCGAATATGGTGGGGTATCAGTTAAGTCGCCAATAGGCGGCTTTTTTTATTTGTCCAGGAAACTTTTCCTTAGCTTCAGATACATTATCAAAAGGGGTGAATAATAAGATATGGGACGAAAGAGAGATCCGAAACGGGACGAAGCATTTGATTTATACAAAGCCAGTTCCGGCAACATACGTCTCACAGATATAGCCTCTCAACTTAGTGTATCTGAAGGTACGGTAAGAGGATGGAAGGCAAAAGATAAGTGGGAGAGTTTAATCGCTGGAGAAGCGAAACATAGGGAACGTTCCGTTGAAGGTGAAACTGATCAAAAAAAGGAACCTCCAAATGAAGAAGAAGATCCAACATCATATCCTGACGAGCTTTTTCTAAAAGCTGTCCAAATTGTAGCCGAGGCCAAACAAGCCTCGGTTTCTTTATTGCAACGCAGAATGAGGATAGGTTATAGCAGAGCGGCCCGACTGATTGATGAAATGGAGCTGCGTAAATTTGTCGGTACATTTCAAGGTGATAAGCCGAGAGAGGTATATGCTACCCCTCTTCAGTTGATGCGCTCTCTAAAGAGCTAAAAGTTGCTGCTCCAGAAATACGGAACGTTCCAAAAAAGTCCAGAACGTTCTAGTAATATGGAGCGTACCAGAACAAAGAAGAGCGTTCCAGTAATCGAGGAGAAGCCAGAGCCGGAAATTCCGGACGAAGAGGGGTTAACGCCGAAACAGCGGATTTTCGTAATGGAGTATCTCAGAGATTTCAACGCGACAAGGGCGGCAAAGGTTGCTGAGAAAACAGCATATTCAATTGGATGGGGTAGGTTTAAATGCTCAGCGTGTACTGATGGAGTACATGAAATTGCTTTTGCAGACATAACGGACTACGTAGAATTCGGTCAAAGGAAGAGGATGTTCTTGGCTTAGAAGGAGACCCCGCATTTGATCCTGACACTGGAGAAACGAAGAAGTATAGATACCAGCACTGGACCGGGCATTTCAATCCAGCACCCACATGGAGTGCGACAGAGAGGACATATACAAGATGGAACTTAACAAGATTTCAATCCACGCACCCACATGGAGTGCGACACCACAAAGTCGTTTACGGCTACTAGATGGTTGATTTCAATCCACGCACTCACATGGAGTGCGACAAACGTGGCCCGCGATGGCGTAAAATTGCATGGTTGTTTCAATCCACGCACTCACATGGAGTGCGACACAGCGCATCAACATGATTCAGGATCATTTTGTTATTTCAATCCACGCACTCACTGGAGTGCGACGTCTTATCCCAAAAAACACTATCAAATTTGATGATTTCAATCCACGCACTCACATGGAGTGCGACGGAGAAGTTTGGAGTTCTCGCTTCCCTTGGAAGATTTCAATCCACACACTCACATGGGAGTGCGACTTCCTCTTTGTCATTTAGAATAACTTTTAACAAATTTCAATCCACGCACCCACATGGAGTGCGACCAAGGGTGCAAAAGGGCCAGTATTGAAGATCAATATTTCAATCCACGCACTCACATGGAGTGCGACAGGTATAAGGTTTCATGTTTAACTATGTGTAGATGATTTCAATCCACGCACTCAGATGGAGTGCGACTTGGCGTAATGGCTACCCTATTTATTGTTGTAGGATTTCAATCCACGCACCCACATGGAATGCGACTTTTTCTTGTCTGTTAGTTTCAGCTCATCGTAAAATTTCAATCCACGCACCCACATGGAATGCGACAAGATGATGCCCGTCTGGATGAACAAAGACGAGAAGAAATTTCAATCCACGCACCCACATGGAATGCGACGTCAATCAGAGGCCGAGCGCACCAAAACGGTCATTGAATTTCAATCCACGCACCCACATGGAATGCGACAGCGAAAATGCAGTAATTCATACCCTAATGATATCAATTCCTCACATTATCGCAAAAACAGGTGCCAAAAAGGCTTGGGTCAACCATTGACATTTATTGAAAGTAACTGATCTAGTTGATTTTCGACAAAATTCGAGGTGCGAAGGACCCGAGGTTTTTATGTGAGCTTCACATTCGCACCTTACAAACCGAGTACGCTTTCCAAGTCGTAAGTTTCTTTAGCCCCTATATGCTCTACTTTCATTTTGTAGTCATCTCCTAAGTTGTAGAAGCGCAAGCTGTCTTCTTTTTGGTATCAACTCCCCGGGTTCATACTTCGAACTTCAAGAAATGGGGTCAAACCCGAAATACATTAATATAGTTCATGACAGCCTCATTTTCTTTTTTGTAAAATCCTTTACTATGAATCAATTTCAATGTAAGGACAAAATGGTCGACATATACTCCTCGAATTTCTTCCAGTGCTGATTCCATATCGTTGGACAGGTGTTTGTAGGTTACAGCATCTAATTTCTAACCACGTACTCACATGGAGTGCGACTTGAAGTATGGCATGCAAGTGGTACAATGGCAGATCTATTTCAATCCACGCACTCACATGGAGTGCGACGTCGCGGCCCGTGGCAATCAGTTTAACGCAGAGCGTTACGAATTTCAATCCACGCACTCACATGTAGTACGACCTGTATTAAGTCAATATTCGCAAAAATGTGAGGCAATTTCAATCCACGCAACCACATGGAGGGTAACGTGGTGATCTTGTAGGTGGTTCTCGAAGTTCTTCCAGTGCTGATTTCATATCGTTGGACAGGAGTCTGTAGGTTACAGCCTCCAATTTCTAACCACGCACTCACATGGAGTGCGACTCATTTTCAAGTCTTTTTGCAAGTATGTAAGATCAGAGATTTCAATCCACGCATCCACATGGGGTGCGACTGTACCAGCGTTGCGTATTGGCGCTGTTGGTCACACGAAAATTTCAATCCACGCACTCACATGGAGTGCGACGTTGATTTAGCGGATTTATACAACCAAATTCTATGATTTCAATCCACGCACTCACATGGAGTGCGACTTTGAAGAGTTTATACGCAGGGGGAGGGAAACGTATGATTTCAATCCACGCACCCACATGGAGTGCGACAGCGAAATGTAGTAATTCATACCCTAATGATATCAGTTTCTCACATTCTCACAAAAACTGATGCCAAAAAGGCCTGGATCAACGCTTGATTTTTACTGAAGGTAACTGATCAGTTGCACAAATTTCGAGGTGCGAAGGACCCGGGGTTTTTATGTGAGCTTCACATTCGCACCATAATAGAACATTCACATTATCTAACGGCGGGTGTTTATGGCATCCATGGAAGTAAAAATCATCTTTTTGCTACAAGATCAACTAATCCCACACGGAAGTGTACTAAATCGTCGCCCACCCTCCAAATCGCATAAAATATTCCGTTCCTCCACTTATCGGATCTTTTATTTCGGATAAAGTGGCGCTCTCCAATCGTACGACCAGGTGACGGCTGCTCCATCATGGTCCACGCATTCATACAGAGTGCGACCTACTATTGTAGATTTTCACTGTAAGTGTGGTATTTCAATCCACGCAGTCATATAGAGTGCGACAGCAAAAAACTACGTATCCAAGTGCCTACTAATTTCTATTGAAGCGTATAATAGTAAATATGGTAACTAGATTATACTAAAATTACTGATTAAAGTTCAGGTGTTTTTCACATCCAATGCGATTTGACAAAATCTGAGGTGCGAATAACTCAGGCTAATTATGTGAGCTTGGCATCCGCACCATACAAACTCACTGTGCTTTATGGGCACTATGGGAACCTGGTTACTGATGTGGGCATCCATAAAGGAACAATTAGAACAGAATATGAGCAATTTCATAAATGGAGATGCGAGTGTTCTACAATTGCCTGATGATGATGTTCTTATAACCCAACTTACAGCACGTAAATGGAACATGACCAGTAAGGGTAAAATGCTGCTTGAAAGTAAGAAGGATATGAAAAAGCGTGGGCTCAAGTCGCCAGACAGGGCTGAGGCTTTTGTTTTAACATTTGGAGAATATTTGATGGAGCCAGATGCACATATTATGCTTCCTTCACTAGGTAGCGTTACAGTAAAAAGATAATATCATGAAATCAAATATTCAAATGCAGACGATTATCTTTTTTTGAAATAAAACACGTCTTTTGGAGAAAGGAGTACCGACCTGTGGATAGGGATGAATTATTTGGACAATGTCTATGAGATTCAAAAATAAAACATTATATGGTATATTAAGGTTATCTTTTTGCATGATTTTTTTGGGATTTGTGAATTAATTTGAATGCATTCTTGTAAAGAAGAGAATGTATTCCACTCATGGGGGCTACATAGATGGATAAAGAGGGAATGCAAAAATATTTCTTTACACCAAGATTACTAGAAGAAATTATTAATACCGCCACTATTGTTGTAGATACAAATGTGTTATTGTCTGCTTATCAGTGGAAAGAAGCTGCTTTTAAAGAGGTTTTGGAGGTTTTAAAAAGAGCTTCTAAGAATAATCGATTAAAGATACCCGCACATGTACTTGAGGAATTTATGGATCAAAGGCCTAAATTGATACAAGGAGCAATTGAACGGATTAATACAGATATTTATTCTAAAATTCAAAAGCCCAATAAATTATCTTCAACTATCCCTTTACTTGGCCTTCTGTCTAAGCATGATGAGTATATTGAATTGGAAGAGAAATATTTATTAAGTTATAAATTATACAGGGGTAAACTTGAAGAATTATCTTCTGAAATGAGAGGTTTTTTTCAGAAAGATCCAGTACTAATTTCGTTAAAACCGATACTTGAAGATGCTTGTTTTACTAACATAGATAAGCAAGATAAAAAACTAAACAATGAGGCAGAGAACAGACTTGCTAAAAAGAAACCTCCATTAACTGGGGGAGACTCAGGTAAGAAAGAAAATAAGTATGGAGATTATTATATTTGGCAGGACATCCTTTCACTAGATAATGACGTTATTTTTGTTAGTACTGATTTTAAAGAAGATTGGTATTACTTAGATAGCAAGAAGAAACCTCTTTCACCAAGAAGAGAACTAATTGAAGAATTTTATGAACTTAATAGTGGTAGGACATGTTGTATAGTTTCTTTAACGGATTACATTAAGGCAATTGAGCCAAGTACTAGTGAAGAGATTATTAGCGATTTGTCAGCTAATCAAATTGTTAATAACCTCTTCACTAGTGATAGAAAGACTAAGCAAGTTTTCGAAATAGAATATCTTATGCCTGAAGACAGTGATGATGAGACGTTCTATAGGAACTTGTTATCAGAAATAAATTCAGTCTTATATTTCTTTTATGATGTTAGGAGTTTTGAATTTAGCAATCCTTATTTAGACGTTCATTCAAATGGGCGTGAATTTACCTATATTAAAATTAATAATCCGGATAGAGAAATTAACCCTTTGGAATTGCTTAATCACATTAAAGAAAATTCTAGAGGATTAAATATGTTATATGGAATAAGTAATATAAAAGAAATAGAAAATGATGATAATATCCAATATAGGATATATTGAATTTTTTTGGAAACTGAAAACGAGTTATTCTTGTCCCTTTTTGGGAGGGATTATACCTTTAAGAATCAAATAAGAATCCACTGCAGCTTTCGATCCTCGGTGAATCAGGTCGGATAATGTGCAGGCCTTTTTGGTTTTCTCTAATACAGCGAAACATGAACAGTCTGGTCAGAACTCTTGCAAGGTTAAATTCCGCAACGTGTCTTTTAATTTTTTTGTCTGGGACGAGTGTTATTGAGAAAGTGAGCAAAAGCCAGCTTATAATGGTTTAATTGCCCATTTTCCGATATTGTCCGATTTCTGTTCTTTGACGGCCATTTTCGGTAATCGGTAAAATGGTCTTGTTCTTCCTCTCTAGTAACTAAGTACAAATGCTTTTATACAACAGCGTAGCGTTTTGCATCCCGCTTACGAGAATAGCCCCAATCGCTGTTTCTTATTTCGGGTTTTAAATAAGCGCCTCAGTTCATTTGGTGCTGTAAATACATAGGAGAGACAAGTCACTCTTTTGGGTGGCTTTTTTTATTGCCTTGAAAGGATTTTTGGTTTGAAGAAGAAGCAGAAGAAAGGAATTTTGCTATACATGAAAGGCCCGCCAAAACAGCCGAAGAAATGCAAAGGTTGTGTATGGGGTAGATGAGATGGAGTCAAACAGTTTTGTTCTCGACCTACTTGTACAAAAGAGGTAAAATATCCCTGATGTCGAAAAATGGTGTTATAGGGGGATAAGTTTTGAATAAAAATAAAACAGTTTTTGGTATAATACTTTTTTTAGTTACACCAATAATTATTAATTATGGTTTACTAAGTTGGAGAGCTCCAGGAGTAAATGGAGAAGTAGGTGATTGGTTAGGATTTTTCGCAAATTTCCTTGGTGTGATCGGTGCTGTATTAATTGCTATTTATCAGTTTATAAAGCAAAGAGAGAGTGAGCAAAAACAGGATATTGAAAACAACCGCTCATATGTAGATATACAGGATTTTAGTGCAACTTTGATGTTAATTGGTGTCAATACGCATGTAAATAGTAGGGTAATAAAAACGGATGGTTACGACGAACTTTTGAAGAGTTTTCCGCCAAAACATTATGGAAGAATACGTGTAGGTTATTTGAAAATCGCCCATTATGGAATCCCTGAACTGATTTTTGATTGCAGAATATCTCTAGACCTGTCATATGATAGAAATGGAATACAGGTAAAAGAAACCTTGGATGTGAATATTGGTGTGATTGAAAAGGGTGTTGAGATATTTATCCCTTTAACACTCAAAAAAATGGATGAAGGGAAAGAAATAGAGTTAGATACTGTTGTCCTTAACTATTCAACACTAAAAGGTGAGAGGTTGCAGGTATATCGTGATTATATAAGTAAGAAGGAAATCTTATACTCATTAATTGATGATTCAAAAAAGCAGGTTATATTCGAATATGATATGAAACAAATAGGTTGGTCTTACCCAAACAAAATAGACCAATCAAAACTAGCGCCTTAACGGGTGCTTTTTCCTTTTGCGGAAAAGCAGAGTGGGGGCATACACGCAGTCTGACAGCCTATTAGCTTGTTATCCGATTTATCAAAAACCAACTCAACTCAATTTTTGTTGTCCGATTTCCGATAATTGTGTATGATACTTTTGCAAAAGAGGTGATTCAGAGAATGAAGCTAGTTGATAAAGATACATTGGGTTTGGATTACGGAGATCTTTTTAATATCGATGCGCTAATTAGACAATCTGGCTTAAGTTATTTTGAAGCACTAAAGGTTGAGGCGGTTCATTTACAGGCTATTGTCTGGGAGTTGAACGGAATTTTAAATATTGAAGCGGATGATACAGCCAAGGAACGGTACGGAGATTTGATCAATCATTTAGAGAATGCACTAAGAAAAAATAATAATTAAACTGCAATAATTCAAGATCAGCTTTATCGGCTGATCTTTTTTGTTGTCACAAAACTATTGGAGGGTAGTGAGTATGAACATCAGAATAATACCAATAGACCAAATCAACGTGGCAGCATCTGGATTGGCTGATTGAACTGGGTATTAAGTTGCAACAGAAGGATGTTCTTTAAGATCGTTCTTTTTCTATTTCATTAATTATCGATAAATGATGGCTTATGATCTTCTTTTTTAAAGAAACTATGAACATATGGTTTATTGTGAATAAACAAACATAGAGCGAAATTAGTGCTAAAAACCCGAAAAAATTTATTCCGCTTCCAAACATATCAATAAATTTTTGAACGCTACTAACCCATTCATCATTATCATAATCTTGGTATCTTCCATTAAGGAAGTTAATCATTGTAGCCGAGATTGTTCCTGTAAATGCTATGAAAGTAAACATTACAGTGAGAAAAAGTTTGTGAAATAGTTCAATCGATTTTTCGAAAATATTCTCTGTCTTTTGCTCAGTTTGTAAACTTAGGTTTTTAATTTTCATTAAATGTGGAGGAAGCCTATCGTACAGTTGGTATAAATCATTTGTGCTTTCGCGATCAAATTTAATATCATATAGTTTTGTTCTTTCGATAGGCTCAAATATCTTATCCAAATACTTTGTAAATTTAGACCAGTCTATAAATAATGATATCAAGAGCAATATACAAAAAAATATTACTATATTCATGATTGTAGGGTTCATAGTAATCACCTTTCTTGAAACAATTATCAAACGTAATATTTATCGGCTAAACTTGTATCTTTAATAAATATTAGGAAGATAAGGGATGGTCGTATAGCGTGGTCAGTGAACGCAGTCCCGAGCGGGAAGTCATAGAAGAATGAACCCTCAGGCAGGAAAAGTTTCCTTGGCTTCTTTTTTGTTACTGAATCTGAGAAGGCATTCCAAGGTCGAACATTTTGGTGAACAGTGCTACTTTGTAAGTCAAAAATCAGTAGTAAATCCGAATAAAACAAATGTTATTCTGTATTCATAGAAGTTTGCAATGAAAGGCGGCGAAATTTTGAAATGGTATCATAAAGCCATATATTCTTTTGCGAATTCTGTTTTTCCGGCAGCTGTAAAGCGGCAGATGATGGGTATAGGCAGAGCAACAGTACCTAATAATGCTAATCCGTGGGGCATATTTAACTGGCTACCAAAGAAACATCAGCAGGCTCATAATATTGACCTTACAAAGTTGCAGAGCTATACAGCAGAGGAATTGCTGGAACTGCTTATATCCGTTCATCTAGACGTATCTTATGCTCTATACACATACTTACGTATGGGAGATACTGATTTAACATTTACAGCTAAGAAGCCAAACGGGAATGCAGATAAGGGAGGACAACAGGTACTGGATGAACTTAAGGCCGTGCTGAACACACCCTTACCTTCGCAGGGATATCAGCATGGACGGTCATTAGACAAGCTGGACACGATTCAGCGGATGATGATTATGGTTCGTGGTGCATGTGCCGGGGAAGTGGTACTAAATGAGCGATGTAACAATGTCATTGATATTGTTCCGGTTGATCCGGCTTTAATTTGGTTCCGTAGGGAACCGGATACTAATCGACTTACACCGTGGCAGTATGTAAAGAACCACGGAGGAGCGCAAATGAAGAATGGTTTGGCAATTACAAAAAGATTGACACACCAACAT
>RCUF01000430.1_pt1 | contig 13245 bp, 14 predicted proteins | sample 2166311 | NCBI WGS metagenome assembly RCUF01 (sample SAMN09932608, study PRJNA488358) | compost metagenome | feature: garden; material: soil; isolation source: compost soil in 4-hydroxybenzonitrile-enriched culture | place: Germany: Experimental Botanical Garden Goettingen | collected 2016-01-27
TCAGCGCAAACAAGCTCAACTTTTGCTCATAGAGATTGATCATTTTATCTATAGTAGGTGTCCCCAATGCTAGATTACGCGCTAAACCTTGTAATATTTTCAGCCTGTAATAATCTTCATTTGGCACTCTTGGCACACACCAATAACCTGCCTCATTTTGATAAACCTTCTGGATAGGGACAGCCGAGAAATCAAAGTACCTGCCATTTGCATCAGGGATCGAGAAAGGATCAATTAATAGAGAAGCATATCGAATGTACAACAAATACTCTTGCTGAATCGCAGAAAATGAGGTGAAATTCTCAATATCTTCTCGTGATAAGCTCTCTGTCCTTACTGGATAATTATCATCATTCATAAATTGAAGCAGATTAAATCGCTCTACATTAAAGCCATTTAATATCCCCGTGATTTCCTCCCACTGCATGAGCAGATCGTGTATAACATACTGAGTGATCGGTCCTTCCGGGTAAAACTTGTACGCATACTTTAGGGTCCCGTCTTCTCCAAATATATAGTTCAATGCATATTCGTTCATAAATATCGGCGAATGTACATAAATGGAGATATTTCGGCTCTCCGCTACAAAGGGATCTCTCGTTAATTCAGCGGCAATCCCCAATGTACGAAGCCAATCTATCAGCTGTCTAGCAGCATCGGAGTTTTTACTTGTTGAGCCCAAGTAGATTTTCTTTTTCACACCTTTGGTCAATACTTCAATCGCCGAGTTTTTCCCCTTGGTTGCTGCATAATACGTTGACAGGCTAACAACTTCAGCAGTACAACCGGATTGCTGCAAAAAATGGCTGACTATTCGATGTGAACCGATGGTTGGCGATACAAGGACAATGCATTTTACACACCTCAATATCCCGATATCCATTTGCTTCAACACACTGATATAAGCGTCGTTCGTAACGGATACGATCATCGTATCCCACTCCCCGTTAACCGCATCATAGCCAACAAAGGCATGGTCAATAACGCATTCACCCGACATCAAATGATGCTCCTTGTTCTGCACATAGGCACACAATTTATGGTTGTTTTCAAACAGCTCTGCAAAAAATGCTTGTGATCGCGCTGAAATCCTGCCTACTATTCCTACACTACATTCCAGATTATTTTTTAGGTTAACCGCAATTTGTATCGCCGCTGAGCCTGTGCCCAATATAAGGACTTTCTCCAGAATTTTCACGTCTAAGCCTCCTTCTTATAAATAGCAACATCAAATACATTGCCCGGCTGCTGTACCCGGTTCACGATTCTCCACAGCGAAGAGTCTACATCCTGTAACGGGTAATTAAACAAAGATTTCAGACCGTTTCCATATCGCATAGCGACAACAACATTCCCATTCGTTAATGGGTGCAGCTGCTGTAATAGCTCAAACTTCTCTTTGATCGTTGATGCAAAAACGATATGTGTAGCCCTCTGTGTAAAATCCAGTTGATCGATCGTAATATTCTCTATCCTAATGCTGGAATTTTGACCCAGTAAGCTCACAACATTTCTCGCCAGACCTACTGCTTCCGGATCGATATCGATACCAACCACCTCTGCTCCCGTTTTTCTCGCAATAAGCAATGGAGTCATCGGAAATGCCCCCGCCCCAATCAACAGCACCTTGGAGCCAGTAGTGATCTCAAAGCGGCCAAATTCACTTGCAATACAGGCTTCAATATTATTAAAGTACTCTGCAATGCCCTGCCTGTTTAGCAGTAGCTCCATCGCTCTATATTTCTCCATAGCCCAGACGCAATAAGCGGACTGCTCCCTAAGTTCTGCTATGTTCCTGGCTAGCTTGTTATTGTTGAATTGACTCTCTACTTGCTTCCATATCTCTTCATTCTGTTGATTTAATACAAAAGCCGTAAATTCGCCAATCGTCTTCTCCATTTCGCTATAGTTATTGGCATGCTGGTCATATGACATATTCAGTTCTCTAAATTCGGATAAAAAAGCTTCCACGTACTGTATCAGCATAGCTGGAGTGGTCATTCTATTCCCCCTCTTAGTCCTTACTTATCCAAACTAAACAAACGCAGTCCCTACAGCAGATATATCAACATGGCCTTGAATCTCCAGACTCGTAATATCTCCCCTGTGACATCGCGCCCAAACCTCAATCATTCCACCCGGCTGTGTAATTTCAAGATGAATGTCTCTTCCCTCTTCCTTCGCCACATATGCACCTATGGTAGCAACACCAGAGCCACAACCCCGCTCCCAAATCATCGTGTCCGTATCAGGGATATAAATCAGCGGTGCCAGCTCATGACTTTGCCTCCGATACAGCATAATCCCAAGTGCCGCTTCACCTTGCAGCAGCTCTGGACATTTCACCATCCTCCGCGCAAAATCCCTAATAGAGCTGTTAAAACTGTCTACTTCCACTACCGTATGAACAATACCTGGATACCTGGTAACCACTGCCTGTATCGTCGCGCCGTTGCAGTTGATCATTAGATTATCAATAGCTAAAGGAATCGGCATTTCTGACTTACACAGATATCCGATCTGCTGTGCTTGTACCTGGCACATCAATATCCGGTTACTTCCTGACACCTCAAGTGGAACCTCCAGTTGCTGTCCAGGCCGCAAATTCCTTCTCCACGCCATCACCGCCGCTAAAGACATCGTCGCATTGCCGCAAAACTCTCCAGCCATCATCTGAAGCCGTGCCCAAGCCCCCTCGCATTCTGACAATTCAATAAATCCAACCTGTTCAGCACAAACATGGTCATACGCCATCATCCGTGAAGCTACCTGCCGGTAAATATTCCGGCTGTGAGGACTTTCAACCAGGATCGTCATATTCTGAGTCGGATTCGTCTTGATAAACTTGACCTCCATCCTGCGCTATACACCTCGATTTCAGAAGAGAATGTAATACAGCAATTTTAATCGTAATATTTACGATTAACTACGTTGGTAATTGTAATAATTACTATTAAAAATGTCAATATTTTCTTTATCGAAATTATTTAAAAATGCAAAAAGCCCCCAGCAATAGCCATTGACTGGAGGCTCTCTAATTATTTATGCTATTCGTTTCGATTTAGGTTGATTATTGTACCTTTGTCTCTCCGGTCACTTTACCATCAATTGCTGCGGAAGCCTTCACATCTTCACTTGCAAAGTAGAGATTACCTTCGATTGTTGCCGTTTCATGCAGGTTGAAACCATTTGCTTCTACGTATACGTCACCTTTGATTGTCCCGCCTTGAACCCTCAAATTTTCACTTTGTACAGTAAACTTAGGTACAGTTAGCGTGTATTGTGCAGTAATGTTCTTGTCTGCATCTTGAGCGTATAGTGCAATCTTACGATAGATATTGCCGTCTGCTGCACCTTTATCATGGAATTCGCCAGCGACAACAACATCTTTATCAATCGTCAGATCATTAAGAATAGCGATAATCCAGGTTCCTTCTGTACCTACAGCCTTAACAAAAGCATCGCCGTCGTTCACAATTGATGCAGTTGTTACAGCATCTGTAGTCTCAGCTGCCGGCGGTTGTGTAGATTTAGAAGCATTTTCCTTATTCGCCCCACAACCAGACAATAATGCAATTGCAATCCCCGCCACCAATAATCCTTTAAATAGTTTCACAGTAATTCCCTCCATTTTTTATTTATTATGACTCAAGTATATATTTAAAATTCAATATAACAATGTAATAAATTTCACAATTATGTGTCAGTTTTTAATTTATGGGGTGGAAAATGTTAGTAATGATACTTTTATCATTGCTTAATATCGATTTTTAACAATTTTCGTTATAATTTTGAGTTGAATCTCTCATAAAAAAAGAGGAAGCTAATCGCTTCCCCTCAAAGTTTTTATTCTTAACCGTTTAATAGGCGTTTCAGTACAAACAAAAATGACCGTAAGGACTATCAACAAAGTATAATACGGGATAAATATATATAAGCTGTAATCATTAAGATAGCTGGTCAAAAGCAAAAAATGAATACTTGTAAAAAGCATGAAGTCCGCTGTAGACATTAAATGAAAATAAGGATACACTAATAAGCTAAAACATAACATGATGTTGATTAGTAGGAACAAGGTGATTTTCGATTTATGTATCATAAAACTAATAAATAACAGCAACATAGTTATAGTAAATAAGCTGAAATAGATGAAGACATCTGTCTCTAATCCATCATCATAGTAATACAAATAAAGTGTTGTAGTATCTTGGTTTTGATACATTATATTTGAAAAATCATATTTCAAGTTCTCTAAGGTTGATCCATACTGAGTCGCAGAAATAACTACATAAATTAAGTAGATAATGATTAGTAAAACAATAATGACATTTATTAAATAAGGTTTTTTATATGACATTAGAATAATCCTCTAAACACTCTGTACCTAAATATCTGCTGAAATTATAAATAGCTGTATGGATGGAATCATGTAAATCATTTGTGACTTTCATACCTGGCTCCCACCACCAATTTTTGATGGTAAAAGGGGTTTTTGTATTCATCTTCTCTGGTTCAAATCTTGCAATCAGTTGATCACCATAGAGAACGGGCAGAACATAATATCCATATTTACGTTTCTCTGCAGGAGTGTATACTTCCCAACGATATTCAAAATCAAATAGCTGTTTAACCATTTCCCGATCCCAGAGAACGTTATCGAGAGGAGCCAGAAACCTCACTTGATTGTTATTGCCTGAGCTCGTAAAATGATGCTCGTCACCCTTTTTTATGTAAAACGGAGTATTAATGTCTTCAACATACACTCGTATGATTTCCCCTGCTTCACATAATTCATGTAAAGTTCGTTCTCTCTTGTCCTTATCCGAGAGGAAATGTCCTTGCCACGCACCTCCTCTTTTGTCCCACACCATCCCTACACTGCCTATGCGACGTTTAATATACCAGAGTAAAAATTCATCCTCATCTTTAAAAGGGTCCGGCTGAAGCAAATGTGAAGGTAATACATTGTCCGTAAAATCATATTGCTTCTGTGTTCCATTCTTGTTAACCACACATAACTCGCCAATAGTATAAAGATAGTCCAACGCAGCACTGGATAATTTCTTGTGACCCCAACGATTTTCATTCTTTTGACTCATCGAAATAGAAATATCCTTAGAGCCGATCGCACCATTTTTTCTAATATGATCCCGCACATCATCCAGTATTTCCAGAGCATCCAGTTGGTTTCGATGGGCTAATGTGTTTTTTGTGCTCATTCCACTCGCTGTCCGTATTCTTTCAAACCTGGAATAGTCTTCAGACAAGTAAATACACATTTCTTTATCAAAGCCGTCAACTAAAATATGTTCCTTGTACAAAAGCTTCTGCAGCAATTCCGGTTTGTAATCCGTTATTTTAGACTGCAGCACCAAATCAGCATTTCTCCCCACTACATGAAGAGGGTCATATTGAATGCTTCTCACTTTAGTAAAGTATTGTACGACACCTTCAGAGCCGCAATAATGTTGACTGCCGTTTAAATTGTGATAATTCACAAGAAATTGTCTAGCTTCGTCTTTGGTTATACACTCACTTTTCACATTATCCCTCCTTGTATGAATTTCTTTATTTTAACAGAACAAAGCCGACAACAGCTTGTCGTATATTATTGATTTATAGCTTCTACCTCATTTGCTTTTACGTGTCATATTCAAAACGGCCAGTCCAAAACAGACAACCGTTGTTACGATTAGAACAAGAATACTGATCCAAGCGGTTACCTTATAATCGCCAAAATAATAGGTTACACCCATCATTTTCTCAAATTCAATCAAAGTCTCTGCGGGTGCTCCTGCAAAAGCTTCAGAGAGGGGGACATCCATAATAACCTGCCGAAAAATAGATACAGCGTGTGATATAGGGAATATTTTGATCACGAACTGAACAGCATCCGGTAAAGCTCCAACGGGGAGGTAGATCCCTGTCATAAACCCGATCAGTGTACCGATTACCGTACTTGCTGTAGCAAATGCATTATTGCTTTTAAAGAAGGAAACTACAAAAAAGACGATGGATGTATTTACAAGGGTACATACCAAAATGAGTCCGAAAACCTTAGCAAATGCCACTACAGACAGCAATTTACCGCCGCTTGCCACGATATAAATCTCCACTAATACAAGCGCTACAACACTCATGATGCAACCGATCAGAAATGCACTAATCACATATCCACCGGCGATGCTGCTTTTGCTTATAGGTGAGGAATTAAAATCCTTGATAATATTCTTTTCCCGATCACTGACGAGCGTGCCAAAGGCACCCATGGTAGTTGTTACAGATGTCACTGCCAATAGCCCCGCCATAATCCAGCTATCCATAAGAAAGCGAATATTTGCTATTCCCTTATATTCACTCGTCCATACATCGCCCAAAAACAAGGCATATAGACCAATAATAATAAACACAGCAAGCAACGAGAAGAACACTGTACTTTTATCTTTGAAAAAGAGGAGAAGATTTCGTTTAGCGAATCCAATCATTGTCTAAGCTCCTTTCCAGTTATACCTATAAAAGCATCATCCATCGTTCCATTTAGAACTTCAAAGCCTTTTATGTACGGTTTGCATTGTTCAAGTATCGGTAAAGCATCCATTGTGGATGGAATATTAATTGTGATTTTATCGACCTTTTGGGTAAATTCGATTTGTGCTTCTGTCAGGAACTCCGTCAATGCCTCAATATCTCCTGAGAAAAGATTTAATTGATCGCTGGCGTACCTATTCTTCAATTCGGTTGGTGTTCCCTTTGCCGCAATGTTCCCGTTATCGATCACGACTACATAATCCGCGTCAGCCGCTTCCTCCATATAATGTGTGGTTAGAAATACCGTCATGTCATTTTCTTTTTGCAGCTTTTTAATGATTTCCCACACATTTTTTCGGGTTTGAGGGTCAAGCCCCGTTGTAGGTTCATCTAATATCAAAATGGTTGGTGTATGTACAAGTGCGCGCGCAATATCGGCACGTCGGCGTTGACCGCCTGAGAGATTTCCGTAGGGACGGTTCAAGAACTCGGTTACACCCGCTGCCTCCGCTGCTTTTTGCACGGCCTCCGCCAGCTTTGTTCCTTTCGCCCCATAAAAGCCGCCCCTGATTTTCATATTTTCTTCTACTGTCAGTAAAGAATCCAGCAATCCGTCTTGAAATACAGCGCCGATGACGGAGCGTATCTTATCATCGTCTTTACCCAGATGGTAACCATCTATAGTAATCGTGCCGGAATCGGGCTTAAGAAATGTACAAATAATATCAATTGTTGTTGATTTCCCGGCCCCGTTAGGACCTAAAAAGGCGAACATCTTCCCCCTCTCCACGTAAAAGCTAATATCTTTAACCGCTTGCACATTGCCATATGATTTGCTTAAGTTCTTCACTTCAATAATTGGCTCCATAGCTGATTCACCCCATGTTCAAATATCATTGTATAAGCCTTCCATAATAGGCTCGATTCTACAATGATAGCCCGTTATCCAAAGCAACTCAATGATCAATAATATATAGTACCCGATAAATCTGTCATTCCCCCCGTATTATTCTAAATAATTTAATACTCGGAAATGACGCCCTTCTTTTTATCGTCAGTTTCAAGATTTAATTTAGATTCCATTGAACAACTCTGATAGCCTGGCCGTGAACTCTTCTACCATCCTTGTGGCTTGTTCTTTTTTTCTAGTGATTCTCCCTAAAATAACCGGATCGGAATGATACTGCTTCAATGGAATAGTCACGATCTGTTCCTGATAGCTTGAAGGCAAAGAATGCAGGATAAAATCAGGTCCAATCGTAATGGTATCTCCTTTAACAACCATTTGATATAAGGCCTCCATATTGTTGGTTGATAGGGCAATACGGTTTGAAGGATGCTCAGATACCAAATGTTGAGCAATCCGTTCGATATCTTCATCTTTATAAAGGACAAATACTTCATTCTTTAAATCTTCAGCAGTTACCGTGTTCAAAAAACGAAGCGATGAATTCTTGTTCACGATCAATACGGCCTTGCCTTGTATTATAGGCATCCAGTCTAAAGAAGCATCCTGTTGTTGCTTAGAGCTGTAAGAAATCAAACCCATACTTGCATGCCCTTCATTGACGTGATTCATTACTGTCTGCGTATCTCCCTCTATCATTTGAACATTGAGTAAAGGATATTTTCCAGCAAATTCAATAGTAGTCTGGACAACCTGTGGAACCAATCCAGGTATGGTGGAAATGATAATATTTTCTGAATATTCCTCTTTAAGATGTGAAAGTTCTTGCTTCATCAAATCCACACTTTTGAGAATGGATGCTGCGTGTTGAAGTACAAGCTGTCCTTCTTTCGTTGGAACAATCCCTTTCTTCGTGCGATGAAAGATCACGGTATCCAATTCTTCTTCCAGCTGCCGTACCGATTGGCTAATCGTGGGTACTGTCATATGATGCACACTAGCAGCCTTAGTAAAAGACCCATAACCCGCAGCCGTAATCAAATATTGTAGTTGTATGATATTCATGAATTCTCATCCTTAAAAATATATTTAGGTTGATTAATTATAATTAAATATATTTTATCATGATGAATTGGTATTATACATATATCAAGGGAAGTTCTATAGTTGATATGAGTTGTATCCACAGCAAGGAGGTCAGCAGGATGAGAAGTTGGCAAAGCTTTCTTGTCGAACGATTATTAATACTAACTAAAAAACAAATCAACACTGCCACTTATATGGAACAAAAAAGAATTGCTAATGAAACCCCTTATGTACTACCCGCTAAGCTGCAACAAAAATATAATATACTGAAAAATAATACCTATTCATTAGATACCTACATGTTGAAATCAACCTCACAGCCGGATACACGACAAATTTTATATTTGCATGGTGGAGGTTATATCGAACAGCCACTATCATGGCATTGGCGTTTTTTATATCAATTAACCCAAAAGTTGAATGGAACGATATCTGTCCCTGTGTATCCCAAAGCACCAAATCATCAATATAAGGAAGCCTTTGAGAAGGTTCTTCCTATTTATGAAGACTTATTAACCAAGGTTTCGCCAGAAAATATTGTATTGATGGGCGACTCCGCAGGTGGCGGCTTTGCACTGGCTTTAACACAATTGTTATTGGAACAAGGGATTTCGCAACCAGGCAACATTATCCTTCTTTCCCCGTGGCTGGACATCACCTTAAGTCATCCGGACATAGCAGGAATGGAAAATAAAGAGCCTATGCTGGATGCGAAGCTTTTGATTGAGGTCGGTAAAGCTTATGCCGGAGATACAGCAACCAGTAATTATTTATTAAGCCCGATCAACGGCCCTCTGCAAGGCTTAGGCAAAATTTCATTATTTGCAGGTACTCACGAATTATTCCTGCCCGATGCTCGAAAATTCAAGACATTAGCTGAACAAGAAAAAGTAGCCATCAATTATTTAGAGTACCCCAAAATGAACCATGTATTCCCTGTATTTCCTATTCCGGAAGCCAAGAGGGCTATGCAACAAATGATAGACATCATAAAGAACTAACTTCAGTCCGTCTAACTAATTTCTTTGCAGAAAAAAGCAGCTCTCCTGAATAGGAACGAGCTGCTTTTTTCAATCCTCTATCTTAAATTACACATTTGCTCATTATTGTCTTATAACAAGGATGTTCCGTGGAGGTGTACCCGTGCTTTGGATCTGGGTAATCTCGTTATTCGTAAGATTGCGGCCTACCAAAATAAATGAAGAAGTGACGTTGTTAAAATTAAAATTACTTAGGTTTGCTATGCTTTGGCTGCCACGGAACACACGGAAAGATCCCTGAAAGTTAATTCCCGCGAACAGTACCAGCGTTACTTCAGAGCTCTGGACTATTCTACGAACTGAAAAATTATTGCCAGACCATAGTATTACTAAAAGCAAAGAACGGCATCTGACAAATACACCAGTGCAATAGTCTTTTTAAAAAACCGAATTTGGATTATTCAGATATTATCCTTACATTTTTCGCGTTTGCTTGCGCCGGATATGCATCATCAATACCACCCTTAATTTCCACTACCACCTTTTGCCCGATTTCTATCTTCTGGTATGTGCTGTGTCCGACGCGGATGGAGTATGCTGGATAACTTAATTCCAATGGATCATCACTCTCTAATGATTCTTTCAGCTGGTTTTTAGTAATCCCTTCAAATAACAAAACTTTTCCTTCATCCTTCTGAATAACATATCCCTCAATTTTCATGTTAGAGTTACAGCCTGACAGTATAAACAGTACCGCTAGTAATAAAATTATACTCCTCATGGTATCTCCTTAATCAGATAAACATGCTGACATGCTGATATTGATTAAACAAAATCACGCTCTTTATTATGTTTATTTACTTTCCCCAGCATCAGCATAACACTTAATGCAAACAAGGATACTGACATACCAGGAAGAATATCATTGTGTCCTACTCCCAGCATTAATACAATGATAGACATTTCAAATAGCAGAATCACCCTCGTCCGCCTTTTGTACGTTGCTATTTCTATTTGATCCAGTGGCTTGTTGCTGTCCTCGACAGGTCCAAGAATAAAAATAACAGCACCTGCTAGCAAGGCCAATCCCAAGCATATAGAATTCGTCCACGGAATCAGCTTAATTGCCCAAAGCACTGCCGAGGTTAACATGATGGAATACAAATAACATAATAATTGTGTCTTTGCATGATATCCACCAGCGAATGAGCGTAACGGAAGATAAGCAGCCATGAACAAAATACTCTGCCAAAACATCCCGCTGATTAAGCCAATCGCGACAGTCGTTAGTACATTCAAGATAATAAAAAGACCTTGCTGCAAGCCGTAAGCGTAAAGGTCTTTATCATCTTCTCGTATACTACCCGAGTGAATAAGCTGTGCTATCATTTTGTCCAATAAATGAGCTGCCATTAGAATTTACGAAGTCGCTCTGCTCCCTTGGGCAGCTTCGGTTGATGGATAAACGCAATACAGTTGGTATTAACATTCAATGCCGTAATGAAAAGCGAAAAGCTTGCAACCATGCCACAGAGATTAACAATAAGCTTCTTCATATCAATTCTCCTCCCAAGTTTCACTTTAATTACTTCATAGCCACACTATCATGAAAATAAATCTCGTGCGTTGAAATGGTAAAACTCATATATTTATTGGGTAAAATTAACATTTACAGGATTATAAAGGAGCACATCCACACAAAATCGTTCCCCGGTATAGTCCAGGTTTATTGAACCATTGTATTTTGCTAATGATTTTTGTACACTTTGCAGGCCCAGTCCGTGATTTTCCTTATCTGCATGGGTCGTTTTTATTTTATGATCTTCAATAATGAGATCTCCGCTATATGAATTAATCAATCGGATATAAAGAACATTTCTACTGAAATCAATCGACAATTCAATGTTCTCTTTTTCTTGTAATTTTGAGGTTGCTTCTATAGCGTTATCAAGCAGATTGCCGACAATGATGACAATGTCAATCGATCGGAAATTGAATTGCTCAGGAACATTTAAATGCAATTTGATCTCGATCCCCAGCTTCTGAGCCTCATATATTTTATAGTTCAATATGCTGTCCAGCTCGGTGTTGTTCGATTTGGCGTATTCATTCGTAAAGCTGGCAAGATGATATATATTTTGTATGTAATCCAATGCAACGTCGTTATTGCCCTTTTCAATCAAGCCTTGAAGTGTTGAAATATGCAGCTTGATATCATGGCGAATGATTTTTATATTTTCCTGGGATTCAGTTATGATTTTCAATTGCTTCATATAAGCATTGTTTTGTTGCTTGAACAGATTTCTTTCCATTTTTTCCTGGTAGGATTGGATCAGAATATCATATAAATAAAACACAAAAAAGTTGATTAAAAATAGAATTGTAATACTAATGAATAACTGGATGAGGTTATCGTTATTGCTCTCTGTCATTAACATAAAGGTAGAAAACAGTGTGCCAAAAGGGATGCCCACAACAGCAAACCAGTGCAGCGGACTGATTTCAATGCCGGTTTTCAGCATTTTGAAATTGGAGATGACTAATACGACTGTGTAGGACAGAATTTTGCTTACAATCAAAGATAAAATTAAATCTACATCGACAGAATAAGCATGCTTATTCAAGTCCAGTAAAGAAAACATGATGATCGTAATGGTTTCAACGGATATCAAAATCGCATAGATGTAAACTACAGCCGTAACCCGTAACTTAAGAGAACTAGAATACAGTGCGGTAATCAGGAAAAATAGGATGAAATTCGATAACATATTAAGGATCGGAACAGAAAAGATGATATGTATTGACCCAATGACGAGAAAATATGATAAATAGGCGATCAGTTCAAGCTTTGGATTTAGCTCATTGCGTTCAAAAAAAATGCTCATAAATTTGTAAAGGGTATACGTCCCAAAAATATTAGACAGCAAATATACGATATCGTAGACATCCATTAGCAATTTGCACCCTCTCGCCTACGCTGTAAAAGTCGATCACGAACACCCTTTCTGTGCTGCTGGCTGATCGGCAAGATCGTTTGATCGGACATTTTGACATAATCATATTGGTACTCAATGACATGATAATAATTAACCAAATACGATTTATGTATGATAATAAAATCCTGATGGTGGAGCTGCTGCTCAATCTCCAGAAGCTTGCTATAAAACTCATGATGTTGATCCTGCAGCACCAGCTTCACCTTTTTGCCTTTACTTTCAAAATATAAAATATCTTTGATCGGAATTTTATTGTTGGTACGCCCTGATTTATAATCAAAAAAATGATTTCCCCGATCTACTAAATCAATGGCCTTTCGGACCACGGCCTCTATTTTTTCTTCCTGCAGCGGTTTGATCAAAAAATTCAGCGGCCGGATATCGAATAGCTCCATCGCATAGCTGTCTTTACCCGAGATATAAACAATTTGTGTGTTTTCATTATTCAATTCATCTCTGATTTTCCGGCCTACCTCTACCCCATTCAGCATGTGAAGCTCTATATCCAGGAAAATCATATCAAAATACGCTCCGTCGGAAAGAAACTGAATGAGAGCTTCACCGGAATAAAACACCTCGACTTCTATTTTTCTCGGGAGGCTCTTGTTTAAATTTAATAGTATACTTTCCACTTGCGCACAAACATGCTTCTCATCATCACATATGGCAATGCGTAACACGCTGCTCACCCGCCTTGGCTTGGATATCATACCAATTGTATCATATGAAATCTATTATTTGCCAAATA
>RCUF01000431.1_pt1 | contig 13233 bp, 10 predicted proteins | sample 2166311 | NCBI WGS metagenome assembly RCUF01 (sample SAMN09932608, study PRJNA488358) | compost metagenome | feature: garden; material: soil; isolation source: compost soil in 4-hydroxybenzonitrile-enriched culture | place: Germany: Experimental Botanical Garden Goettingen | collected 2016-01-27
CGCCAAATGACATTTGGCTATTCCTGCCTTTACACCACTCCCAAGAGTCCAAAGGGCGGGCCTCTTGGAGAGTGGAGAGGCAGGATCATTATCCAATGAAAAAAAGGGGGACTAGGTATTATGAACATTGGCATCATCACCTTCCTTTGTTCGGCAAAAGGGGGGAATATAATACAGATATATGTAACGTTTTGGGAAGATTTAGAAGGGGATTTGTATAGTTCTGTCGAACTAAATTAAAGCAAAGCCACTTGAACTATAAGGAGTGCTTTAAAAATGTATTTGTCAGAATTGAGTATTTGGAACTTCAGAAAGTACGGTTCTAGTGCACCTACCGAAACTGGTAAGACTGGGCCAGGATTATCAGTAAAATTTAATTCTGATCTAAACATAATTGTAGGAGAGAATGATTCAGGTAAAACAGCAATTATTGATGCTCTGAAACTTGTTTTGACAACTCAGAGTAACGATTTCATTAAATTGGAATATGAAGATTTTCATTTGCCAATTGGCGAGACTATGGAAGAAAAAAGAACAGATTCTTTAGAAATTCAATGCATATTCAGGGGACTAAAACCAGAGGAAGCCAAGAATTTTCTTGAATGGCTGAGTTTTGAAAGTATTGATAAAGAAAAGAGATATTTATTAAAAGTTACTCTAAAAGGTCGACGTAAGGGAAGAAGAGTATATTATGATGTCAAAGCTGGAAATGATGAAGACGGTAGTCTGATGAACAGTGAGGCAAGGGCATTATTAAAATCAACATATCTAAAGCCGCTAAGAGATGCTGACTATGAGATGGCCCCGAGAAAAAACTCTCGACTTTCTCAGATATTGGATAGTCATCAGGCTTTTGAAGACAAAGAGCATCACCATCTAAAAAAGGTGATGTTGGAAGCTAACGAAATGATTCTTAATTATTTTAAAGGCAAAGATGATAAGGAAGTTTTTGAGGATCAAAATGGAAAACAATTGCTGGATAAAATCAATACATACCTAAAAGAGTTTTCCTCAACAGATTTGCCATTGAACTCAATTTTTTCTATATCGGATATGAAGCTGCGAACCATTTTAGAAAAACTTAGTTTAGAGCTATCAATCAATAAATCAGGATTAGGTTCTCAAAACTTACTTTTCATCGCTGTAGAATTGTTGTTGTTGAATCGCGAACATTATACAGGATTGAAGGTTGCACTTGTTGAGGAAATTGAAGCACATATTCACCCGCAAGCACAACTAAGACTAATTGAGTTTTTGCAAAATGAGTCCTCTGATTTAGGCGTCCAATTAATCCTGACTACACATAGTACTGTTTTAGCTTCTAAAGTGCCATTAAGAAATTTAATACTATGCAATAATGGAAAATGTTTTTCGATGGACTCGGAAAGCACAAAATTAGAAATAGGAGACTATTCGTTTCTTGAAAGATTTTTAGATTCTACGAAAGCAAATTTATTTTTTGCTAAAGGGGTTATTTTAGTAGAGGGTGATGCTGAACATCTTCTTGTACCGACAATTGCAGAGCTTATTGGTAGACCATTATCAAAACATGGGACAACTATCGTAAACGTTGGTAGTACTGCATTCTTACGTTATTGTAGAATTTTTCAGCGTAAAAATGAGAAAATTGGAAAAATGAATATTCCTGTTTCAATAATAACTGATAACGATGTTGAGCCTGTATTTTCATCTAGTGAGGTAGAAATCTTAAATATAGATCAAGTAAACCCATCGAGACAGAAAAAGATCAATCTTTACAATGGCCAAACTGTAAGTACATTTGTCTCTCCTTTCTGGACCCTAGAGTATGATTTAATTGCTGGTGGAAATTTAACGAAAGAATTTTACAGAGCAGTATTATATGCGAAAAAAATTCAGAACAGTGAAAAGTATGGTTTAACTGAAGAAAAAAGGACACAGTGTGATAATGAGGTCGAATTAGTTTTGAAAGAATGGGCAGATAGTGGGTTTTCTAAAGAGAAGATTGCGTACGAAATATACAAAAATGTAATGTTAAAAAATAGTGATACTGTATCAAAAGCAATCACTGCCCAGTGTCTGGCTGAGATTCTTAGTCAGCCAGATGAAAAAAAAGCATTTAGAGCTAAGATTTTAGAGAATCCAAATCTCAAGTATATTGTCGATGCTATCATTTATGCCACTAATCATCTAGAAGGTGAAAAGTAATGTTTATTATAAATGATGAAGATATTAAGAATGCAGAAAGATTACTGCTACCAGAAGGAGAAATATTCGATAAAGAGAGAAGAGAAGTTATTTTTTGCATGGAGTCAAAAGACGTACAGGCTTGTCCTGGAAGTGGAAAAACGACAACTCTTTTAGCTAAATTAGCTATTATAAGTCGTCAACTGCCTTTGAAATCAAGTAAGGGAATATGCGTATTAACACACACCAATGTAGCAGTTGATGAAATTAGAAAAAAACTGGAAGGTAAAGCGGATATCTTATTTCAATACCCCAACCATTTTGGCACAATTCAATCATTCGTAAATAAGTTTTTAGCTATACCTGCTTATGCTGATAGATATGGAAAAAGAATCGCCAGAATTGATGATGAGATATATTACGAATATGTTCAGAGGCGAGCAGGAAAGTTGGATTATGGTGCTAAAAGTTGGCTTGATAAAAAACGGATTGCTTTAGCAGATCTCAGATTTAGTCTTAATGATTTTAGTATTACAAAAAAAATTGATGGTCCTATTATTATGAATTCAACAGCGCCAAGCTATCTTAAAATAGAAAAATTTAAAGAAGATATTTTGAAAGAAGGGGTTTTATGTTATGAAGATGGCTACTCATTAGCATTCGAGTATTTACGAAAGTATCCTCAGTTAGCAGAAGTGATTTCAGAGCGTTTTGCATATGTTTTTGTGGATGAAATGCAAGATACTGATTATATTCAAAATGATTTATTGGAACGCATTTTTGATCGAAAAAAAGTAGTGGTTCAAAGGATTGGGGATAGTAATCAATCCATTTTTGATTCTTCGTCAAAAAGTGGTTGGAAAATTACTGAGGATTATCTGTCGATATCAACGAGCAAAAGATTTTCTTCTAACATAGCAGATAGGGTAAAGAATATTTGTTTGTCTCCCCAGAATTTAATTGGTAATGCCAATATTGTGAATATTCAACCTAAAATAATTGTGTTTGACGATTCTTCAATCTCAAAAGTATTATCGAAATTTGGGGACCTTATTGTAGAGTGTGATCTACATTTACAAAAGAAAAATATTTTTAAAGCGATTGGATGGGTTGGTGACCCCAGTAAGCCAAGATCAATATGTGATTATTACGAACCTTACAGTAAATCTGTATTGAACAAGAGGCATGATTTTGATGGTTTGAATAATTATTTGAAAATGGCGAGCACGGGGACAAAAGAGAGTTCCGTAAAATCCAAGAGTGGGTTACTTTTAGGAGCATTACTAAAGAGTCTTCGATTGCTGGGGGTTAAGCGTCCAAATGGTCTTCAATTTACAGAATCTACATTTAGTGAATATTTAAAGACCCAGCATGAAGGGTTTTACGAAGAGTTTAGATTACAGATGATTCAGTGGTGCTTGAAGCTTTATCAAGGAGAGGATATCCTACAATCCATTAAAAACTATATAACCGTTGATTTGTGTTCTCAACTAGGTGTTATTCCTAACAAAGAGTTGCTTTTATTTTTAAACAACAATTCGGATATTGAGATATTAGTAGATTTACAGTCAAATTCATTTACGCACGAAAAAAATAATAGTCGTATCTCCATAGATATTTCAACAGTTCATAGTGTGAAAGGAGAAACACATACGGCAACGTTATATCTAGAAACTTACTATAATAAAAAATTTGATGTACAGTCCATTCTTGAATACATGAAAGGTAAACACATTAATCCTCGACTTGAGACAACTAAAAAGAGCTTGAAAATGGCCTATGTTGGAATGACCAGGCCTACCCATTTGTTATGTGTTGCAACTCATAAAGAAAATCAACCACACTTACAAGAGCTTCGTGAAATTGGATGGGACATTCATGAAGTTTAATAGAATCCTATTCATATATGTCGAGAACAGGGTGGCTGTTTTAATTTGAAAAGTAGGAGTGCGAGAAATGCTACGATTAAACTTTCAAGGAGGAACATTTATATCCTCCAAAGATAATTATGGATACCAGGAAGTTTTAGATGACTTTATTAATGCAAAAAAAATAAGAATAGTTACTTATAATATCTCAACGAAGAACAACGATTATCTGCTGCAAATATTGAAAAATGTTGATAAAGATTGTGATGTCCAGTTTATTACTAATATTCCTTCACGAGTAGAAACTTACCTAAACAATCCAAAAGGTGATGCATGGAGGAGTAATGCTAGTAAAAATATCAACTCGTATCTTACTAAGCTTAACCCAGAGACATTTGATGGCCCGATTATTCCGTTCTTTAATTTTCATAATCACTCCAAAATTATAGGTACAGAAAATAAAGTTTATATTGGTTCAGAGAACTATTCAGTAGAGAGTAAAAAAAATTATGAAGCAGGAGTCATAATAGATGATAAGCAATTTATAAAAGAACTGTACAAATGGTTTTTTGATAAACTACGGGATGAGTCTGTACCATACTTTAACGATGATTATAACCAATTAAGATTGTTTACTCTTAGTATTCTTACTAGATTAATTACTTGTTATGAGCATTTTATGGAATCACTTTTTAGGACTCGAAATGGTGGAGAGGCTGTATTCATTAACGAAGAAACAACTTTTAATGAAGATGATTTGTATGAATTACTTCATACTTTTCAAGAGCTTAGTGATATTCAGGGACTAATTGAGAACATAGAACCCATTGATGAGGAATTAAATGATACATTAGAGCAATTACTTGAATTATTTGAGGATATGCCTATTAATAATATTGTTGAGTTTCTTGCGATTGATGGCCCTATTTATGAGTATATTATGTTTGATTTAAATGAAAAAACATTGGATATTTTCCAGGATGAATACAATTCGATAGCAGATGATGGAGAAAAACTTGAATACTATATGGAAATTTCATCAGATGAAGCAAATGACCGATTGATAGACATTTGTAATGAAGTTGAGAGCGACCTTTATTCAGTCAGAAGTGATTTTGAGAGAATAATAGAAGGGGTGGCAAAAATGGATGAAATCATTAAGGAAACTGCAAAGCACGCTGTAAATTCTTTAATCGATAATACTTGATTAGCTTTAGCTTCACAATCTTACGGAAGTGAGGTTATATAATCTCCGTGCATATTTTATCATACTCATATATTTTGGGCGCATTATACTTACCTGTTCTTTTTTTAATATTTAATCATCCAAATAGATATATTAGATGGATCACTAGGTCGATCTTAATCGGAACCATTTTTTACCTGATTGCAGTAGTACCATTTGTAGTTCTTACTGAACTAAAGTATTGGGCTTTGCTTCTCGCTGTAATTCCTATAATATTTCGAATTATTTCTCTTGTCCTCGATAAAATTGGATTTTTTAGCTCGAAAAGCTCTAAGATAGTGGAGAATTTGTTATATGCATCTGTGGCAGCCCTCAGTATTATTTTTGTTGGTGCTTCTTCAAACACACTTGAAAAGTTGTTTTTTCTTATTGTTATATTACTGGTTCTATATATATCAGATTTTCAAATTTTAGAGAAGTATAAATATATGGGGACTCTATTTGGTCCGCTGATAGCTGTAATACCGACATATGATAACTTTAATGTTTTTTTTACGGTTGTGGCAATATGGTTAGTGATGACAATAACACTTGATCTAATATTAAAATTACTGAATATTAAAAAGTCTAAGCATATTGAAAGATCTACTTTAATTGTCTTTATAACAGTCTCAATAATTATTGCTAACAATGGTGGAATACAACTTGAATGGACATTGACATTTCTCAAGTTCTTAACATTTCTAGTTTGTGTATGTTTTTTAATGGGAAGCTCTTTTATAATAAATGAGAAAGTAAAAAATGTATATGTTAGACAATTTTCGCCAGTGATTATATCAAGTAGCTTTTTGGTTTTTTTGCATATCATGGTAAGTCGGTATAATGGTGTTAAGTACTTCTTTAATTCCTTCTTGACTTTAATAATCTTCTTTTGTTTGTTCATTAGTCTTAATAGATTAATTTCACCACTTGCTAAACTTTCAGACACTAATTCTTTTCCATTAAAAATGAGTAGCATAAATGAGACTATGAATTTAATTTTCGGAAAAAAACTTGGACAAGCATTCTTTAATAATCTGTTCGGGGTGGATTTTAGAAAAATTCATTTTGGAATTTCATTATTTTTGTTTGCGCTTTATTTAATAGCTGGTGTAAGCATAGTACAAATTGGCTTTCCTGACTTAAATATAGGTACAATATTTCAAGATGAGGATACCATATTAGCTTTTGTTACTGCCAATTCAATGATTGCTGCATTGGTTGTAATAGGTGAGATCATGCGCATTTCTAGCAATAGCCATTCGAAGAACGGGCTTAGTAAGGAAGATGCATTGCACAGTAGCACAATTATTACGTTAGAGTATTTTTTTACCTTCGTTCCGTTGTTAGCCATCAACATAAAAGACATATATCAATTCCTAATAATAATTGGTGTTTTTTTGTTGGCTTTCTATGCAAACATTAATATGACGTTATATCTCGATTTTCAACAGGCACAATTCAATAATTTTAAAAAAATTCGTTTAGTATTGACTGTTTTCTTTTATTTAGTTTCTATAGCATGTGCTCCATTAATATTTTTTTTGGAGTATGACAATCAAGGATTCTTATTTTTTTCCCAATATAATTCTATAATTTTTGCTTTAAGTTTTTTTTCAATGTTCCTTGCAAAACTACTCGGTTATGATACGGAGTTTGGGAGTAGGAGGGCTTATAAATGGAGTTGGTTTAAACTAATTTTCCTTTTTATCTCAATTAGCTTAATGGCTCGAATCCTTCCACTTATAATGTATTTGATTGTGCAGGATGAGAACCAAGCAATTTATATATCAGTTCTTTGTATAATTATACTAATTGCAATGTTTGGCCAAGAATGGGCGATGGTACTTTTACCGTGGTCGAACCATTCAAAAAAGACTATTATTCATGATTGGATGAGTATGTTTAAAAGTATCAAGGCAAGAAATGGTAATAATTCAATTAAGACATTAAAAAAGTCAAGGAAGACAAATAAAAAGTAATGCAAAATATATTTTTTTATACTATGATATAGCTCTTTATTCATTCAGATTTCGTATAACATGATGTATCAGTAAAAAACATAGGAGGCGGAAAAGTCCCCTAAGCTATTTTGTTTATAATTATTTTATAATTTCTTCGTCTGATATTATGTGTTCGTTTTCAATCTCTACATTACATTTTATGATAAGCAATGTGCTATTTACATCTTTTTTTTCAGGCGTTTGTACAATAGTTAAATAGCCTAAATCAGTATATTTTGTCTCAAATTTAACGGCAGCCTCTTGCCCCCAATTGGGAGCGGGGCTGCCGTTGCTATACGTAGCATGTGCATCATTATCTAGGCAAAACACAATCTCTTTCATTTCATTGAATTGAAGGAACCGCTCAAGTGCTTGATCGGATAAGCATCCGAGCGAAATGTAATGAGCGGTTTTCCAGTCCTCCCCCCGTATTATTTCAATTGTAGCCCGGCTCGCAGCATCAATTGGACTTTCACATACGTATACCCGTTTACTGTCAGGATAGCCGCAAAGATGAAACGGGTAGCTTTTGTCGGAATACTCTCGGTCCAGTTTGAAAGGCTTGTTTAGAGTGGTACCCCGTATTGAGCAGTAGCGTGCAACTCCTTATTTGTCATACCCAACAAACACGCAGTTACCTGTTTTGTCTTGCTGGTAAAGCTTCTGTTCATGCATGAGTAATGAGATGATTTCAGGTGCTATTCCACGAACTTGAGATAAATACCAAGCAACTCGTCTGAAATTTGGTGCTCTATCGGGAAGGATGAGTTGTCCTCGTTCTTTTGTATAAGAAACAACAGCCTTTTGAGGAATATCCAATTCCAGTAGATGAGTGACTGCTTCTTTAAATGTCATCCTGCAAAAATGCATGGCAAAATCAATTATTCCGCCATGTGTGTTACTGGAAAAGTGAAAATACCGATTGCTGTCCTTAAAGAAGTAAAGACCGCCACTTTGCTTGGCATGATACGCGCGGCGGCCACCTTTCTCAAGTGCATAACCTTGTGATTTTGCAAACTCGATCAAATTTACCTGATTAGCTAGTTTAATTTGTTCTTTTGTAAACAGAGTATATGCCATGAATACTCCTCCTTTTTTAGAATTTGAAAAACGCGCAATGGTTACTGAATCTATTCCTCTTGCTAATTATTGATCTTCGATTAGGTTGCATTGAAATAAATTTAATTACAAAGTTTTGACGAAAAATGTATAGAAGAAATTTAGTATTATTTTCATGACACCAAACATTTCCTAATGAAACATATGTTTGGGAGGAACTAGGCACATTGGAGTAGAATTATGTAGATATTTAGTAGTTCATAGGTCTGGGTTGTGTTGTGCCTTAAGAAAATTGTCGTTTTATATGCAGGAGGTGTCATATGATTAAAACTCGTTTTGGTCAATATAATGGGGATAGTTGGGAAGAAGCGTGTCAGCTTTTCTTAAAGAAAAAGTATGAGTCGGAAGGCTATCAAGAAATGATTGCACATACTCAGGGGGACTTAGGAATTGAAGGTTTTACAAGAACAGGGGTTGTATTTCAATGCTACTGCCCAGACGAAGAGTATGAGAGTAAAAAACTATATGAGGCACAGCGAGACAAAGTAACAACTGATTTAGGAAAGTTAACGAAAAACAAAAAAGAGTTAATTAAATATATGGGTAAAGTAAAAATCAAAAAGTGGATTTTCTTGACTCCTATCATCAGAAATAAAGAGTTGATATCTCATTGTCAGGAAAAAGCAACTGAGTACAAATGTAAAGCGGAATTAAAAGAACTCTTAGATGATGACTTTGATGTCTTAGTCCAAGATGAAGGTTTTTTTGTTGAAGAGATGCTATATGTCAAAGCTGTTCTAAACGAAAAAATAGATGTGAATGTAGCAGTGCCAAGTACAGAAGAGATAATAAACTGGAAGCAATGTGAAGCTGAGTCTGTACAAATTTTGTTTAGAAAGATATCTAAACTATTTAAGGGGAGTAATAATGCTGAGGCTAATACGAATAAGTACGTTGACATTATTATCAGAAACTTGATAAAAGGTCAGAATGTACTGGATGAGCTAAGAGATAATCATCCAACGTTGTTAGAAAAGCTAGTTCGTATAAAGAGTGGAATTGAAACACACATAGAGCAGGAATTACTTTTGAGTGATCTTCAACCTAAAGAATTTAATAAAGAGATTCAAACTAAGTATAAATCTGCTTTAGAAAGCGAAGCTTTCGGACAAATGATTTCATTTGTTCTACAAGAAGATGTTATCAAAGAAGCTGAAGCAGACTGGTTAGTACGTTGCCCACTTGACTTTGAGGAGGGCGTTTAATATGGACTTGCCTTACGAACATGCCCAAAAGATAACATTTACCCGTAGAAAGGTACCGGTATCTCCAGAATATAGGCCATTAACAAAAATTGCGCAAATAGTTTTGGTCCTATCGATGGCTTCCAGGGGAAACAGTGCTAACCTGTTGAAATTTCAATTGTTAAATTGGGCATTTAAATCAAAAGAAAGAGATAAAGTCTTGTTAATGCTTATCCAAGATCCTTTAATAACACCTCCTCTAATAAATATGGACCCAAGCGTTAATAGAGCATTACAATTTGCCATTGCTGATAAACTAATCTCATTTAGTGAATCTACAGGGAAGTTCACTCTGTCTGCAAAGGGGACAGATTTTGCAAAAGCTATAAATAAAGAAGCGGATATTCTTATTGAGGAGAAGGCGCTTTTAACAAAAATTGGCTTGAAAGTAACTGACAAAGTTATTTCTACTCTATTTAAAGAGAGGCTAGTATAAGATGGTACAACTTAAAATAGACGCATTGAAATTAAATGTTGTCACCGACCAGGGGCAATTCGAAACGTTCACTGCATTTTCAGATGGCTTAAATATAGTGAGAGCAAAAAACTCTACGGGCAAAAGTTCATACGTTAACTCTATTTTATATGCCTTGGGTGTTGAAGAATTATTAGGGGGCACAAATGGGAAGACAATGAAACCTGTATTACGAGAAGAGTTAACATATCGAGGGAGTATCTGTAAAGTACTAGAATCAAATGTTGAATTGCAGATATCAAATATGAACAAAAAAAGTATCACAATACGAAGGTGGATTACAAGCACATCAAGGGAAGAAAAATTAATAGAAGTGGAGTTCGGGCCTTCCTTAACGGAGATAAAAAAGTTTGAGAAACAAGACTTTTACGTTCATTTTCCTGGCTCAGCTCAAAATGATGCCGGTTTCCACTCATTCTTATCAGACTTTTTAGGTTGGGAACTGCCCCTAGTGCCTTCATTCGAGAGCAAAGAGAGACTGTTGTATATTCAAACTTTATTTCCCCTATTTTTTATTGAACAAATTAAAGGATGGAGCTCTTTTTATGCTCAACCAACAACCAATTATGGTATTAGAGAGCTATCCACTAGAGCTATTGAATTCATTCTTGGACTTGATGTTTTAAACAATAGTAAGCAGAAAGAAGAACTTCGTATAGAAAGAGCTTTAATTTCACAAGAGTGGCTTAATCTTGTAAATACTATTAGAGACAAAGCCAATGCGATTGGCGCAACTGTCGAAGGGTTGTCTGAAAAGCCAGAGCTTTTATCTGCTTTTGAAGTCTTCGTATATGATGACAATCAAAAGTTAGTTCGTCTAACAGAAAGAATTTCTGAAAGACTGTACGAATTAAATGAAAAGTCTACTGTAGTAAGAAGTATTAAGGATGTCGAGAAAGAACACGAAGAAAGAATTAACAGTATTGAAGATAAGGTTTTAGCTCTTCAGAGCGAAGCCAATTCAGTTCGGCAAGAAATTAACTCTGGTGTTATCAATCGTAGAACTTTGGAAGAAAACCTTGCTCAATTACAACAAGATTTAAAAAGTAATCAAGATGCGAAGAGGTTACTCGATCTGGGTTCGGATAAAGATTTATATATTGCTCAAGGTATTTGTCCTACTTGCAATCAAAAAATACATGAAACATTACTTCCTCAAGATATAGAGTTTCAACCTATGACTCTCGATGAAAATATAAAATATATAAAGGATCAGCTTTCTACTTTGAAATTCGCTCTGAATCAGTCTGATAATTTTGTGAATGAAAAGAACAAAAGATTAAAGGCAATTACTGAAGCGTTAGAAGAGGAAAGAAGAAGACTTAGAGGTTTGAAATTAGAATTGAGAGAAGATCCCCGGATGTTATCAAATTTAGATATTGAAGAGACACTAAATCTAAAATGGAAGATAAAAGAACTTCAAGAGGCTGAGAGCAGCTTTGAAAAGAATGGGCTTTCACTAAACACCTTAAAGACTCAATGGGAGGAGTATTTGAAAAAGGTCAAGAAAATACCAGAGGAATTTTTCTCAAAGCTTGATAAAACAAAGCTTGAGACGTTTGAGAATAAATTTCGATATTATTTGAATCAATTTGGTTATAGTAGTACTCCGTTAAATGAAATAACAATTTCTCTTGATAAATATACTCCTATGGTACGTGGATTTGACATCAAATTTGATTCTTCTGCCAGTGATTATATAAGGCTAAGATGGGCCTTCACTCTTGCCTTAAATTATGTTTCAAACCATCACGGTGGAAATCATCCACACTTATTAATCATGGATGAACCGGGACAGCAACAGATGAATATATACAGTACTGGAAAATTATTTGATTCATTATCTGAGTTAAATACTCAGAGTATTATTGCTTCTTCTTTAACTATGGCGGAAATTAATAGTATTACACAAGAAATTAAAGTCAATATCATTGATTTAGGTGACGAATATATTATTAAGCCACGGTCAAATTAGTCTACAAATTTTTTTGGAGTAGTAGTTAAAGCAAGACCTTAATGTAATCATGCCATGATAATAGAGAGGTGGAGAGAAAATGACTTTAAAATCTACTGCTGATAATTATCTGAAGAAGATGTTCAATAAAAATGCTTCTTTCAAAGAGGGGCAATGGGAAGCGATCCATTCGGTATTACAAGGAGGACGAACTCTAGTTGTCCAAAAAACAGGTTGGGGCAAGAGTTTAGTATATTTTTTGTCTACAAGGATGATGCGGGATGCTGGGGCAGGACCAACAATTGTAATCAGTCCACTTTTATCTCTAATGCGGAATCAAACGAAGTCAGCTGATCGGTTGGGGTTACGGCCCGCTACGATTGATAGTTCACTTAATGCACAAGAGTTAGCAGAAATTGAAGAAGACTTGTCTCAAGGCAATATTGATATTTTATTTGTTTCACCTGAGCGTCTAGCAAATGAACACTTTATGGAAGAAACAATACCCTTGATTCGTGGCGGCATTGGTATGTTGGTTATTGATGAAGCCCACTGCGTATCCGACTGGGGACATGATTTTCGTCCAGATTATCGACGTATTTCTAGGATTGTCCGCGCCTTACCTTCTAAAGTGCCGGTTTTAGCAACTACAGCAACCGCAAATAATCGAGTTGTTGAAGATATTCAGGAACAATTAGGTTCAATGGAAGTTATTCGTGGACCGTTAGCTAGAGAATCACTTCACATTCAGACAATAGTAATGCCTAAAAAAGCAAATAGGCTAGCATGGTTGGCAAATAATATCAGCAAATTGCCAGGTAGTGGAATAGTTTATTGTTCTACAATAAGCGATTGTGAACTTGTAGCTCGCTGGTTGAGAAGCCGAGGAATATCAGCAGAGCATTATACAGGGCGATTATCAAAAGAAGAAAGAATCAGTCGGGAAGAGAGTTTGCTTCACAATGAAGTAAAGGTTCTAGTGGCAAATATAGCCCTAGGTATGGGGTTTGACAAAGAGGATGTAGGTTTTGTTATTCACTTCCAGATACCTAATTCACTTTTGACATATTATCAGCAAATTGGACGTGCAGGACGGAATTTGGATCATGCTTACATAGTTTTATTACATGGGGAGGAAGATGAGTCTATTCAACAATACTTTATTCGTCATGCCTTCCC
>RCUF01000432.1_pt1 | contig 13204 bp, 15 predicted proteins | sample 2166311 | NCBI WGS metagenome assembly RCUF01 (sample SAMN09932608, study PRJNA488358) | compost metagenome | feature: garden; material: soil; isolation source: compost soil in 4-hydroxybenzonitrile-enriched culture | place: Germany: Experimental Botanical Garden Goettingen | collected 2016-01-27
CGTGATTAGGCTCGTGTTAAACAGAAGCATCATGGGCTACAGTTGGGCGTTTTCAGCCTATCTCAGCACTTCGGTAGCAATAAAGGAAAAAAGTTCCCCTATTCCATCAGGATTCGCTAAAGATCATAAAATAAAGGAACTTAATTCCTCTATTTTGGTACGACACGCTGATTTTTCACATTTTAGGGCAATTTCAGTAAGGATAAAGGAAAATACTTCCTCTATTTTCTTTAAAATCATCTCATTTTCGAAAATAAAGGAGATTTTTTCCTCTACTGTGTTCGATCTGCAATCCTCTGACTTCTCACGAATAAGCTGCTGTACTATTTCGCTAAAGCGCAATATGGAAATTTGGAGTATCCTATTTTCATTTTAGGTGGTGACGCCTGGGCGTCATAGTTACATTTCAAAAAAAACAACCTCCGGCTCACACAAACAAACTGTGTGAGATCGGAGGTTATTTTTTGCCTGCATCGATATCTTGAGGTCGCAGCCCATGCCAAATGTTAGGGATATCAACCTGTTCGGGATGCTCAAACACAAGGAATGCCGTAGGTAAATACCGTTCACCATATTCAGAAGATGGTTTATTGACGATCTCCCCACCTTTTGTAACAAGAACTGTAGATGATCCTCCATCCAAATTGGCTGCAATAACAGCACCATGATCCAGCATAATCTGCTGAACATCGTAAAGACTTGCACCGTTGCTATATCCCAGCTGGCGACCATCGATAACGACGAACAGAATGGAGCCGTCCTCTTTTTGCCCCATAGCAGTTCGTGGCGCAATACCCCAGCCTTCTTTCTGGCTACGAATTTGCCCCTTTCCATTCACAATAATACGTGGCTGAAAAGTTACCGCTTCCTGTATGCCTAGGTCTATTAATTCTTCAATCGTATATTTTCCGGCGATCATTTTGCCCTGCTTATCTAACCCAACGATCTGAGTGGAAGCGTTAGAGCTAATACCGTTGTAGTACATTTTCCCCTGCGAGATCACGACCCCTATTGGCTTAAAGCCGTTTCCCTTCCAGTTGGGATCAGCAAATCCACCGCCATTCACTCCAGCTAAAGCACCTGTACGGGCAACCATACTCGATACCTTCTCACCTTTGCCTCGTTTGGCTGGTACACCAAGACGAATTTTGGTCGGATCGTTAACGGTCAATACATATCCCTGATAACCTTTACCGGACACTTCTTCAATCTCAACAAGCGGCTTCTCCTTCTCTGTCTCGTCAACCGATGGGGGTGGAGTTTTGATAGTATGTGTATCTTTCTCAGTCCCCATCGCTTCAAACTGAGCCTGATACTCAGCAACGCGCCTATCAAGCTCCGCTTGACCGATAATATATTTGGCCCAATGACGATGCTGTGTTGTAATCAAAGTATCCGCCATAAGAAAGCGTATATTGTTGCCTGAAGGAGTAAAAAACAGCCATATCGCCATCAGCGATGACAATATCATCATCACGATAACGAATCGTGCGATAGCCTCGGTAAAGGTTCTCTTACGCCGTTTTTTATTTTTTCCTGTATTCCGTGCTTTTCCTGATTTCCCTGGTCGTTTATCTCGGTTCACCGATGTCCGGCTAGGCAAAGAATTTGCTAGCGTTAACATAAACGCTTTCTCCTGTCTCTACTAATTTACAAGCTACACATGTAAACGTGTGAGGGAAAGAGAAAGTTACAACTGACAGAAAATAGCTTACACGAACTACCTCTCTACAGTGATTTTTGAATTCGTATATGTTCTAGCAGCGCCTGACTTCCTCTAACAACGAGATCGTAGACCTCATCAAAGTTGCCAGTAAAATATGGATCGGGAACTTCCTTGCTTTTCGCTTCAGGAACAAGATCCAGCAGCTTAATGATCGTTGCCTCCTGTCCCTTTGCCAGACTACTCAAATCCTTCTCGTTCTTTACGTCCATAGCGACAATATAATCAAAGTCAGTAAAATCACTCACAGCAACCTGTCTTGCCTTCAGTCCCTCATACGAAATTTGTTTCAGATCAAGAATATTTCTCGTTCCCTGATGAGGAGGGTTGCCTATATGCCAATCTCCTGTACCAGCTGAATCTATAACAAATTGCTCCTCCAGTCCTTCTTGCTTAATCAAGTGCCGAAATACTGCCTCAGCCATAGGGGAACGGCAAATATTACCCAAGCATACGAACAATACTCCGATTTTTTTGTTACTCTCCACGTCGTATCTCCTCACCAATTGTTGTATTTATTTATGTTTACATTGTACACGTAGAGTCACTTTCGGAGTAGAGTTTCCTGCTTTTATTTACGAAGTAGGAGAGCTGGTTTTTGCAGTAAAGACGGACGAAGAACATTCCATGCGGATAGACAGCACTGCTGCAGTCGTTCAGCTGAGGTCCCCAGCATGCGTACAGCAACTCCACCTTGGTGAGCAAGCAGACTTGCGCCGAAGATCATTCGCTTATCATCTGAATTTTGTCTCAAAACCTCTCTTATCATACCGAGCTCCTCGTTTCCTATTTGAGGGCAAACAATCCATAACGCGGCGCTATGCGTATAGCTCATAAAAGCCGGTGAACCGCCATAAAGATCTCTGCCAGGCTCCAGGGCAAATTTGTCCCAAACGATAAGTCTATTCTCTCTTGTGACTTCGGTTAAGGAAGTATATTGATCAAATTCAAAAGCCTCGCCGTAATGTATTCGTCCCGCCGCCCATACGTCCGCATACACCAGAATAGAATCCTGCTCCAAATGAAACTCAGTATTCATCGTACAGTTGGAACCTCGAAAAGGAATGACATATTCAGGGAAAAATTCAAGGATAGCTCTCTTTCCAATATGAAACGTCTGCTCAATAACAGAGGGATGGTTTGGAGTCGGATGGAGCCTTACTGCAGACGTGCTGCTGAGAATAACATGCGCCCCATTACTGAGCAGCCATTCTGATTGGTAATGATCTCCATCCAGAACTCCAGGTGACACATCCGTCGTATACAGGTATAGCTCCCCACTTCCTCCGTCTGGACGGAATGTCCTGCTAATTCGTAGCGGTGCGGTATAATAACGATCATGTATAAATGTCTTTCCGTTCTGATCTACACGAAAATCTGCCCGAAGCCGACTGATTCCGTCAAACCTTGCTCTAGTGAAAGATGTTGTCGGCATGATGATTATGGGCATGGGGATGAACATGTTCTCCGCACATCTGATGCTCGATCCAGTGCACGATCTCCGAAACTCCTTCCCCGCTCATCAGATTGGACATAACATATGGACGACCTTCTCTAACTTTTTCAGTATCCCGACGCATCACATCGAGATTTGCTCCGACATAAGGAGCCAAATCCGTCTTATTGATCAGAAGCAGATCAGAGCGCGTAATACCAGGTCCACCTTTACGCGGCAACTTCTCGCCCTGTGCCACGTCAATAATATAGATAAACAAATCAACTAGTTCCGGACTGAATGCAGCCGCCAAATTGTCCCCTCCGCTTTCAATCAAAATCATTTGCAAATCATCAAATCTGGATTCCAGCTCCTCAATAGCCTCAAAATTCATAGAAGCATCCTCGCGAATCGCGGTATGCGGACACCCCCCTGTCTCAACGCCAATAATCCGACTGGGATCAAGCGCATTTTGACGAAGCAGTATTTCCGCATCCTCTTTTGTGTAAATGTCATTCGTAATAACTGCCATGCTATATCTCGTGCGAAGAGCCTTCGACAATTTCTCTACCAATGCCGTTTTTCCCGATCCAACAGGCCCGCCAATCCCAATCCGCAGCGGCCTGCTTAAATCTATCGCTTTGCGTTCCCACTCTGTATGATGATGATCGTTACCTTGACACATATCGTCTTCCTCCCCTATATTTGGCTTCTATGACATAAACAGGCGCGAACCCAGCGTTTCATGCTGCATCGCATAAATCTCTTGTGCCCAACCGAAAGAACACATTTTCCCTATAGGCCAATCCTTTACAGCCTCCCATTCACTACTCACTTTCTCCAAAGTACGAGTAACGATGGTTTGAACCTCCGTCTGACCGATATGCATCAAACGCAGACCGCCATTAGCTACAGACATCACGGAAATATACAAGTACCCGTATACACTTTCGTCCCTGGATATTCCCAACTCTTTGCTGATCCAAGCGAAAATAACCGGAAAGGTACATGGTGCATCGTACTGGTCAATTGCTTCTTCAATTAAATGAAAAGATAACTCCGGATACAGAGACCGACATAGCTTTAGAAGTCTTTTGCCCATTTTTTGAAGTCCATCACGAGACTCTCTGGCTACACGCTGTACATAAACGATATGATCCAATCGAGCGATTTCAGCCGCATCCTGGCGACCCATCGCCTCGTACATTCCTTTTATGACCAGTCCCTCCATACGAACCCAACTGCAATGAAGTTGACCGAAGATATATTTTTCCAGCTGATCACCGGTTACTATATCCTTTTCTTCTACATATGTCTCAAGACCAAATGAATGAGAGAATCCACCTACAGGAAGAGCAGAATCCAGCAATTGAGCAAATCGAAGTCGGGTCAACATTGCATCCATACGCCATCCCCCCTGTCACAGCTCTAAAACATGAAATAACGCTGAGCCATCGGAAGCTCCTTCGCAGGCTCACAAACTAACGGAACTCCATCCGCCTTCACTACGTATGTTTCCGGATTAACCTCGATGACTGGGATCGCATTGTTCAGCACCATATCCTTTTTACCAATGGTACGGCAGTTTGTGACAGGCTCAACTACTTTGCGAAGCTTCAGCTCTTCCTTGATTCCAGCCTCTGCTGCGGCCTTCGATACAAATGTAATAGAACCTGAAGTAATCGCCGCGCCATAGGACCCGAACATCGGTCTGCCGAACACAGGCTGCGGCGTAGGAATCGAAGCTCCCGGATCTCCCATTTGTGCGAAGGCAATAACGCCCCCTTTTAAAACAAGCTCCGGCTTCACTCCAAAATAAGCAGGGTTCCACAAGATCAAATCCCCCCATTTACCAACCTCTATCGAGCCCACAATGTGACTGATGCCGTGAGCAATCGCCGGATTAATCGTGTACTTTGCGATATAGCGTCTAATTCGGTCATTGTCTCCTGCTGATCCTTCATGAATAGAGAGATGTCCCCGCTGTTTTTTCATTTTATCTGCGGTTTGCCAAGTCCTAATAATGACCTCACCTACACGCCCCATCGCCTGCGAATCCGAGCTTATAATGCTGAAGACACCCATATCGTGCAGTATATCTTCAGCTGCAATCGTCTCAGGGCGAATACGTGAATCAGCAAATGCAACATCCTCCGGGATATCCGGATCTAAATGGTGACAGACCATCAGCATATCCAGATGCTCCTCAACCGTATTTACTGTAAAAGGACGTGTCGGATTGGTAGAAGACGGGATCACATTAGGTTCTGCAGCTGCTCTTATAATATCTGGAGCATGCCCTCCTCCTGCGCCTTCTGTGTGATAGGTATGAATTGTCCGTCCAGCAATAGCCTCCAACGACTTTTCCAGAAATCCGGTCTCATTCAGCGTATCTGTATGAATAGCCACCTGAATGTCGAACTCGTCAGCAAGCGATAAGCACGTATCAATAGCCGCGGGAGTCGAACCCCAGTCTTCATGCAGCTTCAGACCAATAGCACCGGCTGTTACTTGCTCTGCCAAAGGCTCCCGGCTCGAACAATTTCCCTTCCCCAAGAATCCAATATTCATAGGAAAAGCTTCAGCCGCCTCCAGCATACGGGCGATATGCCATGCTCCAGGAGTACAGGTTGTTGCATTTGTACCTGTTGCCGGACCTGTACCTCCTCCGATCATCGTCGTAATTCCCGAACCAAGCGCGGTCGTAATTTGCTGCGGGCATATAAAATGGATATGGCAATCAATGCCTCCTGCTGTCACAATCATTCCTTCACCTGCAATGATTTCAGTGGATGCACCGATAACAAGCTCCGGATCAACGCCTTGCATCGTATCCGGATTGCCTGCTTTTCCAATTCCGCAAATACGCCCGTCTCTTAATCCAATATCCGCTTTCACAATTCCCCAATGATCGATAATCAAGGCATTTGTAATGACCGTATCAGGTGTCCCGTCCTTACGTGTCGCACGGGCCGACTGCCCCATCCCGTCACGAATCACTTTGCCGCCCCCGAATTTGCATTCATCTCCATAAACCGTCATGTCGCGCTCAACAACAGCCCATAAATCTGTGTCTGCAAGCCTTACAGCATCTCCGGTCGTCGGTCCAAACATAGAAGCGTATTGGGATCGCGTCATTTTTAGCATACAGCCCCTCCTCCCCCGCAAGATTTACTATTTTTGCAGAAATATATTTAACTTTTGCTCTGATTCTCCTTCAGTCAGCAGGCCATCTGTCAAACGATTAAGACCATATATAGCCTTTTCTCCTCCGAATACAGTTAGAACCACCGTTTTCTCCTCGCCTGGCTCGAAACGGGTTGCCGTCCCCGCCGGAATGTTCAATCTTTTGCCGAATGCCTCCGAACGTAAAAAATGCAGAGCCGGGTTCACCTCATAGAAGTGGATATGCGAACCGACCTGAACGGGACGATCCCCGCAATTTTGAACCCGTATCGAAAGGCTCTCTCTGTCAGCATTGCACTCAATCTCATCCTCAAGCAGCTTGTACTCGCCAGGAATCATCGTCTTCCCTCCAAATTAGCGTATCGGCTCATGAACCGTAACCAGCTTCGTCCCGTCAGGAAAAGTAGCTTCCACCTGTACCTCGGGAATCATCTCAGGCACACCCTCCATACATTCTTCTCGCTTAAGCACAGTTGCACCATAATGCATCAGCTCTGCCACACTCATTCCGTCCCTCGCGCGCTCCAGTACTTCTGCTGTAACAATAGCCAGAGCCTCCGGCACATTTAATTTCAGACCTCTATTCTTCCGGGATAATGCTAACTGTGCGGCAACTGTAATAAGCAACTTCTCCCGCTCTTGCTCTGTCCAGTGCACGAAATCCCTCCTTAAAAAACAACTAATTTTCAATATAATTACATTTTTATGTTAGAAATCTTTACACATAACAGAATTTATGTCAATAAAAAGCTTGATTTTCCTGAAAAATAAAATTTTATGTCAGGATTATTGACATAAAAATTGTTCACCACCTATAATGTGGAATAACGAACATAACCTACATACGAATGAAATAAAAGACATAGCGCAATAATGTTCGGAAATAGAAAAAGGAGTGGAGCGAATGAGATTAAGATCATTGATGACCAAAGGGTGGGCTATTTCTCTTGTATGTATGGTTCTTTTATCAGGCTGTCTTTCCGAGAAGGAACCAGCAACCACGAATAGCGGAAGCAATACCCAAGCGGCTACTGAAGCATCAGGTGAGACTATCAAAGTTGGCATACTCCACTCATTGAGCGGAACGATGGCCATTAGTGAAGTGTCTGTAAAGGACGCGGAGCTGCTCGCCATTGAGGAAATTAATGCTGCGGGAGGTGTACTTGGCAAGCAGATCGAGCCAATTCTTGAAGATGGAGCTTCCGATTGGCCTACATTCGCAGAGAAAGCCGGTAAATTACTGCAGCAAAATAAAGTCGCGGCTGTATTCGGCGGCTGGACCTCTGCAAGCCGTAAAGCAATGTTGCCTGTGTTCGAACAAAACAATGGACTGTTGTTCTATCCCGTTCAATATGAAGGCTTGGAATCTTCCCCGAACATTTTTTATACCGGAGCAACAACAAACCAACAAATCGTCCCATCTGTAACCTGGCTACTGGAGAATCGAGGGAAAAAGATGTTCCTGCTCGGCTCTGACTACGTATTCCCGAGAACAGCCAATAAAATTATAAAAGCCCAGCTCGAAGCAGAGGGCGGACAATTAGTCGGCGAGGAGTACACTCCTCTTGGACACACGGATTACAGTACTGTCATTACGAAAATTAAAGAAGCTAAGCCAGATATCGTATATAACACACTAAACGGCGATAGCAACGTGGCCTTCTTCAAGCAATTAAAGGATGCAGGAATTACATCCAAAAACTTAACAACGCTGTCTGTCAGTGTGGCAGAAGAAGAAATTCGCGGAATTGGAGCAGATATTTTGGAGGGTCATTTAGCAGCCTGGAACTACTACCAAACTACAGATACCCCGGAAAATAAAGCTTTTGTTGAGAAGTATAAAGCAAAATACGGCAGTGACCGTGTAACTGCTGACCCGATTGAGGCCGGATATACGGCAGTATATCTATGGAAGGCAGCCGTTGAAAAGGCAGGATCAACCGACGTAGACAAGGTAAAAGAAGCAGCCAAAGGGATCGAATTTGCGGCTCCGGAAGGTAAAGTAACGGTTGACGGCGACAATCAGCATATATACAAAACGGTACGGATTGGAGAAGTCGGTGCGGATGGCCAGTTCAAGGAGCTATGGAATTCCGGAGAACCCGTCAAGCCGGACCCTTACTTGAAATCCTATCCTTGGGCAGCTGGTTTAGGCGAGTAATATAACGTCACGGTTACTCACCCTCATGTTCATCCACTGTGTAAGACTCACTGTCCAGCGGGCGATACAACTTCTGCCCGCCGGGAAAGGAGAAAGCTATGGAAATGTTAATTCTGCAAACCTTTAACGGCCTGAGTGTCAGCTCCATTCTGCTGCTCATTGCCCTTGGTCTCGCTGTAACGTTCGGCCTTATGAACGTCATCAACATGGCTCACGGGGAATTAATTATGATCGGAGCTTATTCGGCGTATGTCACGCAAAATCTGTTCGCCTCATATTTGCCGAAGTCATGGTATGAAGGATATTTCTTCGCTGCTTTAGCCGCTTCTTTTCTTATCGCTGCTCTTATGGGCTGCCTGCTTGAGACTATCTTAATTCGACATTTATACGGAAGACCACTGGATAGCCTGCTGGCTACCTGGGGCGTAGGCATGATGCTTCAACAAGTCGCAAGATTTATATTCGGCGCTCCAAATGTCGCTGTTACAAGCCCGTCATGGCTAAACGGAGGTCTTGCTATCACCCCTACTCTAGTTCTTCCTTATAAGCGCTTATTCATTATGGCACTTGTAGCTCTTGTTCTTACAGCTATGTACTTGTATATTTACAAATCCGCCTCCGGCAGACGAATGCGCGCGGTCATGCAAAACCGAGAAATGGCCGGATGCCTCGGCATCTCTACCCGCCGTGTAGACTCCCTTACATTTGCAATCGGTTCAGGCATCGCCGGTATTGCAGGCTGCGCGCTTACTTTACTAGGCCCTATCGGTCCGTCAATCGGAACATACTATATCGTTGATGCCTTTATGGTTGTCGTTCTTGGCGGTGTAGGCAAATTAATCGGCACAGTAGCTGGAGCTTTAGGCATCGGCATATTTAACACTTTATTTGAAACCTATACGTCAGCATCCATCGGAAAAGTGCTCGTATTCGCGTGCATCGTCGCCTTTTTGCAATGGAAACCGCGTGGACTTGTGGCGCTTCGCACACGCAGTCTGGATTAAGAGGAGGTTTACAGCATGATCATGAATTGGATGAAGCTTATCCCAGGAAGTCGAGCTAGACGTATCGTTTGGGCTGTACTGATCCTTTTGTTATGTATGGTCCCTCTTTTCATGACTCCGTTTCGACTCGGTCTGTTCACCAAATTTATAGCACTTGCCATTCTTGCCGTCGGGCTTGATCTCATCTGGGGATACGGAGGTATTCTAAGCCTCGGTCATGGCGTATTTTTTGGTCTCGGTGCTTACGCCATGGCTATGTACCTAAAGCTAGAAGCCAGCGGCAGCTCCATTCCTGATTTTATGAGCTGGAGCGGAATTAATGCTCTTCCTTTTTTCTGGGAGCCTTTTCGTTACTTTCCTGTAGCATTCCTGCTTGGCATTCTCATACCCGCCGCTCTTGCGCTCATCCTCGGTTATTTCACTTTCCGCAACCGGATCGTCGGGGTATACTTCACGATTCTCACACAAGCTTTGGTTATGATTGTCGTAACATTATTTGTTGGCAAACAGGAATGGACTGGGGGAACGAATGGACTTACAGGGTATCGCGATATTTTTGGATTTGCTTTTCAGGATAGCGGAACAAAAATCGCACTATACTTCATAACACTGGCAGCACTAATTATCGCCTATCTTCTTTGCCGCTTTATCGTAAACAGCCGCGCAGGCCAAGTGCTGGAAGCTTCAAGAGATGGCGAGAACAGAGTTCGCTTCCTCGGATATGATCCCTCCCGCTTCAAGACGTTTGCTTTCACCGTATCAGGTGCATTAGCCGGATTATCCGGGATGCTCTTTGTACTTCAGGTTGGGATCATTTCCCCTTCTATGATGGGAATCGTACCCTCCATTGAAATGGTACTTTGGGTGGCGCTTGGAGGACGCGGTACATTGATTGGAGCCATCATCGGCGCTGTAGTGTTAAATGCTGCGAAAACAGGGATCAGCGAAGCTTATCCTGAGGGATGGCTGCTCGTGCTCGGCGGGCTGTTTGTCGCTGTTGTCGTCTTGATGCCAAGCGGCTTAACCGGACTGTGGAACAGAATAGTCCGTATCTTTTACCGACAAGGAGGGTCTAAACATGCAGTCATTCGCAAAGAAGGTTGATCACAAATTATCGTTGCCCATGCGGCATCCTGTCTCTGAGACAAAGACTTCTCCGGTAATATTGTCTGCAGAGAACATCACCGTCTCCTTTGGCGGATTCATGGCGGTGCGGGGAATGAATCTGGCACTCCGCAAGCATGAGCTTCATTTTCTGATCGGTCCCAACGGAGCCGGAAAAACGACGATGCTGGATGTCATATGCGGTAAAACCAAAGCCTCATCCGGAAAAGTTCTTCTGGGTGGAGAAGTTGATTTAACACGTAAAAGAGATTATGAAATCGCAAGCCTTGGCATCGGGCGCAAATTTCAGGCCCCTTCCGTGTTCCCTAATCTGACTGTGCAAGAGAACCTCGAACTTGCCGCAGATCGGAATCGCTCTATTTTTCATACTTTGAGGCTGCGTCGCAGTGATACTGTAACCCCAAAAATGCTGGACATTTTAGAACAAATTGGACTTCCCGGTCGCGAGGGGGAACGAGCCGGCTCTTTATCTCACGGAGAAAAGCAATGGCTTGAAATCGGCATGCTCCTGCTGCAAAAACCGTCAGTATTGCTGCTTGATGAGCCTGTAGCTGGAATGACCGATGACGAAACTGTCAAAACAGGCGAATTATTGAAAGAAATCGCGAAAACCTGTTCAGTCGTCGTAGTTGAGCACGATATGGAATTTGTTCGTTCTTTTGCCGCTAAAGTAACAGTAATGCATGAAGGACAGCTTCTTAAGGAGGGCTCGATGGCAGAAATACAGCACGATCCACGTGTTGCCGAAGTCTATCTAGGTAAAAGGAGAGAGGATCATGCTGCAGCTTCAAGCCATTGAATCAGGGTATGGAGAAAGCGCCGTTCTGAGAAATGTAACGATGCGAGTCGATCAAGCGCAGGTCGTATGTTTAATCGGCCGAAACGGTGTAGGCAAAACAACACTCATGCGTACACTGACCGGACAGCTAAAAATTCGTCATGGCACAATGAGCCTGGATGAGGTCGATGTGACGACATGGGATTCTGTATACCGCGCCCGCAGCGGCATTGGTTACGTCCCGCAAGGAAGAGAGATATTCCCACTGCTTACTGTCAAAGAAAATCTGCTACTAGGTTTAGAACCATGTAATCCACAACCTAAAGCTTTTCCGGAAGATGTGATTGAGCTTTTCCCTGTGCTATCGCAAATGTACCACAGACAAGGCGGGGACTTAAGCGGCGGCCAGCAGCAGCAGCTTGCTTTTGCCAGAGCACTCGCTTCCAGACCAAAGCTTTTGCTGCTCGATGAGCCTACTGAAGGCATACAGCCTTCTATCGTTGAGGAGATCCGGAATGTCATCTGCAAGATCAAGGCACAAGGCAATACATCTGTTATTCTTGTTGAACAAAGTATCGATTTTGTACGCAGCGTAGCTGATTACATTTACGTGATGGATAAAGGAAGCATTGTCGCTCAAGGCGACCCTGAGCATATCGATATCGAACAATTCGAACATTATTTGACCGTATGAAGGGAGAGAATGCTATATGCATATTCCAGACGGGTTTTTATCCCCTGCCGTAAGCACTGCTGCATTAGCCATCGCCATTACCGGAGTTGGTGCGGCATCCTGGAAGTTCAAAGGAAATCGTGAAAATTTTATCAAAATGGGACTGGTTGGCGGCTGTATATTCGCTGCTCAAATGCTTAATTTTCCGATCCCCGGCGGAACATCCGGTCATTTCATCGGAGCAGCTCTGGCAGCAATCGTATTAGGACCATCTGCCGCTGTACTTGTCATGACAGCCATTCTTATAGTTCAAGCTCTATTATTTCATGATGGAGGCTTATTCGCATTAGGAGCTAACATTTTGTCAATGGGGATAGTCGCGCCATTAGCAGGGGCATCTATCCTGGCAATAGCCAAGAGAATTTTGCCTGGTAAATCCTTCGCTATAGCACTCATTCCAGCTGGCATAATATCGGTCTTGGCCGCCGCTCTAGTCACCGCTATTTATTTGGCCGCATCGGGCACAATTCCTCTAAGCACCGTCGTTCCCGCCATGCTTGGCTGGCATCTGTGGATCGGGCTGATTGAAGGTGGCGCCACGCTGGCCTTCATTGCATTAGTAGATCGACAAGTGCTCTATTCACCCACGCATTCAATAACAGTCTCAGGAGGCGAGTGATCATGCGGCATAACCTAAAAAAGCACGCCGGATGGCTCATCCTTATCGTCGTCCTCCTTGGACTTACTCCTATCGCTTCCAGCTTGCCAGATGGTCTTGAACGAGTAGCCATTGACCTCGGGTTCATGAACCAAGAGCAAACCCTCTGGGAAGGCGGACCCATGATCGGATATAGCATCAGGGCATTGGGTGATTCCAAAATATCCACCCTGTTAGCCGGTACAGCAGGCTGTGCTGTTATTCTGATTGCATTTTTTGGCATCCGCGGAAAAAGATCAAATGAGCGTAAAGCAAAACTAAAGGGGCTGTCCCAAAAGCAGGTTTAGTGTCAAAACTAGGAATAGCGGTGCATAGAAGACGCCCCCTGCACCGCTTGATCCTGCCGCATGCTATGACCGTATCTCATGTGTAATAGTGCATGATGCGGATTTTCTGAAATT
>RCUF01000433.1_pt1 | contig 13193 bp, 13 predicted proteins | sample 2166311 | NCBI WGS metagenome assembly RCUF01 (sample SAMN09932608, study PRJNA488358) | compost metagenome | feature: garden; material: soil; isolation source: compost soil in 4-hydroxybenzonitrile-enriched culture | place: Germany: Experimental Botanical Garden Goettingen | collected 2016-01-27
TGTTAGGGAATTGCCCATTGATGCAAAGGGTATTTATTGAATGTCATTGAGCAAAGCAGATTCTCACCGTTCAGATACTTTAATTCATGCAGAATTGGATTGGATAAATTACCTCAAAAGGTTAATATTAACAATGAAAATGAATGGAATGCAGAGTTCTTTAGCCGATGGGGAAGTATGGTGGGGCGAATTCATTCGTTAACAAAAAAATACAAAACAAAACAAGTTAATGCTCGACGCCCACATCAATACGATAAAGATCAAGAGTTCATACATACGATATCTAAGAAACTAGATGATACTCAAACGTTTTCACTTCAAAAGTTTATATTTTTATCGGAAGTTCTAAATCCTGACAAAAAAAAAGAACATGATTTATATGGCCTTGTGCATAATGACATTCATACTGGTAACTTTCACGTGCTAGGTGGGGAATTGCAATTATTTGATTTTGATGAATGTTCCTATCATATTCCATCTCTTCTAAAAATGCGCGAGGTCGTATTGCACTTGTTTTTCACTACTCGATGGAATTTAAGTGAATTAACCTTCAAACAACAAAAAATATTAAAGGATTTAGAGTTTAATATCAAAAATGACATCCCTGTTTTGGAACGAATTTTTTAAGATCATCATTTGGTGGAGTTGCCTGGCCACTGGATTAAAACCTTTGATATTGCTCCTATCAAATCGATTCCGATCGAGGCGCTGGTGCTGCTGTGGAGCTGGATCAGGCATCTTAAGAAGTTGACTCAGGATGGAGCGAGCAAGCTTGCAATCGGTATTGCACTTATCGCTTCGGAGGATCTTTCAGACGAAGCACGTACAATCGTGGGAGACAATCCGGTTTACGATTTTACACTGTCCCTAGACAATGCTCGCGTCCAATGGAATGGTCATCCAGTAACAAGGTCATGATGCGGAATTCCTAAAATTCCTGCAAATGTGCAGGTTTTGTTTATGTAAAGCCTCTAAATGCCCTAAATTGCTGCAAATGTGCAGGCTTCCTCTAAGGATTCTCTTCAAACTAGTCTATTCTGAAACATATTCCTGCACTTTTGCAGGCTTTTGTTCATCCTTTCATGGCTACTTATATAAAACTGCATTTTTGCATGCATTTCCTGATATTTTGCCTTCCACTGCTAAGAAGCGCCCCTCAAAGCTATACTTAGAAACTTTTGGAACAGTTGGAACAGCCCCTTCTTGGTCGTTATCCTAGATATCCTTTTTGTATTGGGATGACTAGCGGGTGTCTATCCTTCGGGTCACAGTTCTGTCCTAGGCCCGGATTTATACCGCTCGATCAATCACAGTTTTTATTGACTACTAACAATAATAGCCATAATGACGATATATTCAGAGAAATCCATTTAAAGTAACAGGTGGTGTAGAAGTGGGGTTCATCTCTTATTGCCGATTGATTATTAGAGAAGTGACATATTCAAATGAACTGATCACGATGTCACCGGACGGTTCTCAAAAAATGGATTCAATATCCAATCACCAACTCTATAATCTCATTCAGGACGTGCTGATACACAACCATTTTATTTCAAAGTGCCGAATTTAATGCGATAAATAATGCACTGAACAACGGGAGTGCCCTTGAAGATTTAATGACTGGCCCCTTGGTCATACTCGCGTCTGACAGCTTATAGCCAATGGGCAGGAGCCTTAATGTAACGAGGCAGCCTAGTCTCTTTATTGCCTTTGGCCGAATTAATTTGGGCTTGAGTCAAAAAAATACATCCAGTAAGATCTGCACCTGATAAATCAGCATCTCTTAAGTCCGCACCTATAAAATCCACTTTTCTTAAATCAGCGCCCTTCAAATTGGCTGCAATCAGCAATGCCCCTCTAAAATTCATTCCTCGCAGGTTGGCCCCCTTCAGATTTGCACCTAAAAAATCCTTACGTAACTTGCTGTTTCTATTACTTTGAAGATGATCTTTTCGAATGATTTCACTGGTTTGCTGCAATAACTGATTTACGACTTCTCTATGAGCAGGTACATCTAAATTTATAATCTCTATCGGATGAAGATGAGTCAGAGATAACGTTGTATCAACAACGCTTTGCAACTCATTATGAATGGAACGAGTTTCTTCTAAATGTAAAGCCTGATTTAAATAATAAAGCATCTCATGCAATTGCTGAACAACAGGAAATACTGCAAACATTTCTTTGGACAGCTCTGGATTATTTCTCCAATCCTTACCTTTGAAGATTTGCTGCGAGACATGCTGCCCTGCACCAAAACATTCATAGGAAACACACCCGTGAAAACCTTTATCTATAAGATGCACATGTATACTGCAACGATGATCAGGACACAAGTTGCGACAAGGAATCCCGCCTTCTTTATTAAAAGCGAAATCCGCTGATTTTGCGTAAGGTAAAGCCACACAGCATATTCCAAAGCATTGTTCACAATCAGACTGTAAATTGTTATTCAAAGAAACCACATCCTAAATGAATATTAATATAAGCTAGAGGTTCACCAAAAACAAGATTCCCTATTATTTCAAATATTTGATCCTCTAGTATTCTACACTAATTTACCTGTTAGTATATAATTAGTTTTATAGACTATATGCAGTAGAACCCGCTATAGGGTATGCGATAGGAGCTAGAATAACTTGATAACTGGTATAAAGAAATATAAGACCTGGAAAACTTTTGCGATCGTGGGTTTGTTCATAATTATTCTTACAGGTTCACGATTACTTTGGATTGATAAATTTTATAATACCGATCAACCGCAGATTGAGAATGGGGTACTTGATTTACGAGACTGGGATGCTGCACAAAAGGGTCATTCGATTAATTTGGATGGACAATGGGAGTTTTATCCTCATGTATTCCTGATAGATGATCCAATAAAAGCATTTAACACAACTCCCCAAATGCTTCAGGTTCCGGGAAAATGGAACGATTCCTTGGAGCCAGGTCATAGTACTCCCTACGGATACGGCTCATATCGACTTCAAATTCTCGTTAACCCAGAACATGACTATACATATAGCATTCGTGTTCCAAGCGTCCGCAGCTCTTCGGAGCTGTATGCAAATGGAAGACTGCTTGCTAAATCAGGACAACCAGCTGTAGATGAACAAAATTATGTTTCGAGGAATCTCCCCTACTCAGCTTCCTTTACAGCAGGCGACCGTGACATCATTGAAATTGTCGTTCAGGGGGCAAATTTTAAAGATTTCCGCGACAGCGGAATTGTTCGCTCGATGAAGTTTGGAACAGAGCAAGTTATTGCAAATGAAATACGCACGTCTATCACTATGCAGCAGGTAGTCGCAATCGTATTTCTGATGCATGCCATCTATGGGATTATTTTGTACCTGGCAGGCCCTAGGGATAAGAACTTGCTTTACTTTTCCCTGCTGATCATCTGTGTGATGTTCATGAATTTACTTGGGAGCGAAGAAAAAGTATTACATTATTGGTTCTCGATAAATTACGAGATGGGCTTTAAGTTAGTTCATCTTGCTATGATTGGAATTTCTTATGCCCTGCTTCTGTATGTAGAACAACAGTTATCCCTGTTTATGAAAAAAATATCTCGATGGTATATTCGTCTTTGTATCGTTGGCGTTGTAGTGGCAATTATCCTGCCTGTTCAATATTCCATAATAATTCAGCCGTTTTATTTTGTGCTAATGTTGATTTCTGTCGTCTTATCCTTATGGTCCATGCTTCAAAAGGCGATCAAACAAATTAAGGGCAGCGTACTATTTCTTTTGGCCTTCACTGCACTTGCAAGTAATTATATATGGTGGGCATTATTCCTGTTTAAAGGGATCAGTATCGTATATTATCCGTGGGATCTCATTATAGCGATAGCCTGCTTTGCGTCTGTATGGTTTAAAGGCTACTTTCAGGAGCATCTGGAAACTAAAAAGCTCGCAGCAAAGCTTCAACAGGCTGATAAGCTAAAGAATGAATTTCTAGCCAATACATCTCACGAACTGCGTAATCCGCTTCATAGCATTCTTAATCTTTCGCAAGCCGTTCTGGAAAGAGAGCAGAATGCTTTAAACAAAAAAAGTGTTAGAGATCTGGAAAGCGTCCTGTCTGTCGGACGGCGAATGTCATTGATGTTAAGCGAGCTGCTTGATGTGATGAGTCTGAGACAAAATGGTTCAAGACTACAACTTCGAAGCTTTTCAATGCAGACGATTGTGACTGGTGTATTCGATATGCTTTATTTACTGGCAGATGGAAAAAAGGTGAGGCTGGAAAATCAAATCCCTGAGCATTTTCCGCAAGTATTTGCCGACGAAAATCGGGTTATACAAATCGTATACAACCTTGTTCACAATGCGGTGAAATATACAGACCAGGGTGAGGTGTCTATTCGAGGTTTCTTAAGAGACGGGAAAGCTTACATAGAGATCGCGGATACCGGCATCGGTATGGATGAAGCAACTCTACAACGGGTGTTTGAACCATACGAGCAGGCTGACTCTAAAAGGTCGATGATTGAGGGAGGTTTTGGACTCGGACTAAGCATTAGTAAGCAGCTGGTAGAGCTGCACGGAGGAACCTTGCAGGTGCACTCTGTTCCCGGTCAAGGCTCGGAATTTATCTTTTGCTTACAGCTGGCAGATTCTGAATCCTCACAAGACGATATACGAACAGAAGTTGCTGCAACGGTTGATTTAGTAAAATCGTCAATGGCTTCCTCTCCTTCATCACACAGCTTGATATCCGAGCCGGAGCCACAGCTACAAGCCGATCGACCTAGAATTTTAGTGGTGGACGATGATCCGATGAATCTGAATGTGCTGGAATCGATTCTTACATTAGAACAATATGACATGATATGCGTAACAAGCGGTCAACAAGCGTTGGATGTATTGGAGTCCAAGGAATGGGATTTAGTTATTTCAGACGTCATGATGCCTCATATGTCCGGGTATGAGCTTACACGAATGATTCGTAGTCGATTCACGCTTACAGAGCTGCCCATTCTGCTCCTTACTGCAAGAAGCCAGCCTGAGGATATCGAAAACGGATTTTTAGCGGGTGCTAACGATTATGTAACGAAGCCGGTAGATGCTCTGGAATTAAGATCACGAGTCAGAGCGTTAACAACAGTCAAGCAAACGGTTCGCGAACGATTGCAAATGGAGGCCGCTTGGCTTCAAGCGCAAATTCAACCCCACTTTTTATTCAATACATTAAATGCAGTTACCGCATTGAGCGAAACCGATTTGGAGAAGATGCGCAATCTGCTTGATGTACTTGGAAGCTTTTTAAGGAATAAATTTCAGCATATAAATATGGATGAGCTAGCGCCCATAGAAGACGAGCTAAGTATCGTCCGTTCCTATTTGTATATTGAACAAGTACGGTTTGAAGATCGACTGCAGGTGGCTTGGGAAATAGACGAATGCAAGGAGCTGAAAATTCCGCTGCTTACGATCCAGCCACTGGTCGAAAATGCCATTAAGCATGGAATTATGAAGTACGCCTGTGGTGGAAATATTGTCATCCGAATCTCGAATCATGATACTTATGCTGAGATAACAGTTGAAGACGACGGCAGTGGTATAGCTGAGGCTGATTTGCACCAAATCCTGGAAAAGGGATCAACCGGCAGATCCGGAGTTGGACTGATCAATACAGATCTTCGATTAAAGCGGCATTTTGGTAATGGACTTCAAATCAAAAGCACCTTGGGTGTTGGAACAAGGGTATCCTTTAAAGTTCACCGAAAATAATGGAAATTACAGGAGGAATCATCAACTATGAATGGAGACAAAGTCGCTTTTAGCTCAATTGATGAATATATCGCTTTATTCACGCCTGACGTTCAGGAAAAGCTTCAAACCTTAAGAAAGGTTATAAAAGAGGCTGCGCCAGGTGCGAATGAAAAAATTATCTACCAAATGCCTACTTTTGCACTGCATGGGAATCTAGTACATTTTGCTGCCTATCAGAATCATATCGGCTTCTATCCTGGTGCAAGTGGGATTAGTGCATTTCTTGATGAATTATCAGTATATAAAAATGCTAAAGGTTCTGTTCAATTTCCCATAGATGAGCTACCACCGTATGCATTAATCACCAGAATCGTTCAATTCAGAGTCGCTGAAAATATTGAACGTGCAGACGCCAAGTTGAAAAAGAAGAAATAAAAGCCGGAATACCCCATTGTCCTATTTTTAGAACAAGCTGGGGTATTTTTGCACAATAATGTTAGCCATAGCATGCTGATGAGGAATTCCTGATGAGTTGCAATCAAACACAACCTCCGAGCTATCTTGAATAAACCAATCATGATAATGAGACAGCAATTCGCCTGAGTACCATTTGTATGCGTTAGGTTCTTTTTCAGGAGGCGGCGCTATAAAAGGCTTATTAACAAACACATTGAGGAAATGCATCCCATTTACATTTGTGTACTGTTTATAGTTTTCAAATATTTCATTGCGAAAATCCGGCTTTATGTAGTGCAGAACACCGCTTGAAAACACAATATCATAATAAGCATCTAATCTATAATCCAGGATGTCCGCTTTAAAAACGTTAACATGTACGCCCATTTGATCAGCGAGTCTTTTCGTCTTTTCAATCCCCGCGTCCGATACATCAAAAGCAGTTACATCATACCCGTTTCTCGCAAAAAACACGGCATCTTTTCCTTCACCACAACCGATATCTAATAGCTTTAAGCGCCTGCTAGGTGGCATTAATTGTAGAACCTGATAACACGCTTTATTGGGCTCTAGCCCCCAGTAGTACTCCTCTGTTTTGTATTCCTCCTCATAAATGGTGATCGGTTTATTCTGGGATATGTATCCTAACAGCTTATCGATGCTGACCTGTAATGTTCTAGATAATTCCGGCAGCAGAGATATATCCGGCATGGTTTGCGCGTTCTCCCACTTGGAAACAGCTTGAAACGAAACCCCGAGAATTTGAGCCAGCTCCTCTTGTGTTAATCCGTTTTCTTTTCGGTAAATGCAGATGTTTCTTGATAATTGTTCCTTCAGCATTTCTTCACGCTCCTTATTAACTTGTACTCATTTTATTGGAGTTACCAAGAGACAACAATAACTTCTTAATTGATTTTAAAAAATATTCAACCGAGAGTTGAACTATTGTATGATCGTTATAAAGTGACTCGAAATACGAATATATTTTTTGATGCAAGGAGTGGCCAAATGTCAGATTATTTACGCGGGCAATTTGCAAAAAAAGCTAATGTAAATGTAGAAACCTTGAGATATTACGAAGATCTCGGATTAATCGATCCACCGTTACGGTCAGAATCCGGTTATCGTCTTTATTCTGATGAAATGCTGATTCGCATTGCTTTTATTCATAATGCCAAATCATGTGGCTTCACCCTGAAAGAAATTAAAAAGGCTCTTACAAAATCAAGACATCAAAACATCGAGATCGATGATTTCATAGCATTGATAAATAAAAAAATGGCCAAGATTCAATCCGAAATCGACAATAAGGAAAAAACGCTTACCCTGCTGGATCAGTTGAAAACACAATTAGAATCAAGTGACAAACACCCCGAGGTGCAGACTACACTCCAAATACTTAACATGGATCATTAGCTTGACCTTGTAGTTTACTACAGGCTTTATAATAATCCCATAAAACCTGTAGGAGGGATTATTTTGGATAGAACGAGTATTGAACAGCTTGAAGCAATTAAAAATCACTTGCGGCAAACTAACACCAATGAGAACAAATCAATAGAGCAGATTCGTCAGGAAATGTCCGTGAATGCAGCTCTTTTCCCCAAACATTCTGATGTTCACATTCAACAGGCTACGATTGAACACTTAAGGGCAGAATGGATCACACCTGTCAACCTTGACCCTGATCATGACAACAAGCTGATTCTTTATTTCCACGGTGGAGGATTTATTGCCGGAACCTCTGAATTTTACCGTGATTTATGTACAAGAATTGCAAAAACCAGCGGTATAAAAGCTTTGATTGTTGAATACCGTCTTGCCCCGGAGCATCCTTATCCCGCTGCTAATGACGATTGCCTGACATCCTATCGATGGTTACTTCAGAACGGATACTCCGCTCATGATATCGTGCTTGGAGGTGATTCCGTTGGAGCAAGTCTGGTTCTTATGACCCTGATTTCTTTGCGAGATCATCCAGAAGAGCTTCCGGCTGGAGGGTTTCTACTCTCCCCTCACACCGACCTCGTTCATTTAGATGGTGAATCTTATTTCAGTAGAGCTGGCCTTGATCCAACAGGGAGTCTGGAAGGAAACAAGAAGATAATAGAAGCTTATCTAGGTGATAATAATAAGACAGGTGAAATAACGATATTATCACCATTGAGAAGGAATTTGGATGGATTACCACCTCTATTAATCCAAGTAGGTGATCATGAAGTACTCTTAAGTGATTCGTTGCGTTTTACAGAAAAAGCTAAATCAGCAGGAGTCGATATAACACTGGAAGTATGGGATAACATGTGGAGTGTTTTTCAAATGCTAGCATACATGCTGCCAGAGGCAAACCATGCGATTGCGAATATAGGTCAATTTGTTCGAACAAAGCTCAATTGAACAAAGTAATATTTGCCTTTAATAATTTTTTTGTTTATATTTAGTACTAGGTACTAGTATCAAGTAATGATTATTGGGGTATTTATTATAATGAGGTGATAATCAATGACCAATTCCAAAGCACGTATTACAGCACTAGGTTCCTACGTTCCGGAACGAAGATTAACCAATAACGATTTAGAGCAATTGGTGGATACCAATGACGAATGGATCGTTAAGCGTACGGGCATTAAAGAGCGCAGGATAGCTCATGAACGAGAATTCACTAGCGACTTGGCCTATAAAGCAGTTCTCAACTTAATCGAGCGGTACGGTAAATCAGTAGACGATGTTGATTTAATTATCGTGTGTACGTTAACACCAGATTATAAAACGCCCAGTGTCGCCTCTTATCTCCAAGCAAAACTGGGAATTAAAGACACTGGAGCGTTTGATCTAAACGCAGCTTGCGCTGGTTTTACGTATGGACTGCATATAGCTAATGGCTTGATCACATCCGGTTTACACAAAAAGGTTCTTGTTATTGGTGCTGAAACTCTATCCAAGGTAACTGATTATACGGATCGATCTACCTGTATTCTATTTGGCGACGGCGCCGGGGCCGTTCTCGTTGAATATGATGAGGAACTGCCTGGTTTCATCGCCTCTCATTTGGGCTCGGAAGGAGAATTAGGACATCATCTATATAGTACGAACCTCTCTAATGCAATGAATGATGCTGACTTATTAAATCATGGATATATCGTTCAAAACGGCCGTGAAGTCTACAAATGGGCTGTTACTTCAGTTCCGGCAGGTATACGTTCTGTAATGAATAATTCACCGTTTGAATTAGCTGATATCGATTGGTTTATACCCCATAGTGCGAATTTAAGAATGATTGAATCCATCTGTGAAAAAAGTCAATTTCCTTTCGAACGTACTTTATATAGTATGGTCAATTATGGGAATACCTCTTCTGCTACAATTCCGTTGTCGTTAGATCTAGGACTGCGCGAGGGGAAAATCAAAAACGGCGATAAAATATTGCTTTATGGCTTTGGAGGCGGCTTGGCCTATGCTGGCCTGTTGATCCATTGGAATATCTGACAGGGTGTGATATAGTTTCTTTAGTGTAAAGGGGCAGTCCCAAAAGTAGGTTTACTGTCAAAACTAGAAATAGCGGTGCAAGGAAGCTGATCCCTGCACCGCTTGATCCTGCCACACATTCTATGACCGTATCTCAAGTGTAATAGTGTCATGATGCGGAATTCCTGAAATTCCTGCAAATGTGCAGGCTTTGTTTATGTAAAGCCTCTAAATGCCCTAAATTGCTGCAAATGTGCAGGCTTTCTCTAAGGATTCTCTTCAAACTAGTCTATTCTGAAACATATTCCTGCATTTTTGCACGCTTTTGTTCATCCTTTCAGGGCTACTTATATAAAACTGCATTTTTGCAGCTTTTCCTGATATCTTGCCTTTCCACTGCTAAAAAAGAAGCGCCCCTCAAAGTTATCCTAGATAACTTTTGGGACGGCCTCTTTCTTTAAATCATCTTAGGAGGAACAGAACATGAATGTAGAAATTTGGTCGGACATTACCTGTCCGTTCTGTTATATTGGCAAACGCTATTTTGAAAAGGCATTAGAGCAATTTCCGCAGAGGGATAAAGTGAATGTAGTATATCGGAGCTTCCAGCTTGACCCGAACGCTCCCAAAAAACCTACATTCGACGTTTACACTTTGGTTGCCAACAAGTATGGTTACAGCCGTGAGCAAGTCAAGAGCATGCACGATAATCTCGTTGCACAGGCCAAACAAGTTGGTCTGGATTATCGCTTTGACCATGCATTGCCAGCAAATTCTCTGGATGCGCACCGAGTAATCAAGTTTGCAGATGCTTATGGAAAATCAGAGGACGTTCTCGAGAAGCTGTACAAAGCTTACTTCACCGATTCCAAGCTGATTAGTGACTGGGATACGCTTGTCGATCTCGCCGCAGAGACTGGAATACCGCGTGAAGAGGTTTTGAACATGCTGAACAGCACCCGGTTTGAAGAAGAAGTGTTATCTGATGGACGTGAAGCCAGCCAATTTGGTGCTACAGGGGTCCCTTTCTTTGTATTTAACCGCAAATACGCTGTATCAGGCGCACAGCCCAGCGATGTATTCCTCGGAGCGCTGCAAACCGCATGGAGTGAAGAGAATCCAATCGTGTCGCTGAACCCTGACTCTCCGCCATCTGAGCAAGGCCAAATGTGTGAAGATGGATTTTGTGTCCCGAAAGATCATTAATAGGAGCAACAATGATCAAGCAATCCTGCCTTTGTCGCTGTATTTTATGTTTGTAATGTAAAATACTGCGATAAAGGAAAGGAGCTTTTTTATGTCTGGAAACGATAGTTTGGGGAGGCCTCCCCAACAAGCAATTTTTGAGTTTTCCCGAAAGGGAAAATCTCAAAAATGGGCTGGTGTCTATACACCAGCCCTGCTTGCCGTTTAGCGAAAAGCCTAAAACAGGGTGTATTGCGCGGCTTTAGTATTCATTTAGCTTTGCGAAACAAGATGATTCTTTATCGATTCCAACCTTTCGAGGATAAGGTTTTTTAAGCTGTCTGGCTGAATAGATAAAAGGGTTTCTCCATAAATAATAAAATAGTTAGCGATAAAATTTTCTTCTTCTTTGTTGTAAAAACCCCTTATATGACATTCGCCATTTTCTTGGTGTAGCTCCATAGATGGATAATGTTCTTTGTAAAATGTATCTACTCCCCGACTGGAAATCATAACCTCAAAGTCAACTGCTTTATTGTCCCGAAACATCTCTCTGGAGGACACAAGAAATTCAGAAAGTGGCTTTGGCATATATTTATCACAGGGTTGGACGGAATGAACTCTATCACAACGAAATACTTGCGGTTTTTGGGTTAGGAAATTATACGCCGTTGCATACCATTGACCATAGGCAGAGGTAATATCAAAGAATTGAACATGATACTGTTTTTCGACTTTTTCTTTTATATAACAAACTTCACATACTCTTTCATTTACAGCCATTTTCAGGATATCACCTAAAAAATTACAGACATTTTTGTTCTGGTAACTTCCTAAGCTAAAAATCAACTCCATTTTGCGAAGTCTTTCTATTCGTTCTTCTGAAATACAGCCCTCAAATTTTTGCTTTAACTTTTCAATACTCAAATGAAAAGGGGTGGATTGATAGGCATTAAGTGTCTGCATAGAAAAATACAATGCGTGAACCTCATCAATTGTAAAAACAATAGGAGATAATAAACGGTTAGGTAGAATACCATAATATCCATTTCGCCCCGGATTTGAAAAAATGGGCATACCTATTTCCTCTAAAGACTGAACATCCCGAAGGGCTGTGCTTTTAGAAATGCTGTACCTGTTCATAATATCTTTAAGATTAAACGATTTTTTGTCATTTAGATACATCATCATATCATTTAGCCGTTCTGATTTTTTCATCCGATTTCCTCTTTTAAATTAAACGGTTTCATAAACTGACACCATTATAAATTATACTTTAATCAGAACAGAAAGCAAAGGAGATTAAGGCAGCTATGAAAAAACTATTTTTGGTTTCATCTTTTAAGGATGTAGCTAACATATTTACAGATTTTGAAAAAAACTTGAGCGGTAAAACTGTAACCTTTATTCCTACCGCAAGCAAAGTAGAAAAGGTTGTGTTTTATGTAAGTGCTGGAAAGAAAGCACTTGAAAAAATGGGGCTAATTATTGACGAATTGGACATATCAACTGCTACAATTGATGAAATAACCTTTAAATTAAAAAACAATGATTTCATTTATGTGGCAGGTGGGAATACCTTCTTTTTGCTACAAGAATTGAAAAGAACCGGCGCAGATAAAGTAATTATTGATGAAGTCAATTCCGGAAAACTTTATATCGGAGAATCTGCTGGAGCAATGATTACATCAGCAAATATTGAATATGTAAAGGGAATGGATAGTGTAAAAAAAGCGCCGGACTTAGAAAGTTTTGAAGCTTTAGGTCTGGTAGAGTTTTATACCGTACCTCACTATACTAATCCACCATTTCAAAAGATAGGGCAAAAAATAGTGGATACCTATTCTTCTACATTAGATTTATCCCCAATTAGCAATGACGATGCAATATTGGTCAACGACAGAGAAATAGAAATTAAAAGCAATTAACTTCGGGCCAAATTGGCCCCCTCGCTATGGCAATCCCGGCTTGTTCTCTGGAGTGGCTTACTGTTCTGGCTGTAGCAACAAGCTGTATTTCCACACGAGGGCAATTAATAACAAATGAGGTACACGCCATGAGGGTTCCGATAGCTGTTCCGAGTATCGCAAAAGGGTGGTCAAGGACAGAAGCGCACAGGAATACAAGCGGGGAACAGCGGCAACAAAACGAGCCGCCGAGAAACACCGCCGCCGCATTGCTGAACTCGATACGCTTTTACTCATTCATTCAAAGCAAGTTTGAGTGCCTCCAGATTTTTACGCATAATGCCTAAATAATCCAAGCCTGCAGTGATATCCTCGTCCGTCAGCCCTTCGATTGGATTCAGCACGTCCGTTTTTGCTCCGATTTCTTTAGCTATCGTATCCGCTACCTTGGATGAAGCTA
>RCUF01000434.1_pt1 | contig 13177 bp, 11 predicted proteins | sample 2166311 | NCBI WGS metagenome assembly RCUF01 (sample SAMN09932608, study PRJNA488358) | compost metagenome | feature: garden; material: soil; isolation source: compost soil in 4-hydroxybenzonitrile-enriched culture | place: Germany: Experimental Botanical Garden Goettingen | collected 2016-01-27
AAATGCCCAGGGCAGACCAAGGGGTGAAAGCGCCGCAGCGTGAATACGGTGTTATGTGCTGCTCTTGCCTTCTTGATATGCTTATATAATCACTATTCTTCTACAGAAATCTTTGTCTCTTTTCACTTATTTTTCAACAATGACTAATGAGACTGAAACATTAGTTTCACCAACTCCCATTGGTTTTTGACTCATTACTTTCCAGCCATCTGATAATAAATTATTAAGCTCTTCCAAATTATTTCTCTTCTCTGTACAGAACCAAACTATTATTGCTTTTTGCATTAAGTTCCTTCCTTTCTATTGATAAAATTATTTTAAGTATTATATATTTTTTTGGAATTTTATGGTCTCAAATTATTTATAGAGATAAAATAAAGTAAGTGACGTTTATTGATTACATTAAGCTTTGCAAGAATTGCACATAACGTCTTTGTATTCACGAACCCTCACTGGCTTAAGGGCGCCAGCCCGAGGGGCGGATGCCCCGATGCGTGAATGCGGTGTTAGGTGAAGTTCTCACTTCTTCGATTCAACTACACTCCATAATACTCTTTATTTATTTCAAGAATTTTTTCTATTATCAGACTTAATTTCGTATTAGAAGACTCCTTATATTCATCTTTAATATCATCATGATTGAATCCATACCAACTGTACGATTCAATTATTAAATCTCTAATTTCATCAAACTTCTTATGTACAATTAGTTCTAAGATATTAGCTGTTAAAGTATCATGTTCATCTTCAGGTGCCCCACTTGCAATTAGACCTATCGGATCTAGTTCATTAACAACTGCTCTAATCTTTAAAAAATACTCTGGATTTTTCTCTTTCAATTCATTTCTTTCATCTCTACTTAATCGGTTTATAATATGTTTTCCTCCTTCAATTTGGTTTCTTCATCTGTTTTACTTCATTAATATCATTTGTACTTTCTCTCCCTATCTCTGCACGTCACAAACCCGAACAAATCCGGGGGATTTGCGCCTCTTAATGTCAACCTTGATTATACCTCTATTTCATTATTCTGTAAGTCCGATTATTCGCCTTAATTGCTATACGATTGGTTAAACCAGATCACGGTGGATTCGGTCCAGTGGGCTTGGATGCGCTTCAGGTTTTTAGTGCTGACGTGGGTATAGCGCTCTGTGATGGCAGGGTTGGCGTGTGCGAGCAACTCCTGAAAATCGGAGATCGGTTCCATTTTTCAGCAAAAGAGTGCCGCAGCACATGGATACCAACCTTTTTATCGTCGCCTGATCGCACTAGTACCTCAGAGAACGCCTTTTGCAATTAGCGTTCATGCAAGCAAATAACTCCTGGGTATTGGCTGGGAAAAAGCCATGAAGATGGCTGCTCCATCTGAACGTATTGCCGGGCGAGCTCCCGCGCAGTATGGGATAGAATGGTATGGAGATCTTTTTTCCCTTTTCCCTGGTGAATCCGAATTACTTCTTTCCTCGGAAAGCACATAGGGGAGTTTTCCCTCTTTTTTCGGGCGCCTCGGCAGGCTTTGATCGTTTTCGTACTGTACCCCTTTGCCTTGAGTGAAATAATCATCTTTTGCTCTATTATGATAGTGTCGTGCTTATGATTTTGACAGGCTGCGCTCCAAGATAATGGTTGCAAGAAATTCGATACCATCGCAACATCCCGCTCTTTCATAGCTTCAAAAAATCGATGATCCAGAACAACCTCCCTACTTGGGAAGATCACTACAGCCGGAAAACATTGGTATAACTGCCGGATGTTTTTTTCAAAAGGCTTTGTTAAACTTTGTTGTTGATATTTGATTATCACGAACAAACGTTCTATAACAAGGGTAATATCACTGTTCGGAGATGATTTACCCATGTATTTAAAGGAACTGAAAAAGCTTGCTGATACGTTGGACGATAATGGTAAGCGAGAGCTTATCTACTTTTTGCAATCACGAACCAAAGGAGTTGCGGTTCCTGTTCGAACGATTGATGAGATTCAAGAGCAAAAACATAAAGATGGGCTTGTTTGCCCGCATTGCAAAAACCATTCTGTCGTGCGATTTGGAAAGTATGCTGTAAAAACACGCACTGGAGAGGTTAAACGTCAACGTTACCGTTGTAAGTCTTGTCGCCAAACGTTCAATGACCTTACAAACACCCCTCTGCAACGAACGAGGAGACCTCATATTTGGGTTCGTTTTATTGAATGCATGATTGAGGGCTTTTCTCTGAGAAAATGTGCAGAGCAGTTAAACGATGAAGTCACCCATGTCACTTTGTTTTACTGGCGGCATAAGATTCTCTCTGCTCTAAAACAGATTCCAACCGAAGCATTTCAAGATATTGTTGAGATGGATGAGACTTACTTTCTGTACTCGGAAAAAGGCAAGCGAAATATCACCGAACGCAAGCCACGTAAACGTGGAGGCAAAGCGAAATATCGTGGTATAAGTCACGATCAAGTGTGCGTACTGGTTGCTCGTGACCGTCAGAAAATGACGTACTCTGGCGTTCTTGGACGTGGGCGAATTCGGACAACGAAATTGGATGAGGCGATTGGTGGTCATTTATCCGACTCAAACGTGCTATGCACTGATTCGTGGCGGGCATTCAGTTCCTATGCAAATTCAAAAGGCTTGGCTCATTACCGCTTCAAGTCCAACGGAAAACAACGTGTGAAAGGCGTGTACCATATCCAAAACGTAAACAGCTACCACAGCCGCTTAAAGAAATGGATGGATCGCTTTAATGGTGTTGCAACGAAGTATTTACAGCACTATTTGGCTTGGTTTCGATACTTAGACAGCAAGGAGTATGAGAATACCGCATCGAATAAGAAAAATATGTTGGTCAAATCGTGCCTGTTTATTGTGACCGATACGAATACCGAACTTCGGCTTTCTGCTTATTTTTGCTAAGCTAGTTTTCTATAAAAGTAGCTGTTCTTAAATAAGGGGTCAGGATATAATTGGGAATAGCTTGAGAAAAGTTGAGATGAGCAAGGGAGCTGAGTTGAGATGAGCAGATTTAAAGGTGTTTTTTTTGATTTGGACGGTACCTTAATTAATAGTGAGGGACTGGGTACCGAAGCGTATAATTACGGGATTAAAAAAGTATTAACTCGAGAACTGAATGAAACTGAAAAACAATTCTTACTCGGAAAACCGTTTAAGGCTTTAGATACTGTATTCCCTTTTTTATCATCCTCTGAAAAAGAAGAGATTATTGAAGAAACATTAGTCTATTATAGAAAATATAATCATCTAATTGAAGAATATCCTGGTATTCGGGAAATGCTTAAAATTCTCCATGAAAATGGGTTTAAACTTGGGATTGTTACATCTAAATTAAAACAAAATGCAGAGACAGAATTACGAAACATTGGGCTGTTTTCTTTCTTTGAGGTAGTTTTGTCTAAGGAAGATTGCCTTGATTTTAAGCCAAGTCCTATTCCTTTACTTCAATTGGCTGAAAAACTTAATATACAACCAAATCAGTGTTTGTATGTTGGAGACCAGCCGACAGATATACAAGCCACACACGCCGCAAACATGACGAGCGTTGCGGCTCTTTGGGGGGAAGGCAAACTTGAAAGGCTTTCCCCACTAAACCCAACATTTTTATTTAATGAACCAAACCAGTTAATTGAAGTATTATTAAACTAACGAAGACGAAAGCAATAAACCGCCTTTTCAACCAAGGTGGTTTTCTTATGGTCAAATATCAACATTAGAATTTAACATAGCCTTGCAAAAAAAGACAGCCCTCTCACAAAGAAGAGTTCTGTCTTTCCGATTCTTTCGGATTTCCGGCATTTGTCGCTCAATACTTCACCTTCAACCCAAACAGCTTAGCAAAACCGATCGCCTGCTCTGGCGACACGGTGCATCCGGGTAATGCTTGTACGGGTATATCGATCCGTTCATATATACAAGTGCTGATGTCCATGCCTTTTAGCGATGTATCGTTAAAATCCGCCTCATTCAAATCGCATTCATGGAGTTCCACATCCTTAAATTTACAGCCGTAAAAATTTACATTCTGCAACGAGCTGCCGTTGAATTTCACCTGTTTCAAGGATGCTTCCACAAAGTCGCTCAGATTCATCAGGCAATTTTCGAAAGTCACGAATCCGAGGTTTGCTTTGGACAGATTGACCCCGGTCAATTTGCAATCCTTAAAATGCACACGGTGGATAATACCTTTGTGCAGCACAGCGTTGGATAAATCACAGTTTTCCACCACGGCGTCCGTCATATCCATACGCTCGAATGTAGTATGCGCAAACGAGCAGCCGCGAAGCTGCACCTTGGATAACGTGCATTTCTCCAGCACCCCGTATTCAAAATGCGCGCCGCTCATTGTCACATTTACCAGCTCATGATCCTCATCCGCCAGCAAATCTTCCCATGCCGCTTCGTCTAAATCCGCTGAAAGCTGCGGAGAAATCATCTTCGTTTTTGCCACCATCGTCTCCATTCCTTTCATGTACCATATCCACATTCGACACCATTATACCATCAAAGCGAAAATTTGTTCGCTTTTTTGATTGCATATTTGATCCTTGTTTTTATGCCGGCATCGCTGTATGCAATCACCTTCTTTTACTGTTACTACAAAGGCAAACAAGCGCAGGACTGCTTGTCATCAATGCGCTTGTTTGCCTTTGGTTAGTTCTCTTTTTTATAATTCGATTTTTACTTTTGCTTCGGAATTTTTAGCTGGAAAGACCGCCAATAGAGCTAGAATAAAAAGTGGATACCTCGTTAAGAGAAAAAGATAATGAAACTATCTCTGAGGAGGTGTTCACATAGGTGAACAACGGAAACGGTCTCCTTCTTCAACCCAGTTAAAACAAAATTTCTCCGGGCATTTACTAAATCGTTCTCAGCGGCAGTTTTTTTGCAGACTGGAATTACTTCCACTCCTCCATGACTTGAACGGCTTCTTCACTTCCAATGTCGTATACATTGAAGACCATCGTCTGCCAAGCATTTTTTATGTTGTTGTCACAGCCTTCGGGCCGCTTCGCTGACGGCCATGAACAGCTTGCTGTTCAGCATCAATTCGCAGTACATATATTCGTTTTTTGCTTCGTCATTCACTTCAAGCCCTTTCACCGGATCAAATGCGCGGCAATACAGATCAGTTTGATTTTGAATCGAGTTATACTTACATTTAACCTTCTGATAAAGGCATAAGCTTGGTATCAGCTACAATGGCTGCTACATTGAGGACACACAGGGATGGAAAGTCATCTTACAGTTTCTTTTAGCGTATCATTCCAATTCTCCACACAATAGCAAAGTTTCAAACCATCGGTGGCTTTAAAGCGGCGGAATGGAACCTCTGAACCGTCTACCGCCGTCTCCATTATGTTCATACTGCGCGATATGCGGAATTCACAAGCAAAGCTCCGCGGAACCTGAAACGCACCTCCGAACTCGAATTCTCCGGTTCTCGGCAATGGAATACCAGCATAAATGTAATCCGTTTCAGGTGTATGTGGAGGAACGTCAACACGAATATCAACCGTGACCCATTCCGGCAATTCACGAACAACGGTGAGAGACAATTGTGTCCGGATCTTTCCTTTGCGATAAACGATGGTCGTCGCCCCCTCGCGCAAAGGAATAAGATGACCATCGGTTTCCACCCTGATGATGGAAGGATCCTCTACTTCATACACCCCGTCCATATCAGTTTCTACAAAACCGCTGTTATAAAAGATCACAGGGTTTACACGTTGAGCCGAATCATGGAGAGCAACGCACTCTTCCCCAAATAATTTCCCCCGCTCCGGTTGCCCAATATCCCCAAAAAACGCCAATAAAGGGGCGTGCACCCGGTTGGCCCAATCTTTCTGCGAGTGGCCGGAATCCGGCACATAATAATACCAAAAATCTATACCAGGTTGAAAACCCATATCGATCAACCCATCCGCAAAGGCCCTTACATGTTTTTCCATAACCGTATACCCTTCATATTCCCCGACATCCATCCAGATTTTAATCGGAACCTTTTGCGTATACTTTTCCCCCAAACGGGTTTCTTTTCCTGTGAGTGCATCGACGGAGACCAAGTAGGGACACATCGCTCCTACAAGACCGAATACATCAGGACGATTGAAAGCGAGATGATATGAGACAAGTCCACCAGCGGAAGCTCCCATAACTGCTGTATGCTCCGGTCCATCCAATGTACGGTAATTCCGATCCACAAACGTTTTTACTTCCTCGATTAAAAAACGTTCATATTCGTGTCCCTTGCTTTCCACATCCTGAATACTCTCATTCCCCTCCATCGGATGGAGGTATTCGGATATACGGACATTGGAGATGTGTGACACACCGACGATGATAAAGGGCCTGACCCGTCCCTCGGCAATCAACCGATCAGCCGTGATATGAATATCCCAGGAACCGCCTGCATCATCCGCATAAAAAGCATGCTGTCCATCCTGCATGTACAGCACCGGATAGCGACTCTCCCTAAACTGTTCATCATCATATCCCGGCGGCACATATACGTAAAGCGTTCTGGAATTTTGCAAAATTTCGGATTTGAATTGTTCATGCTTAATGATTCTAGATACCATTTTTCTTCAACTCCTTGGATAATTTCATTTTCCTGAATCCTTTGATTGGAATGCGGCTCATGCGGTGACGATACCTGGTCTCCATTTATATCCAGACAAAAATGTTGTAATTGTGCATCGTCTTGACACTTGCTCATAGTATCAGATTCCATTCCGGATGCAGAGACAATTTCCCTCAACATCTCCATATCTCTATCAATATCTGTAATAAGGAAGCACGGTTTCTAATTTAACTTAAACGCATAAGTACTTAAACGAATAAGTTCACTTTATATAATGCTATGAAATTTGTCAACAGTACATCAAACAACTTTTTAAGGGTTGCAGTAACTCATCCAATCATTTACCCACAAAAAAAGATAGAAGCAGTGAAACACTGCCTCTATCTTTCATTTAACTTACGACAATCTCGAACTAAAATCCTCATATCCAAATTGTCTAATGATTTTAATTCCTTCTTGCTCGTTATAGCTAGCGATCGATGGCAAATTAACACCGTTAAAGGTATTTGTCTTTACCATAGAATAGATCGCCATGTCCGTGAACACGAGTCGATCACCCGGCTTCAAAGGCTCATCAAACGAATAATCTCCTATGACGTCTCCCGCAAGGCAAGTTAATCCGCCAAAACGGTAAGTATAGGCCTTCTCATTCGGCATTCCAGCACCAATGATTTCAGGTCTATATGGCATTTCGAGTACGTCAGGCATATGACATGCCGCCGAAGTATCTAATATCCCGATATTCATATCATTATCGAGGATATCCAATACCGATGCAACAAGGAAACCCGTGTTCAATGCAACAGCCTCACCCGGTTCCAGATAGACTTGAACGTTATACGTATCTTTAATTCGATTAATGACACGTACAAGCGTTTCAATATCATAATCCTCACGAGTAATATGATGACCGCCGCCAAAATTGATCCATTTCATCTTGTGCAGATGCTCTCCGAACTTCTCTTCAATAACTTGAACGGTACGCTCAAGTGCATCCGAGTTTTGTTGGCAGAGGGTATGGAAATGTATCCCATCGATTCCTTCCAGCTCTTCAGGCTTGAAGTTAGCCAAAGTAACGCCTAGTCTGGAATGAGTATAGCAAGGGTCGTAAATTGGTGTACGACCCTCCGAGTATTCTGGGTTAATCCGGATGCCACATTCGATCGTTTTCCCTTGAACGCTCTTTACACGATCCTTATATTTATTCCACTGACTAAAAGAATTAAATACAATATGATCACAGTATTTAAGATACTCGTCAAATTCGGAATCGACATAAGCAGGAGCATAAGCGTGCACCTCTTTGCCCATTTTCTCATAGCCAAGTCTAGCCTCATTAAGCGAACTGGACGTGATGCCTTTGAGATACTTCCCTACTAACGGGAAAGTTGAATGCATCGAGAAGCCTTTTAACGCTAGTAGAATGTTGCAGCCTGTGCGTTGTTGAACCGAATCCAGAATTTCAAGATTTCTAGTAAGCAGCGCTTCGTCAACGACAAAGCATGGTGATGGTAATGCATTAAAATCTAGGCTCATGCATGTACCTCTGCAGGATCAAGCAATACAGGTGCAAAATCTTCTTTCCAAGGCAAGCCGTATTTGTTCAAAGCGTCCATGAATGGATCTGGATCGAATTCTTCGACATTGAATACGCCAGGCTTTTTCCAAAGCCCTTTCATAACGAGCATAGCGCCGATCATCGCTGGAACCCCGGTTGTATAAGAAATCGCTTGAGAGCCAACTTCTTTATAGCATTCCTGATGATCACATACATTATATACATAGTAAGTTTTTGGCTTACCGTCTTTAATTCCTTGAATGATACATCCGATATTTGTTTTCCCTACAGTTCTAGGTCCAAGAGAAGCTGGATCTGGAAGGATCTCTTTCAAGAATTGCAACGGAATAATCTCTTTACCTTCATACATGATTGGCTCAATTGAAGTCATACCTACGTTTTCAAGAACCTTCAAGTGATTAATGTAGTTATCAGAGAATGTCATCCAGAAGCGAATTTTCTTTAATCCTTTGATATTCACAGCCAAAGACTCTAGTTCTTCATGATACAGAAGATAGATGTTTTTTGGTCCGATTTCTGGCAAGTCGTAAGTTTTCTTGAATTCTAATGGAGCTGTTTCAATCCACTCACCGTTTTCCCAGTAACGTCCGTTAGCAGTAATTTCACGAATGTTGATCTCAGGGTTAAAGTTTGTTGCGAACGGATATCCATGATCCCCGCCGTTAGCATCTACAATGTCAATAGAATGAATTTCATCAAAATGATGCTTTTGAGCGTAAGCAACAAATACTCCTGTAACACCTGGATCAAAGCCACTTCCTAGCAATGCTGTAAGTCCAGCCTTTTCGAATCTTTCTTTATAAGCCCATTGCCATTTGTATTCGAATTTTGGAACATCTGGCGGTTCATAGTTCGCTGTATCAACGTAATGAACGCCAGTAGCAAGACATGCATCCATAATCGCGAGATCTTGGTACGGAAGTGCAACGTTGATAACAACGTCGGGTCCGAAACTCTTAATCAGTGCAATTACCTCATCCGAATTATCCGCATCAACCTTTGCGGTTTGAATTTTTGTGCGGCCGCCGTCCAGCTTTTCTTTGAGAGCATCACATTTTGCGAGCGTCCTGCTTGCAATACAGATCTCCTCAAAAACATCTGGAACCTGACAACATTTGTGAACAACTACACTGGCCACACCGCCAGCACCAATAATAAGAGCCTTACCCAATTCACTAACCTCCATTTCAGATTTTAAAAATCAAACAAAAACGATTATATATAAATTTCTACAAATAATCAATAAAAATCACAAAATATTAGCGTAATCCTTAAATAGGGACATTTTTTTTGAGAAATGCTCAATTATCCGTCATTTTCCTCTGGAATATACAGTAACTTAGCTTAATTATTTCTTTACGCGTGACAATAAATATAGAAAGTATGGGGCTCCGATCACTGCTACAACAATACCCGTTGGAATTTCTGACGATTGTAATATCGAGCGACCAATGGTATCAGCAAGAATAACTAATAAAGCTCCTGTTAAGGCGGATGCCGGAAACAGCAATTGATGCTTGGGCCCAACAAGCCTTCGAGCCAGATGAGGCGCGATCAGTCCGACAAAACCGATACCGCCGCTTACTGCCACGGAAGAGCCGGCCAGACCAACTGCAGCGGATAATAGCATAATACTCTCTTTTTGTACGTCGGTACCTAGTCCAGTCGCAGTCCCATTACCAAGAGATATAACATTCATTACCCTCGCCTTATAAAAAACAAACGGAAGCAAAATTAATATCCATGGCAGCAGTGCAAGCACATATTTCCAGTTAGTGCCCATAATACTTCCCGCTAGCCATTTGGCTACAAATTGATATTTTTGCGGCTCAAGCGCCAGAGTAAGAACGATCATCGCGGAGCTGATTCCTGCAGCTACGGCAATACCGTTAAGTATTAGTCTTGAAGATGAAATCCCCTCATTTTTTTTATAGGCTAACGCGTAGATCAGAATCGCAGTCAAACCGGCCCCGATTAAAGCTAGCAGCGGAAGTACAAATACAGATCCCATAGTTGTCATCGGATTAAACGAAATAAACAGCATAACCATCAGCCCTGCACCAGCATTTATTCCTAATATCCCCGGGTCAGCCAATGGATTACGAGAAATCCCCTGCATGACGCAGCCTGACACAGCCAGACCCGCTCCGATAAGCACGGAGATCACGATCCGCGGGAGACGAAATTCAAACAGGATGAGCCATTGTCTGTCTGTTCCCTTGCCAAACAGGGTCTTCATTACATCGATTGGCGACAGACGGATATATCCAATATTCATACTCACAATAAATACAACAACGATAAGAACAGCAATAACACACATTACTGTAATTCCGCGTTTTTTTCTGGTTTGATCAATTAATCTAATTTGAGAGCTGTTCATTTTACAATGACCTCCTCTCATTGCGTGCCAAATAAAGGAAGAACGGCACCCCGATCAATGCAATAAGTGCACCAATTGGCGCTTCATAAGGAGGATTGATCGTTCTGGCTGCAAGATCGGCAAATACAACAAGCAGACTTCCAAGGATTGCAGAGCAAGGAATGATCCATCGATAATCGACCCCAACCAAAAATCTTGTCACATGCGGGACAATTAGACCAACAAAACTGACTGCACCTACCACTGCAACAGAAGAACCGGCAAGTATCAGAACAATAATCATAGCAGCTAATTTGACTAGTCCTGTGCGCTGCCCAAGTCCAGTCGCAATCTCTTCTCCCAAGCTTAAAAGTGTAATGGATCGGGAGAGTCCTATTGCAGCAATAAGTGCGCAGCCTATCCATGGTAACAAAGCTTTAAGCTGAATCCATGTTGTTCCTGCTACTCCACCTGCATACCAAAACGCCAAGTCCTGTCCAATGTTATAGTAAAGTGCGACACCCTCACTTAGCGCTGCCAAAAGAGCACTAACAGCAGATCCGGCAAGCACCAAACGGACAGGGGTCACCCCTGCTTTTGAAAATGCACTAAAGCCAAACACAAGCCCTGCACCAATCGCTGCTCCCAGAAAAGAGCACAGAATGAGTCCAATAAACGATAAGCCTGGAAAAAAAGCAAAGGACAACGCCATCACAAAGGCTGCGCCTGCATTTAATCCCAATAACCCGGAATCTGCCATCGGATTTCGCGTCATTCCTTGCATCAGTGCACCAGCAACTGCGAAGCTGGCTCCAACCATAGCACTTGCAAGCACTCGTGGTAAACGCAGCTCATGAATGACTAAATGCTGGGGAATATCCGGGTTGTAGTGAAACACAGCTTCCCATACGGTAGATAGGGAAATGTCAGAAGCACCAAATGAAATACAAAATGCGATCCCAAATATTAAAGCAATGAATCCTCCGAACAATATCAAAGAGGCAGCGATCGGCCGAGTACGCAATTTAGGCTTCAGAGAAGATCCTGGCTCACTCTCGCTTGTTGAATATGCTGACATACCTTACGTTCCTCTCATCTTTTAGATTAAATCCCATTCATTGATAATCATTATCATTACCGGATAAGTGTATCAAAGAGATACTCAATAAGCAATCATAAAATTCCATCTATTGTTAATAAAAAAAGCCGCCAAAAGGCGGCCTGCGATTGTCAGTTCAATCGTGGTAATTTGACAATTCGAATCCTACTTGGATTCGATTAATCTCACCAAGTCGTCCATGATTTTAGTTCCAGCGATCTGACCATTGTACAACCAACTGCTCGTGGAATCAAGCTCAAACACATTTCCATTCTTCACAGCCGGAATGTTCTTCCACAAAGCATCCTCCAAATTACCTGCCTGCCCTTTATCACTGTTCACCAGGAAAATATAGTCTGCATCCAGCTCAACCAACTTTTCGAGAGAAATCGGATTCCAGTTTGCAGTAGCTTCAGGCAATACTGCTAGGACATTAGGAGTCTTCATGCCCAAGTCACCATATAAAACAGCTCCGCTTGCAACTTCACCGTTAACAACGTAGAAGTTTTTAGACACAAGCCAAATAATGGCAGCTGATTTATCTCCAATTTTTGCTTCAACTTTAGCTTTTGTATCCGCTACCTTCTGTTCATAATCCTTCAAAGCTGCTTCAGCCTTATCAGTGGCATTCAGTAGTTCACCCATAGTAGTGAGCGTTTTGCGCCAGTCTGCCGAGATTGCATCACCAACCACATAGGTTGGAGCGATTTTCGAATATTGCTCATACAATCCATTCTGAACAGTAGCTTCACTAGTAATAAGAATAAGGTCCGGATTAAAGCTAGCCACTGTTTCCGGTGGAAGATCATAAGAAATCGTTGGGATACCGGATAATTGATCTTGCAAGTAATCCTGAATACCATTGGCAACAGACCATTGAGCTACTGGTTTATGTCCTAGCACGAGCAATGGGTCTTCCAAATAACTAGCAATGATCCGCTGCGGGTTAGCAGGAATTGTCACTTCATGACCCATAGCATCCGTTACAACCTTCTCAGTTGCTGTTTGCTCGCCTTCCTGATTTCCAGCCTTAGTCTGCTCTTCCTGAACTACGTTAGAAGAAGTATTCTCTTTATTTTGTTCTCCTCCGCAGGCGGTCAGCATTAATGCAAAGACTATCATAATCATAAGGCTTATCGACCATTTACTAGCATGTCGTTTCTGTAATTTCTTCATCTTGTTTTCCTCCATGTAATTGTCACATCGAAGCTCAATGTGTATGTATGCCAATCATCATATCCTTGTAAGCGCGAAGATTTGATGTGATTAGTGCACCAATTGTATGGTAATGATAATTATTATCAATGTCAAGAAAAACAGCTTCACTTGCATAGCGAAAAAAAAGAGGCCCTCCCAAAAGTTATCCTAAGTAAACTTTGAGGGTCGCTTCTTGTTTAGCAGTGGAAAGGCAAGATATCAGGAAGAGCCTGCAAAAATGCAGCTTTTTAAAAGTAGCCAAGAAAGGATGAACAAAAGCGTGCAAAAATGCAGGAATATTGTTCAGAATAGACTAGTTTGAAGAGAATCCTTAGAGAAAGCCTGCACATTTGCAG
>RCUF01000435.1_pt1 | contig 13119 bp, 6 predicted proteins | sample 2166311 | NCBI WGS metagenome assembly RCUF01 (sample SAMN09932608, study PRJNA488358) | compost metagenome | feature: garden; material: soil; isolation source: compost soil in 4-hydroxybenzonitrile-enriched culture | place: Germany: Experimental Botanical Garden Goettingen | collected 2016-01-27
TCATGCGTTCACCTCATCTCTTTTGGTTGATATCAGTTTATAACTAAACTGATAATCTGTCAAGTGAAGTACTACGCTGTTAGAAGATGACTCCTGCACTCGTTAATGCTTATGCGTAGCTCCTTAATACTTTGTCAACCCCTTTACTCTAATTCATCTTTCATAAGGTTGTGTGGAATACATCCCTTGATCTGAATGAAGAATCACTTGGATGTATATTACCACTTAAACGTTCGAGGATTTTATCCAACTTATTACTCTAGAATAGAAAGCTCAAGTGAAGTAAAAAGATGGTGAGCAAGAATTTCATGTGTGGCGCCATCCATCACGCAAGACATGTATCCCCTAGCCTTCTAGCGTCACCCCCTCAAGCAAATACGGTGAGGATACTCATGCCAAAAGGCTAGAGCCGTTCTTCCATCCACTCTGTAACTCAGATAGTTGTAGCTTAACTGCGTGTGAAGCTGATTCTTGAGCATGACATGACAAGTGTATCCCGTAAGCTGTACCGCCGCTCGGCGTGTCTGCTATTTTTTATTCAAATGATTCTTCTTTTGAGTCTTCTTTATTGAGTATTGTTTAAGATTATTATTAGTGAGGCTGTCTAACGGTTGATAACAGACTTTCTGTCAGCACATCCGACTCTTCGTCAAAACGTGGACACATTGTCTACAGTTCCTGTTTTATCACCTACAATAGACTGTATGACGGTTAACAGAACAGAAAGTCATATGAGATAACAGACTACGATATTGACCGTTCCCATCGGGCGGAAATCGTATTGCTGACTCCGATTTCAGGAATTGAGCATAGTTGTCGAGAAGTTCCTTCTCAGCATACTTGTCCATTGGCTAGCGTCTTTCGTGAAGCCTTTGAAGTCTAGCGATATACGCCTTGTCTCATCACGCTTCACTATCCCTTTAACCCATAGCGTCAAGTCTCTCTCATAGACCTGCTTCCGAACACTGCCGATAAACTCATGTGTCTTTTCACTCATCAGCACATACGGGTGGCAATGGAGATAGTTCGGCAAGTAATACGTATTGTTCTTGCCCTGACTGACTAGTATCATCTTTTTATCAGCCAGTTCCGTAATATGACGCTCTACAGTTTTGGAACTGCTGTTGATATTTCGGGCAATCATCTCGATTGTCGGATAATAAACCAATAATCACTCATTTTCATTATCTGTCTTCTCAGAGATTTGTTCCGCCGCGCGGTGACTGTGTAGTAGGGAAGGCGACTAGCCGTTTATCCATTCCTTACCTGTATATGTTTAACTGCTCGTCAGCAGATTTCTTCCTTGCGCTGTAACAATCGCCACAATGGTCAGTTCTGTTGCGGACAAAATTAAATGATTCGATGTTACCGCCCTAACTCTTAATTGTCGTGCTATCCATCTGATAGATGCACTTCATAGCTTCTCAACCTCTCTATCGGGGCTGCATATTCTTCAGTTGCGATTATGTTCAAAAAAGTGCGAGAAAACGAACATAATAAAAAACAGGTCAATCATGGTGGTATCTGACCATAATCGACCTGTTAAATGTAACGGTAAAGCGTTACTTGGGTGATATTATTCAAGCATTTCTGTACATACCAACGAAATGGGGATATTTTCATACGGGAGTGATGAAGGTTAAGTTCTTTCAGGTTGTGCCGCCCGATTCATTCGGCACTGGGTGGGGTAAAAGAAAAGACCTTGAGGATTGCCGCCCCTAAGGTCAAAAACTTTAACTACATAATTCTAATATGTCGGTAAATATAGCATCTTTCAATATCAACCGCCTGTTTACCTCGTCAATGCCATCTAACTCATGCCATTCAAATACTGTATCATGCAAGTCATACAGTTCGCTTAATTCTCGATACCCTAAATTAGATAAACTATCCCGAATTACATCAACAACTTCTAACAATTCAAATGTTTGCGGTGGCCCCCATAAGTCTAAGTTAGATTTTAGCAATTCGTGTTTTATACTGTGAAGAAAAGACACATTATAAAGTGGTAATATTTTGGATACTCTAATCTGAATCTCTTGCAAGAGTGTGAACGAATCATCAGATAGTTCGTTCAAAGAAATATATACCTCTGCTGAAGGCCAGTTCCTATTTCTAACTTCTATCTTGTTAATATTTTGTATCCCATAGACTTTATCAGGAAGGACAAATTCAGACATACATTTTTCCTTATACCAATCATCAAGTTGTCGCTCTTGGTAAAGTTTTGACAACACCCTGCCGTAATCAGGATATTCATCAATGAATCGTTGTCCATGCAAACCTCATCACCTCTATTCGTCAAATCTTCTACTCGGGATTCCATCATTAATTTTTTCACCAGTCACAGGGTCATATTCCCCTAAGTGATTTCTCTGCTTTTTATCCCATCTTTCTAATGTACCTCTCTTGCTATCCCACTGCCAGTAATTCCCGTTTCCATCTACCCATGTTGCACGTTTGTTATTTTTGACTTTTTTCATACCTTGGTCAGTCATCCAATCAGTCAGTTCTGTTAAGGTATGCTTAATCGCTCCGGAGTCTGCCTTTACTATCTTGTTGTAATCATTGTAACATTTTGTATTGTGCACCCAAATCCCAATATCAGTAACATAATACGTATGGAAGTCAGCAACCGTAAAGTTATAAACCGTTACTGGCTCATCAAGTTTAACGAACTCAACCTTGTCAATGGTCAGGTTGCTTCCGTCAGCCTTTTCGAGTTTGTCGCCAACCTGGAGTTCATCTGCGAAGACCCACCCTTTACCTTCCACCCAAAACGGATGGTTATCTGTCGTTTCGATTATTCGCTCCCCAACATGTAATTTTATAATATCATCACGTTGGTTACGATATAAAGCCGTTACTTCCTTGTAAGCCAACTCTCCATTAGGATTATTCTCATCCTTGGCGAGAACCTTATCTCCGACTTCAATGTCTTCGATATTCTTCTCCCCTTCGTCTGTTGTTATCTTTGTTCCTGCAACGAAGCAATTGCAATCAATTTTTTTTACGTATTTAATTATATCCTTACTTGAATCTATAGCCTTTTTCGTTTTCTTAACTGCTTTATACATTTTAATTACAGGAATATATTCAACAATAACTATTCCTTTTTCAAGACTACTAGCATCATCACTCATTAAAGTTTTTGCATCATCTAGATAAACTATATCAAGGGCTTTTTTAGTACCTTTTACTTGCGCATCAATGTTCGTCTTACAATTGTCTATATCAACCGCGCAAGTCAAAGCAGGGGTTGGATACATTGGCATTGTATAATGTCCACTCGGGTCAACATATCTTAATGGGTTGTTGCTCACATACGTATACAAATTCAAACTCAGCGGATTCGTCAGTTCCCCTTCATACGTATCCTTTGCAATAAACCGTCCCGCGTTCGGATCATACCAACGAGCGCGCAGATACTGCAGATCAGTAGTGTTGTCCCAATATTCACCTGAATAACGGAATATGTTCGGAACCGTTTCTTTTTCCGTTTCCGGATTCCCCCAGATATCGTAGGTGTAGGTGTTGAGTTGGTTGCCCTGGCTGTCAGTCAGCCCGACAACATCTCCGTGACCGTTAAGCTGGTAGTACTGCACCTCTCCTGTTGCTTGATCTACACGCGACCACAAAAGTCCGCTTAAATCATAAATATACGCATAAGTCATGCTAGGCGTTCTCGTGCTGACATCTGCTTCAGCGATCAGCTTAGCCTGCTCATCATAATAGTATCGGGTACGCGTTGTTTCTTCTGTCCGCTCGTACAGCAGTCCGTCTCCATTATAACTGTAGTTAACTATTCTTCCATCTTCTGTTTTGATCTGTATTAAGCGATTTAGGCTATCGAACTTGAAATCCGCGCTGGTCAATCCACGCAGCTTACGTCCTTCTACGTTCATCACATTTCCACGATCATCATAGCTGTATTTTTTGATGCTGCCCAGACCGCTTTCTTCTTGTTGAATCCGGTTAAGAGGATCGTATATGAAGCTTTCGGATGCTCCATTTTGTGTTCGTGTGATGATATTCTTGTTCGAATCATATTGATACGTAAATGTATATCCAGTTGCTGCGCTTAACTGAGAGAAACCATAGGTTGCTTCAGTTGCCGTCAATGCATTCTCTCCCGTAGTAGCGCGTGAAGAATCCGTGCTATCTGCCTTATTTTCTGTCTTATTCGAACGTAATGTACTTCCCTGGGTCACCATCATTCCTGTCAAATCATAACCTTCATAACTATATGTCGTGCTGAGCCCATTTGCTGATGCCCCTCGCTCAAGCAATCCATTAGCCTTATAGTCAAAGGTAATCCTGTCGACTGACGACAATGTTGTTGGCGCTGCCGTTCGAGTCATCTTACCTTTATCTGCGGGTTTATGCAGCACATCCAAAGCACTGACCTGATTCATTTCATCCATCGCATACTGTGCACCAGTAGCTTTCCCTGAAACATCGGTCAGTGTATAGCCCGTCCGTAATTGTTTGTTATAAGAATAATTGATTTTTGTTCCGTCGGGATAAAGGATCGACTTTAACGAACCGTCTGCAGGATCATAAGTGTATGTCGTATTCCCTGTCGAATCCGTCATTCCAGTTCGGTGTCCTATCGAATCATACTTATACGAAACCTGTACACCCGGAGCTAAAATTCCGGTCAACAAATTATCGTTATTGTATTGATACTCCGTGAATTGGTTAGCATGATCCAGCGCTTTCGTAAGGTTGCCTCTTGAATCGTAATAGTAAGTCTTAACCAGTCGTTCTTCATTGATCTGACGAATCAGATTGCCTGCTTCGTTGTATTCTTTTTCAACATAAGTGTTGTCAGGATACTCAACTTTGATCAAATCGCCTGCCAAGCTATACTTATATTTCGTTATGCGCTGCTCAGGATCGGTTACAGCCACCATTCTTCCCAGGGCATCATGTTGATAGAAGGTTTGCTGCGTATTGCCGTCAGTGACTGACACTACATTACCTTCAAGGTCATAGGTGGCCTGCTTTAGAGCCGTAAAAGTTCCATTTCTCCATTCCTCTACAGTTAATGGGTTTCCAAGCGAATCCAGCTTTGTTCTTTGCTTTACTCCGGCAGGATCTGTATAAGTTATGGTTCGATTCACCATATCATAACCAGTATCATCCTGAGATCCATCGGCGTAAAGCGTCTTGGTTAGACGACCAAATCCATCATAGTTGAATTTCGTTATATTGTTCTCTGCATCAATTTTCTGCTTCAAATTACCCGCTTCATCATAGGTGTATTGAAAGATGGCATCATCCACGATCTCTTTAATTAATAGCCCCAGCGGGTCGTATTTCTCCAGCGCCTTGATACCTTCCGGGCCCGTAGTGGTTGCGGTATTCTGGATATCATCATACTCCATCGTCGTTTTTGTCTGGTCACTGTACAACGTCTGGATCATCCGCCCGAGTGCGTCATAAGTAAACGTAGTTGTAGCTCCTGCTTCATCCTCAACCGTCAAAAGCTCTCCCGCAGGCGAATAGGAGAATTTTTGCTGCGACTCGGCGGAAGTTCCATCAACGGAATGAATGACCATAGACTGTTTTGTTTTCAGATGTTTCCCATGAGGAGATTCATAGAAATATCTAGCTATATTCGTTCGCTTGTCGTCCTTTATTTTCGATGCGATAGGATTACCGTAAGTATCATACTCCCAATCATTCTGAGCTAACAGTTTGCCGCTTGTGCTGTTTTCTCTTACTGTAAATTGAGACAAGCTTCCTTGATCGTTATATTCGTAACGTACGATCCGTTTCTGTCCTTCGCTTATTTTCGTCTGAACCTGTATAGGCCAAGACCAAAAATAGGGGGATGTTGATGTGGTATATTCATAAACGGTTTCCTGTCCTGTACTCCAGTTTTCAGATAAAATTAGTCCCTGATCATTGTACCGGTATGTCGCAGTCAGCGGCTGCGATTCACTTCCACCTTGCAAATAGTTCTCTGTAACCCGGATAGGTACATTCCAGCCGGTTGTATTGTCATAGACAAGTTCTCGTTTAAATGTGGTACTAGCAGCTATATCTTCGCTTCGCTGTTCGTCAAGATAATGGATATCCGGTTGGCTACTAGTTCGAAAGGCCTTCCGTAACTTGAACGTATTTGTAGCATCTGCTTCCTTAATCGTTGTTGTCCAAGCCGCTGCTTGCCCGTAAGTGTTCAAATCTTCACCGGAATAGCTAAAATCAGCCGGGTGTAAGAGAACGTCCCCTTGTGGAGTAGAATACACATTTTTACGCGCCTTCGCCTTAAAGACAACGTCAGTTGCATACTCACCAATTTCCTTTTGTTCAGGAATATAATCAAATTCCGTCATTCCTGAGGAAGGATAAATCACTCGCATCAGCAGTGCCGATCGCTTGATTGGCTGCATTTCTCCCTGATCCTTAAGGGATGCCAAAAAATTATATCGGGACTCCAGGTAGGAGTAGAAGTATTTCGTACCTCTTCCCAGCCCATCCTTCACCTCGCTCAGAACGGTTTGACCATTATTTTCTGATTTAATATAATCCACTTTTCTGTTTGTGCCCGTTTGAGTAACCGTCAACCGGTCGTTTGTATAAGCAAAGGCAAGTTCTTTCCCATCGTTGTTCAAGATTCGAGACAAGGCTGTCCCCTTGTCTTGAACAGAGTAATAAAATTCAACCTTATTTCCATAGTTGTCAGTAACGAGTAGAAGATTACCCGATACGCCGAAGTAATATTGATTCCCATTTAGTACTGAAAGCTTTATTTCACTAGTCATCCCGCCAACGGCCTTGCTTGAATCCTTCGTCAGCAATAGATCGTTCCAAGGATAACCTTGGAGCTTCAAATCCTGAGTTAACTTATATCGTCCGATTCCGGGTAAATCGAGAATTTGGGCTCCATCCTTCGACTCGATAAATGGAAGTGCCCATCTCCATCCACGACCTAAATCCGAATCTTGTTCTTCTTTTCGTATACTGATCCGGTTTACGTACACCCCATTTTCCAAAGAAACTCCGATGTCCTCACTTGCTCTTGAGCTATCATAGATTCGAGTAAGTGAAAAAGGAAGTGCGCCCGGCAGAGTTAAATCTGTAATACGAAGCATGATGTCTCCAGTGGCGGCGGCAATAGAATCCTCTCCATAACCAACTGCATATAATGAGGATTCATCTCGTAACAAAAGATGCTCAATCGCCGACTGATCATAATCGGAAGCCGTGGTGGTTTGGATTGAACCACTATTATTATTTTGACCCATCTGTTTATATGTTCGGGATAATGCCTGATTCAATTCCGGAACCTGCTCAACATGACGTGCTTCCGCATACTGAGAAACCGTCGCCTCATAGTTGGTCTTCCCACCTAATAACGCTTTATAAATCTGAAAAAGCGTAAACCCTTTAGATAACTGCTCGTCCATCCAATTCTCGCTTACACCAAATTGGCGCATAATGTCAGTAATTGTGAGAATTTGAGCAAGAGATAACGCATCAGAAGATAATTCCCCCGTTTTCCTTTCATCTAAACCGGCTCCGAAAGATACGCTCCCCATCATTCCTGTACAAATAAGGGATAAACTTAAAACAAGGCCCATTATTTTCTTAAACATTTTTATCACCCCAAGAGTTTCTTATTATTCGTTCGAAGCTTCATTACAGGAACGGAAACACTTTTTTAGTTCTGCGCTTCAAGTTTCCGTTAGAGTCATATTCATAAATCAGCTTGTCTCCGGTAGGGAACACAATCTCATTGAGTCGACCATCCGGCTTATAATCAAATTTTGCCTCCGGGGCTACTGCCATAATCGACGCCATCAATTGCATTTCAAGAGAAATGGAATTTTTCTCGTTAAGTTTTAAATAATAGGTTTTTCCACCCGTCAGATCAAATTCTAGTACCGTGTAGTCTACACCGTGCTCTTGATCGTACCCTTCACTAGAAGCTAACGAAGATTTCAAATCCGGTTGGTCATACAAGGATATAACTGGCAGCAGTGCAAAATTCTGCAACTCTTTCGTTGCGAAACGATAACGCCCTGTTTCAGGAGCCGTGAAGCCGTAATATCCGTTTTTTCCAGCTTCTTTGTATACATATAACTCCTGACGATGGAGCAAGTCCTCAAATACGTACTCCTGCACATCGACAAATTTAAAAACACGGTAAGGTGCCGTGAACAGAACCGGGTTTGCCGAAGTTGTCTTCACCTGGACGCTCCCTCCAGCAGGAATATTATAGGAAATCGTCGCATGCTCTCCCTGCCGAACGATATTTCCTCTACCATCCAGAATCGTGTAATCGAAAAATCTGTTTCCAGATGCGCTAGCGTTTGTGATCAGCTTCGCCTCAAAGCTACCGGTATTCTTGAATCCAACACGTTGTTCCGCTTCCAGCATTTGCTTTAGCAGAGCTGGCTCTGCACTTGGAAGAGCTTGGAGAAATCGTCCGTACGTAAAGGTGACGGGACTGTCGGTTGTTACCGTAACGACGACCTGGCTCTCCGCAGGAATGGACAAGTTTCCATCATGATCGAATTTCGCCTCTTCGATCTTACCGTCGGGCAAGTATATAGCAAAATCAAACAATGCTGGAGTTGTTACCTTAGCATCACTCGTCAAAGTCTGTTGAGAAGATTGTAAATTTGTAAACAAGTAACTTTCATTTTTATTTATAATCACTTGCTTGACCGAAGGATTCTCACCTGGTGTACCCGTGAACGAAGTATAGACTGCCCCGAAAGATACGTAGCCCGTTACCGGGGTTACGGTGATGGAGTAACCTGATTGAACCAGAACTGAGGTATAATGACCCAAGTATTCACTATAAACGGTTCCATCCGGACGCCTGATCACATATGCAAATTCATTAGTTTCAGAGGCGCCTTCACTGTACAAGCGCTCTATTTCACTGCTTATGTTCTCATAAGTATAAGAACTTCCAGGGGCTACAATCGCCCGAAGAAGAGCCGGATGCGGTGCGGCTGTGACATTGAATGTATCCGTGTAAGAGATGGTAATCGGGCTTGAAGATTGTCCAGTTAGGATCGCATATCCACCAGCAGGAATGGCCACGTTCCCCGTGTCATTGAATCCTACATTGTAGACACTTCCATCTTCGTCATAAACGGCAACATCATATTTTCCGCCGATATCCCTTGCGTTGCTGGTTAGCGTGATCAACCTGGATCCTGTATTGGTGAATGAATAGGACTCTCCAAATTGAATCGTTTGTTTGGAGATCGCTTCACCAGGCTTTTCCTTCCAAGAGAACAGTCGGTAATTTGCACCAAAGATAACCGGTGCAGACACTGCTGTCACAACTATTGAATTACCACCGGATACCTGAGGATCCGTATAGGTGTTAGTACTTTTACCTTGCTGTGTTCCGTCAGGATAATATTCCACCCAATCAAATCGATTGCTTGAAGTGGCATTACTTCGCAGAATCCGAATCGAGGAAGTAATGTTTTTAAACTCATAACTTTCCCCCAGAGAAAGAGTAACCCGAAAATGAGAGGGCTCGTCGCTTACTTCGGCCAAAAAGTCATCAGTATAATCAAAAGTAACATCACTTATGCCCTGCACGGTAATGATAGCAAATCCACCCGCGGGAAGCTGAGGCGTGCTGATAGAGTCGAAACCTTGAGAGGAGTAACTTCCGTCTGCCTTGTATACGGTATAATCGTATAGTCCGTCCACTTCTCTAGCGTTGTTGTTCACCGGATTGAGAAGTGAACCATTATTCGTGAATTTGAATGAATCTCCTGGAGATAACGTAACCCGTGAAATAGCTTCGTTTTCCCGATCCCTCCCCATAAAAGAACGGTATGGTGCTCCAACACGGACAGAATTTTCTGTCACCAGCGTAATTACGACATATCTACCGACAGCAACCAGAGGCATAGTCGAGGTATTCGCCCCACGGGAGGTTTCTGTTCCATCCGAGTTGTACACGACATAATCGAATTTGTCTTTTGTCGTTCCGGAATGCTCAATCCGATCTGATTTCATTCCTACGTTGGTAAAGGTATAGCTTTCTCCCTGATATAACTGAACGCTGTCGTAAGCCGGTTCATCTGTCTCATAACCAGAATAGCCCACATATGGAACAGCGATCGTCACCGGTTCATCTGAAGCCCCTGTTAAAACAATTTCATCTCCAACACTGAATGTAGGCTTAGTGAACGTGGCAAAGCTGGACTTCTCCATTGAGCCGTCACTCTCATAAACCGCAAAGTCGTAAAGCTTTCCATTCGATGTTGTCGCATCACTCATGATATTTCTTGCCGAAAATCCTTGATTAGAAAATACATAGCTTTCTCCGCGGGTAATTACTTTTTTAAGCAATGCAGGAGCATATGAATAGGAATAGGACAATTCAGGATTAAACTCGACGGTTAGTGAAAGCGGATAGTCTACCGTAATGACCGTTATGCCCCCGTTAGGACGTACAGTGATGCTACCCGTATGTCCCATATCTTCAGACAATATCCTGCCTTCACTATCGTACGTAACATAATCATAGCGGATATCATTCGTGGGTTTGGCATTCGTAGTAATGGTGGTTGCTCTACTCATGTTGTTCTTAAATTCGATGCTATCCCCATGATTGATGATCAATTCTGTGTTACTAGCCATTAATTCAATTCGATAAACACTATCCGTCACGGTATTATCTTTAGATATACCAGGAGATTCACTGATCTCAGAATTAGATCCTATCTGTTCAAAAGAATCAGGATCGGATAAATCATCAGAAGAAGGGGTTATTCCATCGATCGCTTCAGAGATGGAACTAATGTTTCCTTCGGCAGAAAGCGAGGCAAATCCCATGCTACCAACAAGAAGAAAAATAACAAGAAAAACAAACATCATTTTCCTTAATATCATTTACGTTCCTCCATTTCAAATTGTATTGTTACACATGTTTTATCGGATTTGTATATTTATTCCTAAATAGGGATTAATGCCTATAAAAACGCACCTAGATCGTATGTTCCATAATTTACGTATGAATTCCCTTGACCTTCGTCAGGTGGTGCACACGCTTAGGGTTAATGATTTTCCCTGTTTCTCGGCTAATATGATTTCATGATTTTCTTCACTCATGCATTCACCTCATCTCTTTTGATCGATATCGGGTTATTACTAAACTGATAAGAGTCAAGTGAATATCAATCCTTTTGTTTACTAACAAAAGCCCCTGCCTGCTCTATAAATAGAACAAGGGGGCTATCATGTTAACGATATGGACATCAAATTTCAATTACCGATTACTCGTTAATTTGATTATATTTTGCAGCCTATTTTCTAGAATTTCCTGCCGTTCGAGCACATCATTAAGCATTTCAAACAGCATCTCATTGGTTACATTCGTCGCAACGGAGGCTTTTAAACCGTGAAGTTCATTCTCTTTTCTACTATTGTGTCTTGCCTTGATCTCTTCTGATTTGACTCTTAATGGGTCAGCGGGAATATGAAAATGCGGCTTTTTAGGAAGCGGCTTTTTAGTTGCCATCTGAAACCACCACCTTTAACTCAGCGTTCCGGTCAAGTCCAATTGTTTTCATTAGAAAATCACCTGGCTCATCGCTACTGATCGTAATTTCAGCAACACCTTTGGTTGGCTTTACTGTCTGCTTCATGCCATTCAGCTCTATATCCAGCTCTTCATTGAACTCGCTCTGGACCTTTCCCAGCAAATCCGTCATAGTGATGGTTACGGTTAACATCTCCTCACCATCCGGTTTAATCACGGATTTATCACTCTCCATTTGAGCAAACAAACCCTTGAACTCTCCATCAACATAACGAGTGTACAACAGCCGATTATTTTGATATAGCTCCTCACTGATCGGAATCATATCACTTGCCGTTACTTCCCCGGCTAATTCACTTAACGCGAAAACTCTACCATCCGGTTCAATTTGAGCATAGTAATTAGGCATACTCAATCACCTCCCATGAGATTTCAGCGTACGCTTCAAAGAATCCATCCATGAAATTGAACCGTAACTTATCTGGAGCAATAAACCTTGCGCATACAGATCCGTCCATCATTGTTGAACCTTGGGACCAATGAGCTAATCCGCTAGTAGAAATATTAATAAATGACTTCTGCGTATTAACCGCCGTGATCGTTATATCTTTCATCAATGAGCCATTTCCATTAGGAGCAAAAAATGAAATGCTAGTCGCTCCACGCTGCACACTTTTGATTCCCACGCCTTTCCACCCCGATCCGTCGTTAAACTCCAAAAATCCGTTCTTTGTTTGAAAATCGATACCGTCTACCTTATCTGCATTAGGATTTGTGCCAGCTAGTTTGGAGTGAATAGCAGAGTGTAAAAATATTTCATTACCTCCATTTCGCTGTGCCAGAATAATTCTGTCCTTCTTATCGAACGCCCGAATTCCCGGACTCCATACAGCTACATAAGGATCTATCAAAACACCATGTTGATTCGGAATATCCACATACAGATAACTCCATCTATCTAGTGTATAAGTCCCTGATTTCACCCGAAAATAAGTACCCGACGCCGGATTCATAATCGAAACCGCTCCACCTAAAGTCAATACCCCTGTGCCGTTGTCCGTGATCGTTCCCTCAGGTACAATCATCAAACCCTGCAGCCTCGCAGTGAGTCCCCAAGCACGCTCATCTTCCAGTGGATCATCTACATTGCCGTGATATCCGCTATACACCGCTATACAAGAAATGGCACTTTCCGTTGCAAGAGCGTTATGTTCAGTGATCGTAATTCGAACATAACGTGAATTTGCGACAGACATAGAAAACGAAAAATACGCAAACGGTTCATACAATCCTTCGGTGTGTGTATACACTCGCGTCCATTTTGCGCCATCACTACTTGTTTCCACATAAAACCCTTTAGGAATCGTTCTTCTACCCGTACTTCCAGTTTTAGAGCCAAATGACATTCCCTCGATCGATTGAAATTCCTTGCCTAGATCAATCGTAAGTGAATGAGGGAGCGTTGTACTATGGCTAAGACTCCAATAATGGCTGTCTCCTGCATTTCCCCCTTCGAATGTAAATGGGCTGGTCGGATTCCCCATCAATACTCCTTCAGTCACACTAACCCGTTTAAATTTAGCAAT